>Ga0066256_1000530_pt1 | contig 95772 bp, 94 predicted proteins | sample ThiBio_1000_biof_FD_87107 | JGI IMG/M metagenome (GOLD analysis project Ga0066256, IMG submission 87107) | Wastewater bioreactor microbial communities from Cape Town, South Africa - Thiocy_expt_1000_biof (version 2) | ecosystem: Engineered > Bioreactor > Thiocyanate-remediating >... | reverse complement strand
TCGCCCTTGCGGGAGACCTGGTGCGCACCGGGTATCAGGGAAGGGCGTCGGTGCCGGATTGGTCGCATAACGGTGTGCGGCTGGGTGATGAGCCCCCAAGTCCGGGCCTCGACCGGGCCTTTCAGCGAAAATGCTGCTCCCCTGGTGAGGCAAGACCACCGGACGGGCGGCCGCAAGGCCGCACTAACTTACTAAACGAGCGACCGAACGGCCGCCCGTCCTCCCGACCTCTATTGAGGTCAGTTCTTTGACAATGGCCAGACGCGAAAGCGGGCGTGGCAACGGTAAAGCACGAACCTTGGACAGCCGTCTGGCCATTCCTCAGGGTCCCCGCCAGCGACGAGCGTAGCGAGGGAGCTTAAAGGCGGGGCAAAGACTCCCAGGGCCGAAAGGCAGCGTGGCGATGAATAAGTGTAACCGGCCACCGCTCGGGAATGGATCCCGGACATTCCTTTCTCGCTTCGCTCGAAAGTGAATTCCGGGATGACGCGAGATAATCACTCAGCCGTCATCCCGGAAGCGAGCCGAGCAAAGCGAAGGCGATGCTGTCCGGGATCCATTCCGTGACTTTGCTGAAGTATTCTGGGCGGCAGTGCGAAGCGATCAAGAAACGCCCCGACAAAAGCCGGGCGTGGCAATGAACAAGCACGCATCCACTTGTCGGATCGGCCCACGCCAAACCGTCCTATGCACGGTCAGGCAACCGCGGCGGCACCGCCGCGTTCAGGACAGAGGCCAATCAGGAAGGAAACGCCATGCTCAAGGACAAGTCTTCATCGGCCATCGTCGCCGTCAGCGACATCGCACGGGCACGCAGCTTCTATGTCGACACGTTGGGGCTCGAAGTGGAAGACGACAGCATGGGCGACGTGATCGTCCTGCGCACCGGCACAACATTCCTCGTCGTCTACCGCTCCGATTTCGCCGGCACCAACAAGGCCAATGCCGTGGTCTGGGGTGTCGGCGACGAAATCGACACCATCACCGCAACCTTGAAGGCCGGGGGCGTCGGCTTCGAGCACTATGAGGGGATGGAGCTGAAGGGCGACATTCACGTCAGCGGCGACATGAAAATGGTGTGGTTCAAGGACCCGGACGGCAACATCCTGCACTTGAACAACATGTAGCGCCCTGCCCGGCCCGAAACGTCACGCTACCGCCGGCTGGCTCCAGCGCGCGGCGATCAGCCGGTAGGGGATCAGTGCGAACACGGCAATGGCAAGCTTGACCGTGAGGTCGCCGAGCGCCCAGGACACCCAGCGCGCCGCTTCGGCCGAGAACACGCCCATCAGCGGCGCAGCCTCGAGCGCGAAGCCGTCATCGGGACCGAGGAAGGCGAAAGCAGCGGCAAAGGCGACCGAGAAAAACACCGCCGTATCGACGATGGAGCCGGCCAGCGTACCGAAGATCGGCGCGCGCCACCAGCTTTGCCGGCGCAGCCAGTTGAACACGGTGACGTCGAGCAGCTGTGCCGAAAGAAATGCCGCGCCCGAAGCGCAGGCGATGCGCGCCAGACGAGCCGCCGCCGTATCGAACTCGATCAGGCCAAGCTTAAACAGCAAGGGCGGGATGACGATCGAACAGACCACCGCCGTCATGAAGCCGACCAAAACGATGCGCCGCGCCACCGCCGGTCCGTAGCGGCGGTTGGCAAGGTCGGTGATCAGGAAAGAGAACGGATAGGTGAACGCGCCCCAGGTCAGCACATCGGCAAGCGCAAGGCCGGCTACCTCGCCTTGCAGCGGAAACTGCACGAGGATGTTGGACGCCACCACGACAAGCGCCATGGCCGCCACGAAGGGCAAATAACGAGCAAGGAAACTCATTTTTTTATCCTGGGTTATGGAACCAGTGGAACATCGGCCGAGAAGACGATGTTCCGTGGGAGGCGGTCGTCCCCCGCCTTGGAAGTCTGCTTAGGCTGCCGGCTGGTCGGCGAGCTTCTTGGCGATCTGCTTCTTCAGCAGGCGCGCGCGCTGCGAAAGCTCGGCCGTGTCAGCCTTGGCGAGGAAAGCGTCGAGGCCGCCGCGATGCTCGACCGAACGCAGCGCGTTGGCGGAGATGCGCAGGCGCACATTCTGGTTCAGCGCTTCCGAGATCAGCGTGACATTGACCAGATTGGGCAGGAAGCGGCGACGGGTCTTGTTGTTGGCGTGGCTGACGTTATTGCCGGTCAGGACGGCTTTGCCGGTAAGTTCGCAAGCGCGGGACATAATGCACCTTCAGGTTCTCGGTCCGGCCAAATCTCGCTGCCCACGCCCTATAGCGCGCGGTTTGCAGCAAGCGGCCTCATGGAAAAGTTGGCGTTCCATAGTGTCATTTGGACGAGGCGTCAAGCGCAAGCTTGCCCTGGCGCAACGCGGCAGCTCCACACAAAGGCCGGAATCCGGCCTATATGCAAGGGCCTAGGGACATCGAACGTCCGGAGCGATCCGGCGCGATCAGCATCAAGGTGAATTCGCAAGAATGTTTCGCCCCATAGCGCTTTGCTCGGCAGCCCTTTGCCTTGCCACCCTCGTCACCATCTGGCCCGGTCTCGGCTCCGCTGCCGCCCCGCAGTCGTTCCGCGGCGAATATACGGTATCCTTCCTCGGCCTGGCGATTGCCCGCGCCGCCTTCCAGAGCCGATATGACGGCGCGGCGTACCGCATTGACGGCTCGGTCGCCAGCGCTGGGCTGGCCCAGATCTTCGACGATACCAAGGGCACCATCGTCGCCTCTGGACGTCTGGCCGAAGATGGTCTCCAGCCGCGCAGCTTTCGCGCCGATTACACGTCCGGCAGGAAGGCCTCGCTGGTCGATATCCGCTTCGCCAACGGCACGGTCGCCTCCACGAAAGTCGTGCCTGCTCCTAAGAAGCACGGCAAGGACTGGATCGCGCTGAACGCCGCCGATCTCAAGAGCGCCCTTGATCCGATCACGGCAACGGTCGTGCGCGCACCAAGCCTCGATCAAGTCTGCGGCCGCACGGTGAAAATGTATGACGGCGAGTTGCGCGCTGACCTGAAGCTGAGCTTCGTGAAAAAGGACAAGATTTCGGTCGAGGGCTACGAGGGACCAACCATCACCTGCCGCATGGGCTTCCTGCCCGTTTCCGGTTACCGGCAGGGCAAGCGCGCTCTGGACTATCTGAAGAACCGCAGCCGCATCATGGTGACGTTTGCGCCGCTCGGCCAAACTGGAGTATATGCCCCGATCCACGCGACCGTCGGAACGGAAATCGGCACCATCACCGTCCGCGCGCGCCGCTTCGAAACAACCAACTAGGCGCGAGATGCGCGCCGCCGGGACGAGACAATGGGGCGGGCGACACTGATAGGCTTCTCGGCAGTCGCCATGTGGGCGCTGCTGGCGCTTTTGACCGACGCCTCCGGCCAGGTGCCGCCGTTCCTGCTCTCGGCAATCACCTTCACCATCGGCACCGGTGTCGGCCTCGTCGCCCGCCTCCTCATGCCGAAGCCGGCTAATTCCGGAAAAATACCGCTGCAGGTCTGGGTCATCGGCATCGCCGGCTTGTTCGGCTATCACTTTTTCTACTTCACTGCGCTGCGCAACGCCCCGGCGGTAGAGGCAAGCCTCATCGCCTATATGTGGCCGCTGCTGATCGTGCTGGGCTCCGCCCTGATGCCCGGCGAAAAGCTGGCCTGGAACCACATCGTCGGCGCCCTGCTCGGCCTTGCCGGCACCTTCCTGATCGTCACCAAGGGTGCAGGTCTTGCCTTCGATGCGCGCTATGCCTTCGGCTACGCCATGGCCGCCGTCTGCGCAGTGTTGTGGTCGTCCTACTCGCTTTTGTCGCGCCGGTTCCCCTCGGTCCCCACAACCATCGTTACGTGGTTTTGCGCTGCAACCGCGATCCTCTCGCTCGCCTGCCACTTCGCGCTTGAACAGACCGTGCTGCCCGCAAGTACCGGTCAGTGGCTGGCGGTGCTGGGCCTCGGCCTGATGCCGGTCGGCGCTGCCTTCTATGCCTGGGACATCGGCGTGAAGCGCGGCAATATCCAGGTTCTCGGCGCGGCCAGTTACGCAGCCCCGCTTCTGTCGACGCTGGTGTTGATCGTTGCCGGCTTTGCCGAGCCCAGCCTGCGCATTCTCGCCGCCTGCCTGCTCATCACCGGCGGCGCGGTGCTGGCGGCAAAGTCGTTGCTGTTTGCAAAGCGAACCGCCACCGCGGGCGTAAAAGCATGATGCCGTTTTCCGGCGGTATCGAAACATTTGCCAACGCCACTGTTGTCTTCTCGGTGCTGGCGGCCATTGGCTACGCCTTCAGCCTTTCCATGCCGCCGTCGCTGCGCCGCTCGGCCATCAAGACATTGGCCATCGGCCTGCTCGCCGTGCTCGCTTTCGAACAGGACGCACCGCTGCTGCTTGCCGGAGCGCTTGCGCTGAGCGCGGCGTCCGACGCGTTTTCCTCGCAACCCAACGCCAGAATGTCCGTTGCCGGTTTCACGGCAGCCGTCGGTGCCTTCCTCGCCTTCGGCCTGCTGTTTTTCACTTATGGCGCATTCGGTCTTCTGACATCGGAGCCCTGGCGACCGGCTCTCGCTGCCGCCATGACAGCCGTCACCTTTGCGGTCTTGATGTGGTCATGGACGCGCATCGGCCGCCGTCTGCGTCTCCCAGCACTGGCCTATGCGCTCGCACTGCTGGTCATGACGTTGTCAGCCTTGATGACCACGCCAACGATCATAGCCGGCACCTTGTTGTTGCTGGGGTCTGGCGCCGCCAGCCTTGTGGCCAGGCTACCGGCTCCGGAGCCTTCGCCTCGACACGCAGTGTGGCCATACGCGGTATGGGCACTACGCTATGCCGGCCATCTCGCAATAGCGCTTGGCGCGGTGCTCTGATCGCTTACGACTTCCAGCCCGGCTCGGCCATCTCGAACTGGGCAAAGTCGAACCCAGGCGCGACGGTGCATCCCAGCAGCGTCCAATCGCCCGTGCTTCGCGCGGTCTGCCACCAACCCGCCGGCACCAGCAATTGCGGCCGCTCTCCGGCAAGGATGTCTGTACCCAACCGATGCTCGCTGACTTTGCCTCCGTCGGCGCACATCGATACCAGGAGCGCCGCCCCGGCATAAAAATGCCAGACCTCGGCAGCATCCTTGACGCGATGCCAGGCCGAAGCCTGACCACGTTCGAGAAGGAAATAGATCGCGGTCGAATGACCCCGCCCGCCGTTCGGCGCATCGCGAAACGTCTCGACATACCAGCCGCCTTCGGGATGCGGCCTCATGCCGAGCGCGGCAATGATTTCGGCGGGCGTCATCGCAGGACGACCTCGCTCAGAAATTATCCTTGCGCTTGCGAATCGCCGCGAACACCTCGACATCCGCTGCATTTTCCATGCCGAGGTTCTTGCGGATTGCCGGATCGGCCCAGCGCAGGAATGGGTTTGTCGCCAGTTCCTCGCCGATCGTAGTCGGCAGCGTGGCTTTCCCTTCCGCCCTCAACGCCTCGATCTTCCTGGCCCGCGCCTGCAGGGCGGTATTGCCGGGATCGATCGTCAGCGCAAAGCGGGCATTGGAAAGCGTATATTCATGGCCGCAATAGACAGCCGTATCGGCAGGAAGCACGGCAAGCTTCTTGAGCGATTCGAACATAACCGGCGGCGGGCATTCGAGCAGCCTGCCGCAACCGAGCGCAAACAATGTATCGGCAGCAAACAACTGCTTGGCCTTGGGCATGTGATAGGTGATGTGGCCCGCCGTGTGGCCGGGCGTGAAGATCACCTCGATCTTTTCGCCGCCGAACGGAATGACCGAGCCGCCCTCGACCGTGTCGTCGATACCGGGGATCTTCGCCTTCTCCGCCTCCGGTCCGACTATGCGCAGCTTGAAGCGTTCCTTCAAGGCAAGGTTGGCTTCGACATGGTCGATGTGATGATGGGTGATGAAAAGGGTCGTCGGCTTCCAGCCGGTGCGCTCTATCGCTGCCAGGATGGGAGCTTCCTCAGGCGCATCGATAAGAGCGGCCTCGCCGCTATCCCGGTCGCGCAACAGGACACCAAAATTGTCCTCGCGGCACATGAACTGTTCGATCTCGATGGCCATACTGATTTCTCCTGTCGATGTCGCCGCAGACATAGGGTGCGCGTCCGGTTATGTCACCCCCTCGATTGGGTGGGCTTGGTTGAACTCACGCCACATCGCCGCTACCGTCCCCAATCCGACTTGGGATCATGATACGGTTTTCCATGCATACCGACATTGTCGACCTGCGCTCCTTCTATGCCTCGCCGCTTGGCCGCCTTGCCGAGCGCTCGATCACGATGGCGCTTTCGTCAATCTGGGCAAATGTCCCGAACGAACGGCTGGTCGGCCTTGGTTATGCCTTGCCATGGCTTGAACGGTTCGGAACTGAAGCCGAGCGCGTATTTGCCTTCATGCCCGCCACGCAAGGCGCAGTCGTATGGCCCCCGAACGCGCCCACGGCTACCGCGCTGGTGTTCGACGAAGAGCTTCCCCTCGTCGACTCGTCCATCGACCGCATGCTTATGGTTCATTCACTCGAACATGCCGAAAATCCGCGCGAAACACTGAACGAGATCTGGCGCGTGCTTTCCCCGGCCGGGCGGGTCGTGATCGTTGTGCCTAACCGGCGCGGTGTGTGGGCGCGCTTCGAACACACGCCTTTCGGTACGGGCAGGCCCTACTCGCGTTCCCAGCTTGCCGAGTTGCTCAGAGAAACCAACTTCACCCCGGCGGCATGGTCGGACGCCCTGTTCTTTCCGCCATCTAGGCGAAAGCTCATGATGCGCTTCCACAACGTCATGGAAAGTGCCGGGCGCAAGCTCTGGCCGATCTTTTCAGGCGTCATAGTCGTGGAAGCGCAAAAGCGGCTCTACCAGGGCGTTCCAATTGCCCAGCGCGCTTCGCGCCGCGTATTCGTGCCTGCGCTGTCCCCTCAGGGCGTGACGGGGCTCGGTATGCGTTTCAAAACGGATGGCGATCCGGGTCAGTCATGACCGATATCAGCAGTACCGAATTCGAAAACAGTTCGTTTCGCGAGCAAGCGGCGACCATGCGGCAAGCCATTGTGGCATCACCGGTGCGCCGTAACCTGTTGTGGTCAGTTGCCGGCATCCTTGTTGTCATACTCGCAACCGCCGTCGGGCAGGTGTTGCTCAACCGTTGGAACCAGCCTTTCTATGATGCCATCCAACGGCGCGACATGGCCGGTTTCCTCCACCAGTTGCTGGTCTTCGCCGAGATCGCCGGTGCACTGCTTTTGCTGAACGTATCGCAGCAATGGCTGAACCAACGCATCAGGCTTTCGCTCCGCGAAGCTCTTACGACCGACCTGATCGGTGAATGGATGAAGCCCACGCGCGCCTTCCGCCTGACCCATGCCGGGGCCATCGGCGTCAATCCCGATCAACGCATGCAGCAGGATGCGGCGCATCTCTCGGACCTTTCAACGGATCTCGGTGTCGGACTGCTGCAGGCCTCGATCCTGCTTGCCTCGTTCATCGGCGTTCTGTGGAGCCTGTCCTCGGGCTTTGTGTTTCACTATGGCGAGAAGACAATCGCCATACCGGGCTACATGGTTTGGGCGGCATTCATCTACGCCGGAACCGCCTCCTGGTTGAGCTGGCTCGTGGGAAGGCCCCTCATCAGGTTGAACAGCGAACGCTATGCGCGCGAAGCCGATCTGCGGTTCTCCATGGTTCGGGTCAACGAACATATCGATGCCATCGCGCTGGAGCGCGGCGAGGCCGCCGAAAGGCGCAGGCTGGAGTTCGACCTGCAAACCCTGTTGAACGCCATCCGGGGCATATTTCGCGCCCAGATCAACCTCGCCTGGGTGACGGATACCTACGGCTGGATCACGGTCGTTGTTCCGATCCTCGTGGCCTCGCCCGTCTACTTTGCCGGTGACATCTCTTTCGGCGGCCTGATGATGGCGGTTGGCGCCTTCAACCAGGTCCATTCCTCGCTTCGCTGGTTCGTCAACAACATTGGCGGCATTGCCGATTGGCGTGCAACGCTGATGCGCGTCGCTGACTTCCGAATGGCGTTGAAGGACGCAGATATCCTGCACGGCGATGAGAAGCGCATAGACTTCGCCGTCAACGGCACCAACATCATGACTTTCACCAACCTGGAGGTACGCTCGCAGTATGGCTGCACCCGCCTTGCCGACCAGCATGTGGAAATTCGTGCAGGCGAGCACGTGCTGATCACCGGCGACCCGGGCGTCGGCAAGACGTTGTTCTTCCGAGCCATAGCCGGATTGTGGCCTTGGGGCAGCGGCAGCATTGGCATGCCGGCCGGTAGCCCACCCGAACTGTTGCCGCGCTCACCCTATTTCGCACCCGCCCCGTTATGGGAAGTTCTGCTGCCAGTCGAACGGTCCGGTGTGATCGATGATGCGACAGTTGCCGACGTGCTGCGTGACGTCGGCCTCGAGCATCTTGCGTCCAATCTCGATCGCAACATGCGATGGGACCGTGAATTGAGCGAGGACGAGCAACGTTTGCTGGGGTTTGCACGCGTCGTCCTGCGCCAGCCTCAGTGGATCGTCATCGACGAGGCGCTGGATGCGTTCGACGGCACCACCGTGAGGCGTCTACTCTCTGTCCTGGAGAAGCGCCTGCCCCAAGTCACGGTGCTGAACATTGGCCGCGGCCAGCACAATTACGAGTATTTTCCGCGCTCGCTCAGCATCGTGAAGGACACCAAGGCGGCTTCGCTGAAGCCGGCGCGTGTCAAGGCGGGGGCGATAGAGCCGCCACCGGCAAGAGTGCGACCAACAACCCGGTGAACCTGCTCAGGTCGCGGCAGTTGGCGAAGGCTGGCCGACATTTTCGAGGTCGTACGATGTCGTCTGATAGACCCGGTTGATCCAGTTGCCGAACAGCAAGTGCGCATGTGAGCGCCAGCGATTGAGCGGCGGCCGCGCCGGATCGTCGTCCGGATAATAGCCGTGCGGCACCTTTATCTCGACGCCCGCGGCCACATCGCGATCATACTCCTCCTTGAGCGACGTGGAGTCGTACTCGATGTGGTTGAACATATAGAGCCGGTTGCCGACATCGCCGGCGAGCAGGCTGGGGCCGGTCACATCCGACTCCATCAGGACATCGAGGCCGGAGCCTTCAGAAATGTCGGCCTTGCGGACCTCCGTCCAGCGAGACACCGGAATGGCGAAGTCGTCCGAGAAACCGGCGAGATACGGCGATGCAGGCGAATTGTTGCGATGCCGGAACACGCCGAAGGCCTTGTTCTCAAGCGTGTATTTCGGAATGCGATGGAAATGCCAGGCGGCGGCCATCGCCCCCCAGCAGATGAAGAAGGAGGAGTGAACATTGGTCACCGTCCAGTCGAGGATGCGCTGCAACTCCTTCCAGTAGGTGACTTCTTCGAACGGCAGCAATTCAATCGGCGCGCCGGTGATGATGAAGCCGTCGAACTTGCGGTGCCGGACCTGCTCCCACGTCTGGTAGAACGAGATGAGATGCTCCTCGGACGTATTCCGCGCCTTGTGGTTGCCGATGCGCACCAGCGTCAATTCCACCTGCAGCGGCGTCGCCCCCATCAGGCGCGCAAACTGGGTCTCGGTGCGGATCTTGTTTGGCATGAGATTGAGCAAGCCGATCTGTAGCGGACGGATGTCCTGCCGCATCGCCGTGCGCTCGTCCATCACGGAGACGCCTTCGCGAACGAGAACTTCGCGAGCGGGAAGCTGATCGGGGATCTTGATCGGCATTGGACGAACTCCAAACAGAAACGGCGACGAAACCGCAGCAGGTCTGAATGGACTTGTCATCCTCGGCCTGTTTAGCGACTTCTTTAACGTGGCTGCAAGCCGACCGGCCAAATCACCACGGAACAAGGTTCTATCTAGTCCTGGCGACGCACCTCGTCAACGGTTCCTGACGCGGAGGCCAGCGCATGGCCCTCGACATTGCCCGTCGCGGCTTGTATTTCGGCTCCATCTTTTCAGACCCTCTGTCTCCGATGGAAATGGCACGATGACCACTGCGCAGGATCAAGCACGTCCGCAACCCCGCTCCGGGATCCTGGACATCGAGGCCTATGTGCCGGGCAAGAGCGCGGCGCCCGCAGGCGTGAAGCTGCACAAGCTGTCGTCGAACGAAAATCCCCTCGGGCCCTCCCTCAAGGCGGTCGAGGCTGCGCGCGAAGTCGCCGGCATCCTGGAGTTTTATCCTGACGGCTCGTCGCTGAAACTGCGCGAAGCCATTGCCGAGGTGCATGGGCTGAACGCGGCAAACATCGTCTGCTTCAACGGTTCGGACGAAGCGCTGACATTGTTGGCGCGCATCTACCTCCAGCCGGGCGACGAGGCGATCTACACCGAGCATGGCTTCCTCGCCTACAAGATCTGCATCCTGGCTGCCGGCGCGTCGTACGTCATCGCCAAGGAAAAGGACGAGCGCGTCGATGTCGATGCGATCCTCGCCGCCGTCACGCCCCGCACCAAGATGGTTTTCCTCGCCAACCCCAACAACCCGACCGGCACCTATGTGCCGTTCGACGAGGTGCGTCGCCTCCATGCGGCCCTGCCCAAAAACGTTCTCTTGATCCTTGACGCCGCCTATGCCGAGTTCGTGCGCCGCAACGACTATGAAGCCGGCGTCGAACTGGTTGCCGGTGCCGAAAACGTGGTCATGACCCGCACCTTCTCCAAGGTCTACGGCCTTGGCGGCGCCCGCATCGGCTGGATGTACGCTCCGGCTCATATCGTCGACGCGGTCGAGCGCGTGCGCGACCCCTTCAATGTCACGGCAACCGCGATCGCCGCCGGAACGGCGGCGGTGCGCGACCGCGCCCATGTCGAGCGCGCCATCGCCCACAATGAAACCTGGCTGCCGTGGCTCACCGAGCAGTTCACGGGGCTTGGCCTGCGCGTAACGCCCAGCGTCGGCAATTTCATCCTGGTCCATTTCCCGAACGAGGCTTCCCATTCGGCGGTGGAGGCAGACGCCTATCTGACGGCCCGCGGCTATATTCTGCGGCGCGTTGCCGGCTACGGTTTTCCCAACGCGCTGCGGATGACGGTCGGAACCGAAGAGGCCAATCGCGGCGTAGTCGCCGCACTCACCGAATTCCTGAAAAGATAGATCTATGCCCAAACCCATGTTTGAAAAGATCGCGCTGATCGGCATCGGCCTGATCGGCTCGTCATTGGCGCGTGTCATCCGCCGCGAAGCACTTGCCACCCATGTCGCCATATCCACCCGCAGCGCCACGACACTGGGCCGCGCCGAGCAACTCGGCCTCGGCGACAGTTACACCACCGATGCCGCTGGTGCCGTGCGCGATGCCGATCTGGTGATCGTCTCGGTGCCTGTCGGCGCCTCGGAGCAAGTGGCGAAGGAAATCGCGCCGGCGCTGAAGAAGGGCGCCATCGTTACCGACGTCGGCTCGACCAAAGCTTCCGTCATCGCCCAGATGCAGCCGCACATTCCCCAAGGCGTTCACTTCATTCCAGGCCATCCGCTGGCGGGTACGGAAAAGTCCGGTCCGGATGCCGGCTTTGCCGACCTGTTCCGGAACCGTTGGTGCATCTTCACGCCGCTGCCCGATACCGATCCGGCGGCGCTTGAAAAACTGTCGGACTTCTGGCGTCGCTGTGGCGCCAACATCGACACGATGGACCCGAACCACCATGATATGACGCTGGCCATCGTCTCGCACCTGCCGCACATCATCGCCTACAATATCGTCGGCACGGCGGATGATCTGGAAACCGTCACCAAGTCGGAAGTGATCAAATATTCGGCGTCCGGCTTCCGCGACTTCACGCGTCTTGCCGCCTCCGACCCAACCATGTGGCGCGATGTCTGCCTGCACAACAAGGACGCGATCCTCGAAATGCTGGCGCGCTTCTCGGAAGACCTTGCATCCCTGCAACGGGCGATCCGCTGGGGCGACGGTGACAAGCTTTTCGACCTGTTCACCCGCACGCGCGCCGTGCGCCGGTCGATCATCGAAGCGGGGCAGGACATCGATGCCCCCGACTTCGGCCGTCAGGCGGTCGAGCATCCGGCGAAAGCCTGACGTTCGGGATCAGTCGATCGGCTTGATATTGCCGAGCGGGATGAAGCCCAGCACGGCTTTGCCCTTGACCACCTTGAGCGGCAGCGATGGTTCGCTGCCGAGCATGGCAAGCGCGGCAAAGCCCTGATTGATCTTGCCAGCCTGTTCGGGAATGGCGGTGGCGAGGATCGCAGCCACAGCTTGCGGATTGCGCAGCTTGATGACCAGATCGGCATCGACCAGGCCATCCGCATCGACCGCCGCAGGGCCGGAGACCGAGATATGCGCCTCGCCCGATGACAGTTCGAGATTGGCGATCTCTACCACTTGCCCGCGCAAGCTCTTCGGGCGGGACCGCACAAGGGCAACACCGTTCTTCAGCGTAACCGAACCGGCCCCGTCAAGCGGCGGAACCGTGCGTCCATTGAGCGCCTCGGGGGGAATCTCCAGATCCTCGAACCGGCCCGTATAGGCAATATCCTGACCATTGGGTTCCAGATCCACTTGCGCCTTGGTCGCGCTGAACAACTGCACGGGGTCGCTTTCGTCAGACGGGTCCGTCTGTCCTGAGAAGCCATCCGCTACCAGCGAAATCTTGCGCGGCAGCGGCCAGAACAGTTTTGCGCTGGCGTTGAGATTGTCCCAGTCCAGCCACAGCGGCGGCATGCCGGGCGCAACAGTGCGCAGCGGCCCGCGAAGAGTGGCGTCAGCCACCAACGGCCGAGCGAGGCTGGTCATGGCCGTCAGCGCTCCAGCGGAGGCGGCAATATTGCCGGCATCGTCCTCGTAGGCCATGCCGTCGCAATCGATAGCGAGCCGCAGCGGATAGCCGCTGACACGGAAGTTCGCGCAATCGGCCTCGATGCCTTTCGCACTCAACTCCGCAATCGTCTGTCCGAAATCACCCTTGATCTTGTCGGCGAGATAAAACCATCCGCCACTGTAGAGGCCGAACAGCAGCACCAGCAGAACGAGGAGCCATGGCAGCAGCCTGCGCCGCCGCCTAGATATCACTTGCTCACTTGACGTCATGCCGCGGCTCTCGTTAACCCGTTGGTGCGCCGGATGTCCCGACGCTTTTGTGACCGGCTCGCGGCCACCGCCGCGCGCCTTTCAACTTGGCTTGGCGATATGGGCGATTTTTGGGTTTTTGGCTACGGCTCACTGATCTGGCGACCCGGTTTCGCGCATCTGGAAACGCGCCGCGCGCGGTTGTTCGGCTACCGGCGTTCGCTTTGCGTCTATTCCTTCGTCCATCGCGGAACGCGCGAGCGGCCAGGGTTGGTGCTTGGGCTGGACCGGGGCGGTTCCTGCGTCGGCGTGGCTTTCAGGGTCGACGGAGCCGCGCGCGAGGAAGTCATCGGCTACCTTCGCGAGCGTGAGCAGGTGACAAGCGTCTATCTGGAGAAGACACTGACGGCACGTCTCGAGACTGGCCAGACGGTAGAAGCGGTGGCCTATGTGGCAGACCGCGCCCACGAGCAGTATGCGGGCGCATTGAGCGAAACCGAAGCTGCAACCGTGGTGCAAGGCGCTGTCGGCCAATCCGGACGCAACGAGGAATATCTGGCCAGCACCGTCGAACACTTGCATAAGCTCGGCATTCGCGACCATTGGCTCGAAGGCGTGGCAAAACAGGTCGCGCATTTGTGAAGGCGTTCCGCGCCAAGTCCCGGAACGAGGTTTGACCCTGCCGATCCAATCCTTAGGCTATACGAGCTACTGCTTCGTTCGGCGCTGATTCTTCATGCCGCTGCGCGCAGCTTGATTCGTGGAGACTGGACATTGCAAATGCGCTGCCTCGGTCGCACCGACCTTGAAATCGCTCCGCTGGTTTTTGGCGGCAATGTGTTTGGCTGGACCGCCGATGAAAAGACGTCGTTCGATCTGCTGGACCGCTTCTTCGACGCAGGACTGAATGCCGTCGATACGGCTGATTCCTATTCGCGCTGGGTACCTGGCAACAATGGCGGCGAATCGGAAACCATCATCGGCAAATGGATGAAAAAGCGCGGCAACCGCGACCGGATTGTCCTTGTCACCAAGGTCGGTTCCGATATGGGGCAGGGCCGTATCGATCTTTCCCCGGTCTATATCGAGCGCGCAGTCGAAGCTTCGCTAAAGCGGCTGCAAACCGATGCGATCGACCTCTACCTTTCGCATTGGGCAGATCCGACCGTGCCCTATGCCGAAACGCTGGGCGCCTACCAGCGCCTGATCGAGAAAGGCAAGATACGCTTTGCCGGCGCCTGCAATCTGGATGTTGGGCAACTGAAGGCGGCTCTGGATGCTGCCAACCATCATGGCCTGCCACGCTACGAGGTGCTGCAACCTGCCTACAATCTCTATGACCGCAGCGATCTTGACGGTCCCTTGCGCGACCTTTGCATGGCCAACGGCATCGGCGTCATCAGCTACTATGGGCTGGCGAAGGGTTTCCTGAGCGGCAAATACCGCAGCGAAGCCGACCTTGGCAAAAGCGCGCGCGGCGGCAGTATCCGTTCTTATCTGAACAAGCGCGGCATGCGCATCCTTGCGGCACTTGATAGCGTCGCAAAACGCCACTCGGCCAACCAGGCAGAGATCGCACTCGCATGGATCATGGCCCGCCCCGGCATCACCGCGCCGATTGCCAGTGCAACATCGGTCGAGCAGGTGGACAGCCTGATCAAGGCCGTTTCACTGCAACTGACAAGCGCGGATATGGATCAACTCGACACCGCGAGTGCCGCTTGAACGTCAACTTGAGGATTGGACGCCCAGTTCCTTAAGCCGCTTGACGGCAGTCGGCGGCAGCGGCGGCGGGTTCGGGGCCTGCGCAGCCTCAATCAATATCTGGTCGCAGGCCGCTTCCGTTTCCGAAATCAGCCGCTGCATGAATTCTTCCTTACCGAGACCGGCCGGGATCGGCTTAAGGAACCGCGCCTTGACGGTACCGGGAAAGCGCAGGAACTTGCGGCGCGGCCAATAGAGACCGGCCATGTGAGCGACCGGAACCACCGGAATGCCAAGCTCGGAATAAAGCTCGACGATACCCCATTTGTAGTTTGGCTCGTCGCCAGGCGCACGACGCGTGCCTTCCGGATAGATGATGAGCTGGCGCGGATTGCGCGCCATTTCCGCCTTCGTAGCCGCCACGACGGCCTTCAAGGCCCTCGACCGGCTGCCACGGTGGACCGGGATCATGCGCATTTTCAGCACATACCAGCCGAAAAACGGAATCCACGTCAGCTCCCGCTTGAGGATGTAAAGCGGGTCCTTGAGAAAGGGGAAAAAGGCAATCGCGTCCCAGAAGGATTGATGTTTGGGCGCGAGGATGAACGAGCCTTCGGGCAAGTTCTCCTGTCCGCTGATCTCGCTCTTCGTCAACGCCATCTTCTCATAGAGCCACAGGCTCGAGCGCGACCAGAATTTCGGCACGAACCAAGCCAGGCGGCGCGACGACAGGAAGTAAAAGGGCGCCCAGAAGATCATCTGGACGATCAGGCTGACATAGAAGACGAAGTTGAATGCCAGCGAACGGATATAGAGCATTTGCAGGAACAGCCCGAGGACGAAGGTCGCGCTTGGTTACACCATGACAACGGAAAATGGAAACGGGCGGAGGCGGTCGCCGCTGCGCTTTTGTCAGTTCTCGATTACCGACGCTTCGGCGAGCGACACACCTTCATGCGTGGCGCGCATCGGCACAACACCGCGAACCAGCGCAAGAAGGTACTTGTTGTATTCGGTGAACAGCACACGCAGCGCCTGCGGCTTGGTCAGCCAGCTTCCGTCATCGAGCTTTGAGTTGACAACCGGGTAAGGTTCAAGCCGGGCATTGTGCAACAGCCGGCTCATTTCCAAGAGGCTGCGCGGCATGTGGTAGTTGTTGGTCACGAGGATAACGCTGCCATAGGCATGGCGTTCGACCCACTTGGCGCTTTCCTCTGCATTGCCGATTGTGTCCAGCGCCGCGCGATCGATGTCGACGCAGCAGGAAAACAGTTTGGTGTCGCCGCCCGTCGCCAGTTGCAGTTGCCGCCTGCTGGCGGCCGGGTGCACGCCGCTGATCAAAAGCCGCTCACCCTTGCCGGATTCGAGCAATTCCATCGCTGCATCGAGGCGCGACTGGCCACCCGTCAAAACGATGATGGCATCGGCCTTTTGCGGATCGGCAGGCGTTGAAAGACGGCTGACATGGTTGGAAAACCAGCCGAAACCGCCGACAAACAGCGTGGCGACGCCAATAATCAGGAAGGCGCAAATGCGCAGAACGGACCAGACGCGATGGGGCGCACGCATCGCCACACTGGGCGCTGCTGCCATATCCACCGTTCCGTTCAATTCCTTCCCATCCATCATGTCATGGTAAACCGTGATTTACATTGTTGGATAAACGGGCGTAGCACATTGTATTACATACGGTCTTTGTCCGTGATCGAATTGCGTTTGCATCTCACGCAATGTCGCTCTGCCGATCATCGATCTCACTGAGATAGGAAATTACCGTCGCATGTGAAGTGGCAGCGGTCAGCGCGCCGATGACGACGACTACCATGACTACCCCCAGGTACCCGGCCAGACCTATGGCGAAATTACCAAACAAAGCAGCGGCTTGGTCGCCTTCCGGGGTCGCCATGTTGCGCGAGGACCACCACGAAAAGACGATGAAGACGACGACTGCCGCAACGCCGCCTATCGCAGCCCCCTTCATTCCGGTCAGAAGGAACTGCTTGTGGAATTGGCGGGCGATGAATCGCGCCTCTGCGCCGACGAAATGCAGCACTTCGATGATGTGGCCGTTTCCGGCCATCGCGCCACGGGTAGCAAATACCACCGTCATGACGGTCGCCGACAGCATCAGCGCCAATATGGCGACGCCGATGGTCACCGTCGTATGCGCCATCGCCACCAGCCGGTTGACCCAGGTACGATGATCGTCGAGCGAGGCCGTCGGCAGCTTGGGCGCGAATGCCGCGCGGATCGCGTCGAAATCGGGCGGATTGGTCTCGTCTATGGTCACCACGATAAGACGCGGCACCGGCAGCTGGTCGATGTCGAGACCGGACCCAAGCCAGGGTTCAAGCAGGCGCGCGGTCGCCGTGCGGTCGACGATCCGGGTCGCCTTCACTCCTGGAAATTCGCTGGCGATGCCGGCAGCCGTGGCAAGTGCGGCCTCCATGTCGAGACCGTCGGCAGGCTTGATCTGGATCGTGGCTTCCGTCGAGATCTGGTTTTCCCAGACCGAGGCCGTATCGCGCACCAGCGTCACTGCCCCAAAGGTGACGCAGGACAAGAATGTCATGATGGCGATGACGACAATAAGCGCCCGGCCAACCACATTCTGTGCCGGCACGATCGGAGCAGTCTTTCGCAACGCGCGTTGCCTCGGCTCCGCCTGTTGCAGGCCGTCAATACCGTCATCGTCCTGACCGTCGAACTGATCAGTCATAGACATCCAGCCTCCCGTTGGCCAAAATCAGACGCCGGGCATCGACCTGTTCCATCAAGGTAAGGTCATGCGTGGCGATGACGACGGCGGTACCCAACCTGTTCAATTCGATGAACAACCGCAAAAGGCGGCGGGCAAGCTGAGGATCGACATTGCCGGTCGGTTCGTCCGCGAGCAGGATTTCCGGCTGCTCGATAAGGGCGCGCGCGATGGCCGTGCGCTGCTTTTCACCACCTGACAGCACAGGCGGCAAAACATGCATGCGCTCGCCAAGTCCCACCCATTTCAACAATTCCACCACGTCGGTGCGGTAACTGGATTCCTCGCGACCCCTGACGCGCAGCGGCAGCGCCACGTTCTCATAGGTTGTCATATGGTCGAGCAGGCGGAAATCCTGGAACACGACCCCAATGCGCCGGCGCAGGAGCGGCAGTTCCGTCCGCGAAATCCGGGTGCGGTCCTTGCCAAACATGGTTATGAGACCGCGCGTCGGCTTGAGCGACATGAACAGCAGGCGCAGCAGCGTCGTCTTGCCTGCACCAGACGGCCCGCTCAGGAATTGAAACGAGCGAGGCGGGATGTGCAGGGAGATGTCACGAAGGATCTCGGGACCCATGCCATAGCGCAGACCGACATTTTCAAAGCGGATCACGTTGAACGACCTGAAGGTTGAAACGGCGAATAGGCGCCCTTCTTCTGGGAAGGACCATCATCCGGCATGGTTAACCAATGATTAAATACTGGCACTTTCTGGACTGTCAAAACGGCGTGAGTGGTGAAGCGTTAACCAATTTTGCTTACCAGAAAGAAACAGAAGGCGAACAGGGGCCAGCATGGCTGACCAGCTAAAGGCACGACCGGTTTCCGGCAAAATCATGGCCGGCCCACAGGGCAGGTCCGATGCAGGGTCCGCTATCCGGCTGGAGTCGCCGGTATCAGGCGACATCGTCGATGCGGACTTTGTTACCCTGCCGCGTTACTCACCCGTCGAACAGACGGAGCTTTTGCAAAGCGCACCAATCAGCACACAGCCATCCATCGGTGGCATGGACATGTTGCGCAAGACGGATTCCGGGCCGACAGGTCTGTTCGCACAACGCGGCGGGCCGGCCTTCTGGATGGTCGGCACGAGCCTTGCCGCGGCAGCGTTCTGGATCGCAGGCGGTCACGCGCTGGTGAGCACTACGGTTTTCGCAGCGCACGACGCCCCTTCGTCGGTGTTGGTCATTTCCGCCTTCACCTCGCATGTCGATGCGTCCGGCGAGCGGCCAGTGCTCTTCGTGGATGGAGAAGCCGGCAACAACGGCACGTCGGCGGCGCCGCTTCCGCCTCTTGAGATCAGCGTTACAGGCAATGATGGCAGCATCACGCGCTACAGGTTGGGGACATCCGAGCGCGCTTTGGCCCCCGGCGAAAGATTCGCCTTTTCCAGCCGCGTAGAGGTGCCTAAAAACGGGGTGAAGACCGTATCGGTCACCTTCGCCGGATAAGCGAAGTCATTTCCCGGAGTAAAATGAATGCCAGTCGTGCGCGGCAAGGAGATCGAGGTTCTGTTTTCGGCATCGGCCATTGCTCGCCGCAATCTGGAACTGGCCAAGGAAATCGCCGGCAAGGAATATCACGACCTGCTGGTCGTTTCGGTTCTCAAAGGCTCCTTCGTCTTCGCAGCAGACCTGATCCGCGCCATGCATGATGTCGGCCTGTCTCCGGAAGTCGAATTCATCTTCATCTCGAGCTACGGCGCCGGTACGACCAGCGGCGAAGTCCGTGTATTGCGCGATATCGACAATGAAGTTGCCGGCCGCGATGTGCTTTTGATCGACGACATATTGGAATCGGGCAAGACGCTGAAGTTCACGCGCGAATTGATGATGTCGCGTGGTGCGAAAAGCTGCTCCATCGCCGTTCTTCTCGACAAGCGCATGCGCCGCCAGACGACATTGAACGCCGACTATGTCGGCTTCGATTGCCCGGATTATTTCGTCGTCGGCTACGGTATGGACGTCGCACACGCCTTCCGCGAGTTGCCATTTGTCGGCATCGTGCGGGGCGACGCCTGATCACAGTAAAATCAGGCTCGGCAAATTCAGCAAACGTCAACGTTTGATCGCCAAATATCGGCGCCATGGCCAAGCTTCTGATTGTCGAGGACGACGAGTCCGTACGTATGTTCGTTAGCCGCGCGCTTGAGCGCGCCGGCCACCAGATCGAGGTTGCCGCTGACGGTGCCCAGGGCCTCGAACTCATCGACGCCGCACGAGGCTGCTACGATCTGGTCGTCTCCGATATCCGCATGCCGGAAATGGACGGCATCGAAATGGCAAAGGCGGCAGCAGGCCTTTTCCCAACGATGAAAATCATGCTGATGACCGGCTATGCCGAGCAGCGCGAGCGGGCTGAAGAACTGAACGGCATCATTCTCGACGTCGTGCAAAAGCCGTTCACCCTGGCGGAAATCCGCAGCCGGGTCGACGCGGCGCTCTCTTTCCCGGTCAAGACCGCCGCCTGACCTTCACGACAGCCATCTTCTTCAGGTGAAAAAGAACCCGCAGCCTCTGTCAGGATGCGGGTTCGAGTGAGGACTCTAAAATTGGTCCGCAGCCGTCAAAGGCCGCATATCCAATGGGTATGGCAACTATCGTCCTTCGTTTGACATGATGCAAACGAATTGGAATTATGATCGCGATCAGATTTTCTTATGGCATCATGCGACCTTCTCTCGATAGCGATCTTTTGAGAACCTTTGTAGCCGTCGTCGAAACCGGCAACTTTACGAAGGCGGCAGAGCACGCCGGACGAACGCAATCGGCCATCTCCATGCAGATCAAGAAGCTGGAAGGCCTCGTCGGCCATTCGCTTTTCGAGCGCAGTTCGCGAGGAGTGGCCCTAAGCCGTCATGGGGATGAACTTATCGGCAATGCCAGGCGCATCATCGCATTGCTCGACGAAACCGCCGCAGCGATGGGCGCACCACCCCTTGGCGGCCCGGTACGTATCGGTATTCCGGAAGAGTATGGCCACTCGATCCTGTCGCGCGCGCTCAGCGCCTTTGCCAAGCGCCATCCCCAGGTCGAGGTAACGGTTCGCTACGCCCATTCCTGGTCGCAGAAGCAGGCGCTCGCCGATGGCCATCTGGATCTGGCAGTAGTTTTCGAATGGCAGGATTTTTCCGGCGGCGAGGTGCTCATGCACGACCCAACCGTGTGGGTGACCTCTGCCTCACACAAAGCTCATGAACAGCAACCGGTACCGATCGCGCTCTATAGCCGGGAAGGCTGGTGCCGCGACTTTGCAATCAAGTCGCTGGAGCGCAATGGCCTTGCCTATCGCGTCGCCTACACCAGCGACACAAATGGCGGTCTCAAGCTTGCCGTAACTTCAGGGCTGGCGATCGCGCCAATCTCCCGCAGCAACATCCCGGAAGGTTGCCGCGCCCTGACGACGGCCGATGGCTTCGGCGATGTCGATTCCTCCAACGTCGTCCTTCGCCGCAATGCTTCTGCCCGCGGCGAGGCCATCGACGGTATGGAAGAAGCCATCCGGGAAGCCTTCATCAACCGGTAGACACTGCCTCGAAGAATGTCAGGCGATTGCCGAAGGGGTCGGTCACCGTGACTTCCTTGGTATTCCAAGGCGTGTGCTCAAGGCCAGGCCTCGCATAAGCATAGCGTTTGCCGATCAGTTCCTGATGCAGCCCGTCGATGTCCTTGACCTCGATGCGCGCCGCGGCCCCGGGACTGCCGTCACCGTGATGTTCGCTCAAGTGCAGGACACAACCGTCGCGAACGATGCCCATGTAAAGCGGTGCTTTCTCAGCGAAACGATGCTCGAACTCGATCTGGAAGCCAAGAAAGTCGAGATAAAATTCCCGCGCCTTGACGATTTCGAACATGCGCAGGATTGGCGTGACGCTACCGAGCTTGGGCATTGTCGCTCACTTGGATGACTGGTCGCGCAAAATGGTCATTTAAGCTCCAGCAACCGCTCGAGGTAGCTGCGCTCTACATCTGGAGACAGTGCATTGCCAAGACGCTTGCGGATCGCTTCAAGAATCTGGCGAGCCCGCTGAACATCGATTTCGTCGGGAACTTTCACCGAGTCGCCGAAGTCAGGGCCTTGCGTGGCGCGTGGACGCCCAAGCGGGTCGCGGTCCGCATTCTGCTGGCGTCCGCCTTGCTCGCTGCCGCCCTGATCGCCCTGCATCGCCTGCAACTGCTGCATCATCTCCTTGGCGCCCTGGCGCAAAGCTTCGAGTGCGCGCCCCTGATGGCCGACCGCACGCTCGCCTTCGCCCTGACCGAGCGACTGTTGCGCATCGCCCATCGAACGACCCGCCTGACCGAAGCCCTGATTGGGCTCCATGCCCATGCCTTCCAGGTCCTTGCCGAGTTGCTGCAGGTCGTCCTGCAGCTTGCCTTGCCCTTCCTGAAGCTGCTTCAGAGCTTCGGCAAATTCCTCCGGCGTCATCGGGCGGCCTTGGCCTTGCCCTTGCTGGCCTTCGCCCTGCTGGCCCTGGCCCTGTTGCTGTTCCTGCTCGCCTTCGCCCATCTGCCCGTCGCCGTTATCGCCACGCTGCATCTGGTCCATGCGGAAGGTCTCGTTCATCATCTCCTGCTGGCGCCGCATGATTTCGCCGAGCTTGTCCATCTGCTGGCGAAGCTCGCTATCCTGTTGGCCTTGCTGCCCTTGTCGGCCTGCCTGCAGGTTGTTCATCATGTCCTGCAACTGCGACAGCAATTCCTGCGCTCTGTCGCGATTGCCGGATTTGGCCAGATTTTCGATCTGATCCATCATCCGGTCGAGGTCGCTTTGGCGCAGTTCCTGACTGTTCTGCGGCATCTGCGCCGAATTCTGGTTCTGCTGATTGCGTTCGGCAAACTCGCGCAGGAACTCGTTCATCGCCTGACGCAGTTCCTGCATCAGCTTTTCGATTTCCTCATCGCTGGCGCCGTTCTTCAGCGCGTCCTGCAGGGCCTGCTGCGCCTGCCTCATGCGCTTTTCGGCAGCAGAAAGATCCCCTTCCTCGATGCCGAGAGCAACTTCCCAAAGATAGGACACAACCTCGCGAAGTTGATCGTCGCTGCCTGCCATCTTCAGCCGGGTGCGCGCGCTCATGATGGCCAGGTAGTGGGCCATGTTGTCGAATGTGTCTTCAGGGCGCAGCGTGATTGCATCCATGAGGTCGAGCACATGTGCCTTGGCGTTGGCATCAAGGCCAAGCAAGCGGCGCTGCTCGATCACGGCGCGGGCAAGGGGGTTGGTGAAGCTGCGCTCCGGCATCACCAGTGTCTTGGTCGCGCTGCCACCAATCTGGTCAGCCCCGTCCGTTGCCACCAATGCAAGTTTGATCTGGGCACCCGCCCAGACATGTTCCGTCAAATCCTTGGTGGTCTTGGCCGCATTCGCCTTCGAGCCGCGCCTTGGAAGCGACAACGGCATTTCCGGCGCGCCATAGAGTGGACGCGCGCCGGGCGCCGGCGCTTCCGCCAGTTCAAACTCGCTCTTGGCAGACGCCGCGCCATAGTCGTCATCGATCTGGTATTGCAGTTCGAGCGCGCCGTTGGCTGCCCGCTTGGGTTCGCTGGCAAATCGTATCGATGGCGGCTTGTCAGGCGTCACCGCAAACGCCCACTGCCCGATTTCCTGCTCGCCGGATTTCAGCACCAATCGACCGTCGCCGACCAGCTTGCTGGCAAACTGCATAACCGAAAAACCGGGCGGCTGTTGTGCGTCGGTCGCGCCACCTTGACCTGCCGAGGGCTCGATGCTGAGCGCCTCGCCATCCGCAGGTTGATAGACCAGCGTCTCGGTGCCCGACCCACCGGTCACGCGCAGCGACAGGTCGCTGTTTTGCGGAACGGTAAAGGTGGCAGTTGCCTGATTGGCATCTGCAGTCAGGAATACCGGTGCCTTGCCGGTATACGCAGGCGGCGTCACCCATGCATCGATACGTGGCGGAATGGCTTCCGCGCTCGCCCGCGACTTGAAGCCATCACTCAGGCTTCCGCCCAACGGACCGAAGGAGAAAGCAAAGGCAATAGCCAGCACAAGAACGGCCAAGGCGCGCAGGCCCCACGGATCACGATCGGAGACACGCGCCGAAGGCAGGTCGGCACCCAGCCGCCCGAGCTTTGCTGCCATTCGCTTCTGGTGCTCTTGCCACAGTGCCTGGGCAAAACCCGTCGCGTTTCCGCTCGGGCGATCGGTCTGGACCAGAACCGGACTGTGCAGCAGCTTGTTTGCGCTCTCAATGCGCCGGTCGACCTCGGCAGCTGAAGGCAGTCGGAAACGACGCCACGGGTAGAGCGCTATCAAAGCGAGGACGCCGAAGACTGCCAACACGATAAAGCGCGGCAGATCGGGTAGCCGTCCGAACAGGCCGAACCACGACACGCTCGCAAAAAGGCTGACGAGAATGACAAGCGGCAGGACGAGCGGCCATCCGCGCTCGACGATCATGGCAAGCCGCGTGGCGGCGCGGCTTAGCGCCAACCCCGTCGGCATTTGTCGTTGTGTGCTTGCGGCAGGTCGCTCTGTCATCGGCCTTTCCGGGCCCGGCCGCTATGGCTTGGCCTCACTTCCCAAACAATAGCAGCAAACACGGCAAAGGCGAGGCAGCTTCCCGAAAACGTGAACGCCCGCTCAAAGCCATTCAGGAATGGAATCGAGCCCGATCAAGTCCTCATAGGTCTGGCGCTTCCTGACCACCGCGAACCGATCGCCGTCAACCAATACTTCAGGCACCAGGAGGCGCGTGTTGTAGGTGCCGGCCTGCACAGCGCCATAGGCTCCGGCAGTGCCGACCGCGATCAGGTCACCGGCCTTGAATTGCGGGAGATCACGGTCAAGCCCGAGGAAATCTCCGGTCTCACAGACCTGCCCCACCACATCGACCTTCATTCGCGGCGCGTTGACCGCCGGCTGCACCACCGGACGGATATCGTGGAAGGCATCGTAAAGCGTCGGCCGGATCAGGTCGTTCATCGCAGCATCAACGATGAGGAAGTTCTTGGCATCGCCTTCCTTCACGAAGATCACCTGCGAAACCAGGATGCCGGCATTGCCGACGATCAGCCGGCCGGGCTCGAACATCACCTTGATGCCGAGCGCCGTAACATGCTTGCGCACGATCGCCGCATAGGCGTCGGGCAAAGGCGGTGGATCGTTGTCGAAACGGTACGGAATGCCGAGGCCTCCGCCAAGATCGACATGGCTGATGTCGTGCCCGTCGGCGCGTAATGTGCCGATCAGTTCGACCAGCAGCCCGAATGCGTCGTCGAACGGCTGCAGTTCGGTAATCTGGCTGCCGATATGCGTATCGATGCCCTTGACCTTCAGTCCCGGCAATTGGGCTGCGCGCGCATAAACTTCACGCGCCCGCTGCCACAGAATGCCGAACTTGTTCTCGGCCTTGCCGGTGGAAATCTTCCTGTGCGTCTTGGCATCCACATCCGGATTGATGCGGAGTGAAACCGGCGCAGTCTTGCCGAGCGCCGTTGCCCGCGCCGAAAGCAGCTCGAGTTCCGGCTCCGATTCGACATTGAAGCAAAGGATGCCGGCGTGAAGCGCAAAATCCATCTCCTGCGCCGTCTTGCCGACGCCTGAGAACAGTATCTTGCCCGCCGGAATACCCGCCGCCAATGCCCGGCGTAACTCGCCCTCGGATACCACATCGGCACCGGCGCCGAGCTTGGCCAGCGTCTTCAGCACCGCCTGGTTGGAGTTCGCCTTCATGGCGTAGCAAACGAGTGCATCAAGCCCGGCAAACGCTTGCGAAAACACCCTGAAATGGCGCGTCAGCGTGGCGGTGGAATAGCAATAGAAGGGCGTGCCGACCTGCGCGGCGATCTCGGGGATGGCCACGTCCTCGGCATGGAGCACGCCGTCGCGATAATCGAAATGGTTCAAGAGGATGTATCCGGAAAGATCAAATCAGCGGGTCGAGGATGAAGGGCTTGTCCGGATCCGGTTTGACCGGTTCGGGCGGCAAAGGCTCCTTGGCCTTTTGCGCATCTTTTTGCGCCTGCACGGCCGCCTCATAGGGTGTATCGAGGCCTGACTTGCGCCCGCACGCGGCAACCGTGGCCATCGCCGTCAGAAGCGTAAGCGTAACCAGAATCCTGCCCGCGGTCATAGGTTCACCCGTCTGTGCATTTCGTCCGACGCTTTTAGCAAATTTTACGCGCATTGCACCCCGACATCATGCCTTGACAAGCCGCTTTTTCCAGTACCGCACCTGCCGGCGCACCTGTGCAGGCGCCGTGCCCCCGAAACTCTCCCGGCTTTTGACCGAATTCTGCACTGACAGCACCGAGAAAATGTCGCCGGTAATGCCCGAATGGATCGTCTGCAACTCTTCGAGCGAGAGCTTTTCGAGCCCGACTTTCTTCTGCTCGGCCAGCGCCACGGCCCGCCCCGTAACGTGGTGCGCCTCGCGGAACGGCAGCCCCAGGCTGCGCACCAACCAATCGGCAAGGTCGGTCGCCGTCGCATAGCCGGAGCCGGCAGCCTTCTTCATGGCGACCTCATTGACGGTAAGATCGCGCACCATGCCGGTCATGGCAGCAAGCATCAGGTCGAGCGTCTCCGCCGCGTCGAACACGGCTTCCTTGTCTTCCTGCATGTCCTTGGAATAGGTCAGCGGCAGGCCCTTCATCACCGTCAACAGGCCAACCAGATGACCGTTCACGCGGCCCGTCTTGGCGCGCACCAACTCGGCCGCATCCGGGTTCTTCTTCTGCGGCATGATCGACGAGCCCGTCGAATAGCTGTCGGACAGTCGGACGAAGCCGAATTGCGGCGTCGACCAGATGACGATTTCTTCCGCGAGCCTGGAAAGATGCGTGGCCGCAATCGACGCGACCGACAGGAACTCCAGCGCATAATCGCGGTCGGATACGCTATCCAGCGAGTTGCGAGTCGGCTCGCGGAAGCCAAGCGCCTTGGCCGTCATGTGACGGTCGATGGGAAATCCTGTGCCCGCGAGCGCCGCCGCGCCCAGCGGGCTTTCGTCCATGCGGTCGATTGCGTTGCGCACCCTCGAAAGGTCGCGCGCAAACATCTCGACATAGGCAAGGCAATGGTGGCCGAAGGTCACCGGCTGCGCTGTCTGGAGATGCGTGAAGCCCGGCATGATCGTTGCCGCATGTTGCTCGGCACGATCCACAAATGCTGCCATCAGCCCCTTCAGCGCCTCGGCAACCCGATGAAACTCGTCCTTCACCCACAGCCGGAAATCGACGGCAACCTGGTCGTTGCGTGACCGCGCGGTGTGCAGCCGACCAGCAGCAGGGCCGATCAGCTCCGCCAGTCGTGCCTCGACGTTCATGTGGATGTCTTCCAGCCTGGTCGAGAATTCGAACTTGCCGGCTTCAATCTCTTTCAGGATCGTGTTCAGGCCGTCGGCGATCTTTTGCTGGTCCGCCGTCGAAATGATGCCCGTTTTGGCCAGCATCTCGCTGTGGGCGATAGAGCCGCGGATATCCTGTGCATAGAGCTTGCGGTCGAAGCCGATGGAAGCGTTGATCGCCTCCATGATCGCCGCAGGGCCCGAGGCAAATCGTCCGCCCCACATCTGGTTGCTGGCCTTCTTGTCGCTCATTGCTATAACCCGTGTCCCGGAGCAGTTTGAAAATGGCAGACGGCAGAAAACTCTTTCCCACCACGCGCCTGATCCTTGCGGCTCTCGTCGCAGGAGCAATAACCGGCGCGGTCGCGGTATATGTCAGCGGCATGCTTGCTGGCAACAACGCAGCGCCAATCGAGGCGGTGGCCCAGGAGAGCGACGACACGGTTTGCACGGCGAAAGCCGAACGCGCCAAGACAATTGCAGCCGCCGCCACCGGCGAGGTTGCCGCTCTGATGCCTGCCGATCCGCCGCAATCACTCAAGTCGCTTGCCTTCAACGGACCTGACGGCAAGCCGCATGGCTTGGCCGGGCACACCGGCAAGACGGTGCTGCTCAACCTGTGGGCAACATGGTGTGCGCCCTGCCGCGCCGAAATGCCGGCGCTAGACGCACTGCAAAAGGAATTGGGCAGCGACAAATTCGAAGTGGTCGCCGTCAACGTCGATACCGGCGACGACGCCAAGCCGAAGGCCTTCCTCAAGGAAATCGGCGTCGAGAAGCTGAACTACTACAGCGACCATTCCCTGGCACTGTTCAACGACGTCAAGGAGCGCGGCCTTGCGCTCGGCCTTCCGGTAACCATGCTGATCGACGGCGACGGCTGCCTTGTCGCCCATATGAACGGCCCGGCCGAGTGGTCAGGTACCGATGCCAAAAATTTGATTGAAACGGCACTCAAGCCCTAGCAACTTCGACAAACGCAAAGCCGCACCGAAGTCCAGACGGGCAGCGGATGCTTGTGTTGTACGGTTTCCACAGAATCTGGTCTGGGCATATTTGAATCCCCTCATAAACGAAAGCAATTCGCAATTGGATTGAAGGTTCATGAGCGCGTAACAAAACTATTGTGCTACTGTCACAATGCACCGATACTCCCCCGGCGAACCCATTTCGCCAATGACAAACCGGGAGAGAGAGATGAGATTCCACGGCTTTGCGGCCGGTGTCGCCGCTACATTGACCTTGTTTTCAACGACATCGGCCTTCGCTGCCACCCAGATAAGCTGGTGGCACGCAATGACCGGCGCCAATGCCGAGGTCGTCGACAAGATTTCGAAGGATTTCAATGCCAGCCAGAGCGACTACGAGATCGTTCCGGTGTTCAAGGGTACCTATCCAGAAACGCTGAACGCCGGCATCGCCGCATTCCGCGCCGGTCAGTCCCCCGACATCATGCAGGTGTTCGACGTCGGCACCGGCGTGATGATGGCTGCCGAGGGCGCGATCAAGCCAGTGGCTGAAGTGCTCGAAGGCGCGGGCCTCAAGTTCGACAAGAGCCAGTACCTGCCGGGCATCGTCGGCTACTATTCCAAGCCGGACGGCACCATGCTGTCATTCCCTTACAATTCGTCCTCGCCGATCCTCTATTACAACAAGGACATCTTCCAGAAAGCCGGCCTCGACGTGAACAACCCGCCCAAGACCTGGAACGAGGTCTGGGACGCGGCCAAGAAGATCAAGGCCAGCGGTGCCGCCCCTTGCGGTTACACCTCCACCTGGCTGACCTGGATTCACACTGAAAATTTCGCCGCCTGGAACAACATTTCGTGGGCAACCGGTGAAAACGGTCTGGCCGGCGGCGAGGTCGAGTTGAAAGTCAACGCACCGCTCTACGTCAACCACTTCCAGGCGCTCGCCGATCTCGCCAAGGATGGCACCTTCAAATATGGCGGTCGCACATCGGAGGCCAAGCAGATCTTCCTTGCCGGTGAATGCGGCATCTTCACCGAATCCTCCGGCGGCCTCGGCGACATCGTCAAGTCCGGCATGAACTACGGCATCGGCCAGCTTCCCTATGACAGCGACGCACCGGGAGCCCCGCAAAACACCACGCCGGGCGGTGCCAGCCTTTGGGTCTTCGGCGGCAAGTCTGACGAGCAGTATAAGGGCGTAGCGGCATTCTTCACTTACCTGTCGAAGACGGAAGTGCAGGAGTATCTGCATCAGAAGTCCGGCTATCTGCCAGTCACGCTGGCCGCTTACGAGGCCACCAAGGCATCCGGCTTCTATGACAAGAATCCCGGCCGGGAGACGCCGATCCTGCAGATGATGGGCAAGGCCCCGACGGAAAACTCCAAGGGCGTGCGCCTGCCGAACCTGCCGCAGGTCCGCGACATCATGAACGAGGAATATGAGAAGATGCTGGCTGGCCAGCAGACCGCGCAGCAGGCGCTCGACAACGTGGTCCAGCGCGGCAATGCGGCAATCAAGGACGCCATGGGCAACTGATCTGACTGATCGTGCCTGAGGTGAAAACCCTTCCGGTTCGCACGTTCCCCGGCTCTCGCTTGCAAAAGAGAGAGCCGGGGTTCACGCTCGCTTCCCGTTCCACGGGCGAAGACAACGCTGACATCTCGCCCATCGAAACGACAGGCTGCGCATGACCCCGCGTGTCGTCTTCCCCAACAAGGTCCTGCCCTACCTCTTGGTGGCGCCGCAACTCGCCATCACGCTCGTCTTCTTCTACTGGCCGGCGGGCCAGGCGCTCTACCAGTCGATGCTGAAGGAAGATCCGTTCGGCCTGAAATCGAAGTTCGTCTGGTTCGCGAATTTCGAGAAAGTTCTCGCCGACCCCGCTTACGTCAATTCTATCAAGGTCACGGCGGTTTTCTCGCTTGCGACTGCGCTCGTCGCCATGAGCGTCGCGCTTTTGCTCGCTGTGATGGCGGAACGGGTGGTTCGCGGCAAAGGCCTGTACCGCACCCTAATGATCTGGCCTTACGCGGTCGCGCCCGCTATCGCCGGCATGCTGTTCCTGTTCCTCTTCAACCCGTCCATCGGCACGCTCGCCGTGCTGTTGCGTAAGGCTGGCATCGCCTGGGACCCGTTGCTGGATGGCACCGACGCCATGATGCTAGTGGTGACGGCCGCGGCGTGGAAGCAGATCAGCTACAATTTCCTGTTCTTCGTCGCCGGACTGCAAGCCATCCCCAAGAGCCTGATCGAGGCGGCGGCAATCGACGGAGCCGGCGAGACCAAGCGCTTCTGGACAATCGTCTTCCCGCTGCTTGCGCCGACGACGTTCTTCCTGCTGGTCATCAACACCACCTACGCCTTCTTCGACACGTTCGGCATCATCCACGCGGTGACCGGCGGTGGGCCCGGCAAGGCTACGGAAACACTGGTCTACAAGGTCTACAATGACGGCTTCGTCAATCTGATCCTCGGCGATTCTGCTGCCCAATCGGTGATCCTCATGGTCATCGTCATCGCACTCACCGCCATCCAGTTCCGCTACGTGGAAAGGAAGGTGCACTATGGATGAGGCCGCACGATGATCGGCTCTTCCCGCTTCCGCACCTATGTTGCCCATGCGGTCCTGCTTGTCGGCATCCTGATTGTCGCGTTCCCGATCTACTACACCTTCGTCGCGTCCACCCACACGCTGCAGACCATCCTGCGCCCTCCTCTGCCGCTCCTGCCCGGCGGTGAGTTCTGGAACAACTACTCGGAAGCCCTGCTGGGAGGCGTCAACCGCATCGGCGGCGTCGGCGTCGACGTGTTGCTGTTCAACACGCTGGTGATGGCGCTCGGCATCGCCATCGGCAAGATCTGCATCTCGATCCTCTCGGCCTACGCCATCGTCTTCTTCCGCTTTCCGCTCAGGATGGTGTTCTTCTGGCTGATCTTCATTACGCTCATGCTGCCGGTCGAAGTCCGCATCCTGCCCACCTACAAGGTGATGGTCGATCTCAACCTCATCGACACCTATGCCGGGCTTATCGTCCCTCTGATCGCTTCGGCCACGGCGACATTGTTGTTCCGGCAATTCTTCATGACCATCCCGGGTGAACTGGTCGAGGCGGCGCGCGTCGACGGTGCGGGCCCGTGGCGTTTCTTCTTCGATATCCTGCTGCCGCTGTCGCGCACCAACATCGCGGCCCTTTTCGTCATCCTATTCATCTACGGATGGACCCAGTATCTGTGGCCGCTTCTGGTCACCAACCACAACGACATGAACACCATCGTCATCGCGCTGCGCAAAATGGTGTCGTTCGCCGATGCAGACACGCAATGGCACCTCGTCATGGTCACGGCCATGCTTGCCATCGTGCCGCCAATCCTCGTCGTGGTGGGCATGCAGCGGTGGTTCGTTCGCGGACTTGTCGAGTCGGAGAAGTAGGCCCAATGGCAACTGTCGATATGAAGGATGTCAAAAAGGTCTACGCAGGTGGCGTCGAAGCCGTGAAGGGCGTCTCGATCGCCATTCCGGACAAGCAATTGTGCGTCCTCGTCGGCCCTTCTGGCTGCGGCAAATCCACCTTGCTGCGCATGATTGCCGGGCTGGAAGCCATCTCGTCCGGCACCGTCTCCATCGATGGCAAGGTGGTCAATGCGATCAGCCCGACCGACCGCGACATCGCCATGGTGTTCCAGAACTACGCGCTCTATCCGCACATGAACGTCTACGACAATATGGCTTACGGTCTGCGCAACCGCGGCACGCCAAAAGCGGAAATCGACAGCCGCGTCCGCTCGACGGCCAAGGTGCTCGAACTTGCCCATTTGCTGGAACGGCGTCCGCGCGAACTTTCAGGCGGCCAGCGCCAGCGCGTCGCCATGGGCCGCGCCATCGTCCGCAATCCGAAAGTATTTTTGTTCGACGAGCCGCTGAGCAATCTCGATGCCAAGCTGCGCGGACAAATGCGGGTCGAGATCAAGAACCTGCAGCGCAATCTGGGCGTGACGTCCGTCTACGTCACCCATGACCAGCTCGAGGCGATGACGCTTGCCGACATACTCGTGGTCATGAACGCCGGCCTCGTGGAGCAGATGGGTGCACCGCTCGACATCTACGAAAAGCCTGCCTCGACTTTCGTGGCATCCTTTATCGGCGCGCCACCCATGAACCTGATGGCTTTGAAGCGCGAGGGTGGTCACGCGCGCTTGGCGGAAGGCGTTACCCTCGGCGTCGAGCCCCCGGCCACGGCCGCAACACTTGGTTTCCGTCCCGAAGATGCCATTGTCGGACAGGTCGAAGGGAAACGCGCTCTGGTCTTGCCTGCGGTTGTCGAAGCGGTGGAGCCGGTGGGCGCCGAGAGCTTCCTGCATTGTGCAGCGACCGGTGACCGGGTTCTGGTGCGCGTCTCAGGTCGCGCCACGGCAAAGCCCGGCGACAAGCTCAGCATAACGGCAAGCCTGGACAAGATTCACTGGTTCGACGCGGCAGGAAAGCGGGTCTGAAACCCGCATCCCCTATCCCGACGCTCTAGTTTGCGATGCGTCGCGCGAACTCGGCCAGCGCCTTCTGGTAGATCGTTGCGCGGTTCCAGTCGTTCCAGACGCCATAATTGGCCTCACCCGGACCGTAGCCGCCACCCGCGCTCCAGCCATGGCCGCGGAGGAAATTGGCAGTCGAGGCCAGCACGTCGGCGCGCGAGTGGATCAGGTCGCGGCGGCCGTCGCCGTCGAAATCAACCGCATATTGCAGGTACTTTGACGGCAGGAACTGCGTCTGGCCGAGTTCGCCGAAGCCGGCGCCTTTCATCTGGGCCGCCGCAATGTAGCCCTTCTGGGCAATCTCGAGCGCCGAATCCAGTTCGTTGGTGAAGAACTCGGAGCGGCGGCAGTCATAGGCAAGCGTGGTCAGCGGGCCGAACACGCTCTTGTTGCCGGAATTGGCGCCGAAACCCGTCTCCATGCCCCAGATCGCCAGCAGCACTTCGGGTTGCACGCCGAAGCGCGCTTCGATCTTGTTCAGCAGGCCCGCCTGGGATTTCATGTATCCCTTGGCCTTGCTGACATAGGATGCCGGTGCCCGGCGCGCGAGGAACTGCTCGACCGTGCCCTTGAACGCCTTGTGCTGGCTGCGATCTATCCTTATGACCCCGGTATCGTATTTGACGCCTTTCATAGGCCCGGTGTCGATACCGCGCGCCTTCGCGTCGGCCTTGTAGTCTTCGACCCAGGCCCCGAAGCCGCTGCCATCATTGCCGCATTTGCCTGCGGCATGAGCCGCTGTGGTCATGACCAGCGCCCCCAGCGCCGCAGCAACAAAAAATCTGCCCTTGGCAAGACCTGCCATATTCATCTCCTGATTGCCGGAATCACATCCTGGACGCGAATTTGCCAGCGAAACTCGTGTTTGTCATCGCTCTTTGGCCCCGCCCCCGTCGCGAAGGCGGCTCTGTGTCTCACGAACACGCTCTAAATGTGGCAGCCCGCGCACTGCAGCACTTAACAATTCGTGAGATGCGCCAAGCTGGATTAGCCGGAACTAATGCTTGCCACCTCCGTTTGGCCCCACTGAGGGATAGTTCAAAACGGAGAGAAGATATGAAACCGCTCTTGCTGCCGATTGCCGGTGCCCTTGCCCTGTTTTCAGGAGCAGCACTCGCCGACACCTCGGTTTCCGCAGTAACCGACCTTAATGTTCGCGCCGGTCCCGGTCCCCAGTATCCGGTCACGGGCGTGCTCAAGGCCGGACAACCGGCAACGCTGACGGGATGCCTCGAAAACTCAAAATGGTGCACGATTGCCGAAGCAGGCGGACAAGGATGGGTCTATTCCGACTATGTAACCGCTGAATTCGCCGGCACCCGCGTCATCGTCACCCAAAGGCCGGCCGATGCCGGCATCGCTGTCGCACCGCCGCCAGCCGACGTCGGCCAATATCCGTCAACCTACACGTCCGCGATTGTTCCGGGCGAGCCGGTCGAGGTGATCGACGCGCCGCCACAGGCCGTGCGCACCTATGTAACGGAGCACTCGATGGAGCCTGTCTATCTCGACGGCGAAGTCGTGACGGGCTCCTCATTGCCGGACGATGTCGTGCTCGGGGAGATACCCGACTACAACTACCGCTACGTCTACGTAAACGGCCAACCCGCCTTGATCGACCCGGCGACCCGCCGCATCGTCTACGTGGTCCGGTAATTCACGCCCCGGTTCGCAACTCCGGACCGTTTACCCTGTCAGCAATTGCGCCGCCGAAGTGAATTCAACTTTGGCGGCGCATGCGCTAGTCATTCATCCGACAGCAGAAGTCAGGGGGACGCGTGCAGATCGATCCGCAAGCTTTCGAACAGTATCGGCAGTCGCCGAACGAAAAGACCACGCTTGTCCGCCTCATTCTTGGAACGTTGATTGTTGTGATCGCCTGGATCGTCGCAACATTCGCCACGGTCTCGGCTGGCGCCTACTTCCACGCCGTTCAGTTGGCCAATTCCGGCCAGCCGGTAAATTCCAGCGTCATGGCATCGTTCATGGCCTCGCCTGCCGGCATCCTCACCGCCCTTATGTCCTTTGCCGGCATCTGGATCGGTCTTTGGGTGGTCATGCGCTGGGTCCACCGCGAGCGCATCGGCGCATTGTTTGGCAACAGCAGCCGCATCTCGCGCGACGCATTCTTCAAGGGCCTGGTCGCCGTGGTCATTACCTCGGTCATTTCCGAGGTGCTGCTTTATCTGCTGCGCCCCGAAATTGCGCGCGGCTCTATCTCCATCGGCTCATGGATGCTCTTCCTTGTTCCGATCGTCATTCTGACCTTTATTCAGACATCGTCGGAAGAACTGCTTTTCCGGGGCTATCTGCCACGCGCACTGGCGAAGCTGTTCCGCAGCCCGATCATCTGGGGCGTCATCCCGCTCATCATGTTCACGTCGCTTCACTGGAGCCCCACGACAGGCACAACGATGAATCTGGCCGGCCTTGGCGCTATCGGCGCCTTCGCGATCGTGCTGATGATCCTTGTCTATGTCACCGGCAATCTGGGCGCAGCGTTTGGCGCACACCTCGGCAACAATCTGTTCGGATTTTTGCTGATCTCCCACCAAGAGAGCTATAACGCGTTCGCCTTGTTCACTGCGGCTCCCCTGGAAGGTCCGGGATGGGATTCCACTGATGCGTTGCTCGTCACCGCAATCGGCATCGTCGCAAGCGTGCTGACCTTGCTATTGCTTGTGCATCCCCGGTCTTTCCTGAGGGTCAGCCCCGACCTGGCGGCAAATATCAGGCAGGCTCCGCAACTGGCGCCAACTTGACTCTCGCGCCATTTTCCTGTCTACACGCCGCAATTCTGCGACAAGTTCACTTTCGCGAAGCTGACCGGGACGCCATGGCCACAGTGGCCTAGAGCTGTAAAATAGATCCCGGAGGCCAACACCCGGCAGCGCTGTGCGCCCCCGGGTGCTTTCTGGTTTTGGGCCATGCCCGACAGCTTTGCTTGGAGGATTGCCGCAAAAGCACTACCTCTCGGCCATCATCGGGTTGGCAGGGAAAAGGGAAACGCATGTTTGAATCGCTACAGGAACGCCTTGGCTCGATCCTGAACGGCCTGACCGGCCGCGGCGCGCTGTCCGAGGCCGATGTTTCGGCAGCGCTGCGCGAGGTGCGTCGCGCGTTGCTGGAAGCCGACGTCGCGCTGGAAGTGGTGCGTTCCTTTACCGACAAGGTGCGTGAAAAGGCCGTCGGCGCCGAAGTCCTGAAGTCGATCAAGCCCGGCCAGATGGTCGTCAAGATCGTCCATGACGAACTGGTCGAGATGCTCGGCGCCGAGGGCGTCGCGATCGATCTGAACGCTCCGGCACCGGTCGTCGTCATGATGGTCGGCCTGCAAGGCTCGGGCAAGACCACCACCTCCGCCAAGATTGCCAAGCGTCTGACGGACCGCCAGAACAAGAAGGTTCTGATGGCGTCGCTCGACACGCGCCGCCCAGCCGCGCAGGAGCAGTTGCGCCAGTTGGGCGAGCAGGTGAGCGTCGCCACGCTGCCGATCATTGCCGGCCAGACGCCTGTCGACATTGCCAAGCGCGCCGTACAGGCAGCCAAGCTCGGCGGCCACGACGTCGTTATCCTCGACACCGCCGGCCGCACCCATATCGACGAGCCGCTGATGGTCGAGATGGCGGACATCAAGAAGATGTCCGCGCCGCACGAAATCCTGCTGGTCGCGGATTCGCTGACCGGCCAGGACGCGGTCAACCTTGCCAAGAGCTTCGACGAGCGCGTCGGCATCACCGGCCTTGTCCTCACCCGCATGGATGGCGACGGTCGCGGCGGCGCGGCCCTTTCGATGCGCGCCGTTACCGGCAAGCCGATCAAGTTGATCGGCACCGGCGAAAAGATGGACGCGCTGGAGGAGTTCTATCCCAAGCGCATTGCCGACCGCATCCTCGGCATGGGCGACATCGTCTCGCTCGTCGAGAAGGCCGCAGAAAACATCGACGCCGAACAGGCGGCTGCGATGGCCAAGAAGATGCAGTCGGGCAAGTTCGACCTCAACGACCTTGCCTCGCAATTGCAGCAGATGTCGAAAATGGGCGGCATGGGCGGCATCATGGGCATGATGCCCGGCATGGGCAAGATGAAGGACCAGATGGCTGCCGCCGGTCTTGATGACAAGATGTTCGGGCGTCAGCTTGCCATCATCTCGTCGATGACCCGGGCCGAGCGCGCCAATCCCGATATCCTGAAGCATTCCCGCAAGAAGCGCATTGCCGCAGGCTCGGGAACGGATGCGGCCGAGATCAACAAGCTCTTGAAGATGCATCGCGGCATGGCCGATATGATGAAGGCGATGGGCGGCAAGGGTAAGGGCGGCGGCATGATGCGCGGCCTGATGGGTGGCCTCGCCTCGAAGATGGGCATGGGCGGCCTTGGCGGCATGATGGGCGGCGGCATGCCGGACCTGTCGAAGATGGATCCCAAGCAGCTTGAGGTGCTCAAGAAGCAGGCCGAAGCGGCTGGACTGGGCAAGGGCTTGCCCGGCGGGCTGCCGGGCTTAGGTGGAGGCGGACTGCCGGGGTTGCCGGGCGGCATGAAGCTCCCGGGTCTCGGTGGCGGGCTGCCGGGCCTCGGCAAGAAGAAGTGAGGACGCGATGAACGAAGAACACGATATCGCGGAAGCGAAAAAGACCCTCGCGGACTACCGCGCCTCGATTGACAACATAGACGCTGCGCTCATTCATATGCTGGCCGAGCGTTTCCGCTGCACAAAGGCCGTTGGGGTATTGAAGGCAACACATGGGCTGCCGCCTGCCGATCCGGCACGCGAGTCCCAGCAGATCGAGCGGTTGCGACGGCTCGCCAACGACGCCCACCTCGACCCCGATTTCGCGGAAAAGTTTCTCAATTTCGTCATCCGTGAGGTTATCCGCCATCACGAAAATATCGCTGCCGCAAATGGCGGCGCGTCCAAATCCGGCTGAGCAACAGCCGTAACCACCACCAGAATCAGAGCTTTTAGGAGAAAAACATGGCACTGAAGATCAGACTGGCCCGCGCGGGCTCGAAGAAGCGCCCTTACTACCACATCGTCGTTGCCGACGTGCGTTCGCCGCGCGATGGCCGCTTCATCGAAGCGGTCGGCGCCTGGAACCCGCTGCTGCCCAAGGACGGCGAACGCGTCAAGATCGATGCCGACCGCGTCAAGCATTGGCTGGGCAACGGCGCGCTGCCGACCGATCGCGTGGCACGTTTCCTGTCCGAGGCCGGTCTCGCCACCCGCGAGGCACGCAGCAACCCGACCAAGGCGCTTCCGGGCAAGAAGGCACAGGAACGCAACGCCCTGCTGCAGAAGGCACAGGAAGACGCCGCTGCGGCAGCAGCGGCTGCAGCGGCGGCTCCGGTCGAGACCGCAGCAACCGAATAAGCTGACGTTTCATCTAAAAAGCTGCGCCGGCCTTCAGGCCGGCGCAGCTTTTTGTTGAGCGTTGCAGATCAGGCAAACCGCTCAGTAGTAGGGGTCGTAGCGGTTGTCGTAACGACGCACATAGCGGCGGTCATCATAGCGGCGCGAATAGTAGGTATCATCGTAGCTTCGATACTCGCGCGGACATTCAGCCACGTAAACACGGCCGTAACGGTCACGGTATCGGCACCTGTTGGGTTCATTGGCCTGCCCGATCAGGGCACCTGCGACCGCGCCGACGGCACCACCGACAAGGGCGCCTTCCGCCCGGTTGCCGGGCGATGCCACGGCGCTGCCGATGGCAGCACCACCCAAGCCGCCGATTGCGGCACCTTGTTCAGTCTGGGAACAGGCACCGAGCGGCAAAAGCAATGCCATCAACAAAACTAACTTTTTCATCGTTTTACCTCTCGCAAGCGGAATATCCATCCTCGCCGCCACGCCCATAACGAACGAAACGATGATTCGATCCGAACAAGGCCTATAGAAGGCGAGACGGGCAATCGCTTCGGCGCCGGCCACTTCGGTCGGCGAGGCTAGAATTGCTGCCGCAAGCGATTGGGTACAAAAATGGCCCGGTTTCCCGAGCCATCCTTTGCGCCAGAGCTTTTGATAGGATCAGGCGAAATACTGGCCGCCATTGGCCGAAATCGTGGAGCCCGTAATGAAGCCGGACTCATCTGAAGCCAGGAAGACAACGCAGCGGGCAATTTCTTCCGGCTCGCCCAGACGGCCGACCGGGATTTGCGGAATGATGCGCTCGTTGAGCACCTTCTCGTCGATCGCCCTGACCATGTCGGTACCGATATAGCCAGGGCAGATCACATTGACGGTGATTCCGGCACGTGCGCCCTCCTGGGCCAGTGCCTTGGTGAAGCCGATATCGCCGGCTTTGGAAGCAGAATAATTGACCTGCCCCGCCTGCCCTTTCTGACCGTTGATAGATGAAATCGTAATGATGCGGCCAAACTTGCGGTCGCGCATGCCGCTCCACAGCGGATGCGTCATGTTGAAGACGCCGCTGAGGTTGGTGCCGATCACCTCGTTCCACTGCTGGGGCGTCATCTTGTGGAACATCGCATCGCGCGTAATGCCGGCATTGTTGACCAGAACACCCACCGGTCCCAGATCGGCCTCGACCTGCTTGATCCCTGCAGCACAGGCATCGTAATCGGCGACTGACCATTTGTAGACTGGAATGCCGGTCTCGGCCTTGAACTTCTGCGCGGCTTCGTCGTTGCCGGCATAGTTGGCCGCAACCTGATAGCCGGCATTCTTCAGGCCGATCGATATCGCCGCCCCTATGCCGCGCGAGCCGCCCGTCACGATTGCCACTTTGCTCATTCCAGTCCTCCTCCAATGAATGACAGAGAAGCTAGTGCCCGGAGCAGCGGCAATTCAGACTGTTCTTGAGTTCAGTCTTGTATTCTTGCCGTGGCCGCTGCCCGCCGCGGCAGCAGCTTAGTTCATTGCCTCAACGCACATGGCAACGCCCATGCCGCCGCCGATGCACAAGGTGGCGAGACCCTTCTTTGCACCGCGGCGCTTCATCTCGAACACCAGCGTATTGAAGATGCGCGCGCCTGAGGCACCAACCGGATGGCCGATGGCAATGGCACCGCCATTGACGTTGACGATCGCCGGATCCCAGCCCATGTCCTTGTTGACCGCGCAAGCCTGCGCCGCAAAAGCCTCATTCGCCTCGACGAGGTCAAGATCGCCAACCGACCAGCCCGCCTTCTGCAGCGCCTTGCGCGATGCCGGGATCGGCCCGGTGCCCATGATCTGCGGGTCGACGCCTGCCGTCGCCCAGGACACGATGCGCACTAGCGGGGTGATGCCGCGCCGCACCGCCTCGGCTTCGGTCATCAGCACAACTGCCGCCGCACCATCATTGATGCCGGATGCATTGCCGGCTGTCACCGTACCTTCCTTGTCGAAGGCCGGCTTCAGCTTGGTCATTCCGTCGAGCGTCGCGCCGTGGCGGATATACTCGTCCTGATCGACGATGGTGTCGCCCTTGCGGGTCTTGACGGTGAACGGAACGATTTCGTCCTTGAACTTGCCAGCCTTCTGCGCGGCTTCGGCCTTGTTTTGCGATGCAACGGCGAATTTGTCCTGGTCGTCGCGCGTCAACTGCCACTGGCGAGCTACGTTCTCGGCGGTGTTGCCCATGTGGTAGCCATAAAAGGCATCCGTCAGACCATCCTTGATCATCGTGTCGATCAGCTTCAGGTCGCCCATCTTGGTACCGCCGCGCAGATGCTGCGCATGCGGGGCCATCGACATCGATTCCTGTCCGCCTGCAACGATGACCTTGGCATCGCCCTGCGCAATCTGCTGCATGCCGATGGCGATGGTCCGCAGGCCGGAGCCGCAAAGCTGGTTAAGGCCCCACGCCGTCGCCTCTTGCGGAATGCCGGCGGCCATGGCTGCCTGGCGCGCCGGATTCTGGCCCTGCCCGGCGGTCAGGATCTGCCCGAGAATGACTTCATCCACTTCCTTGGCGTCGACACCGGCCCGGCTCAGCACCTCCTTGATTGCAGCCGCCCCCAGTTCATGGGCCGGCGTGTTGGCAAAGGCACCGTTAAACGAGCCAACCGGCGTGCGTGCGGCACTGGCGATAACGATGGCGTTGGAAGCGGACATTTTCTTCTCCAGACTCTGCGGAAAACAAGTTCCCGATAAGGTTGTAGCGACTTTTGTTGCCCTTTCCAGAACCCGAGTCAAACCGGAAATCCAAGACTTCGACTTCTTGCCGAGAGCCGGTTCCTTCATGCTGCGCAGCATTTTGCAGTGCCGAAAGCGGCCGCGTTCCTTCCGCACTGCACAAACCGCTTGGAATCGCGGGCGTTTTGCGCATATCCTGATGAAAAGGCTAGATCGTAACCGGACGCTTACCAAGCACACCGGTAGCTTCACGGGAGGATGCTGATGGCCGCGAAAGACGAACCGGTGGTGATCAAGAAATACGCCAACCGCCGCCTCTACAACACCGGCACGAGCACCTACGTAACGCTCGAAGACTTGGCCGAAATGGTCAAGAAGGGCGAGGAATTCACCGTCCAGGACGCCAAGACCGGAGACGACATCACCCACCCGGTTCTCACGCAGATCATATTCGAGCTTGAGAACAAGGATGGTCAGAACATGCTGCCGATACCTTTCCTTCGCCAATTGATCGCGTTCTACGGCGACCAGATGCAGATGATCGTCCCTTCCTTCCTTGAGCAGTCGATGCAGGCCTTTTCCAAGGAACAGGAACGTTTTCGCGAGCAGATGAAAGGCGCCATCGGCAAATCGCCGATGGACGTGATGAAGATGGCGCCGATGAAGGCGCTGGAAGAGCAGACGCGCCGCAACATGGAAATGTTTCAGAACGCGATGCGCATGTTCACGCCCTTCCCGTCCGGCGGCGCTTCCGCCGCACCCACCCCGGAGCCGGCACCGGCCCGCAAGGAGCCGCCCGAAAAGGGCGACGACCTGCAGGATCTTAAGGAACAGATCGCTGCCATGCAGCGCAAGCTTGACACCTTGTCTTAGCGCAACTGCACCCGACGCACTCCGCTAAGGCGCGAAGGTAGCGCCGTAGCGTTCGCGCTGGCATTTGCGGTAGACAGGGCTCTTGCCTAAACAGGGCATCCCAAGGAATCGACAATAGCGATTCCCGACGCCTGCATTCAATCGTTCCCGATGGTGTCCTATGACAGACCAATCCCTTGTTCCGGTTTTCGACGGCCATAACGATACGCTGCTCAAGCTCTATGTCACACAGGACGCCGGCAAGGAAAAGCTGTTCATTGAGGGCAGCCCGGCCGATTGGCACATTGATCTGCCCCGGGCCAGGAAAGGCGGCTTCGCGGGGGGAATGTTCGCCATTTTCCCGCCACCCGTCGAAAAGGCGAAGCGCCAGGCAGCCGGGCCTGGGTCCAACGAACCGATGGCGCCATCCCTTTCGATGGAGGAAGCCAGGATTTCTACCCTTGGCATGGCGTCCATCCTGTTTCGGCTTGAACGTGCCGGTGGGCTGACTGTCTGTCGCAGCGCTGCCGATATCCGGACAGCTATGGCAAAAAACTCGGTTGCCGCGGTTTTTCACATCGAGGGCGCCGAAGCGATCGATACCGATCTTGCCATGCTCGATGTACTCTATGCCGCCAGTCTGCGCTCGCTGGGTATCGTCTGGAGCCGCCCCAACGCTTTCGGCCATGGCGTTCCGTTTCGCTTTCCGTCGTCGCCCGATATTGGGCCCGGTTTGACCGACGCCGGAAAGGCGCTGGTCAAGGCCTGCAACCAGCTCAAGGTCATGATCGACCTATCGCATCTCAACGAAAAGGGTTTTCGCGATGTGGCGGCTTTAAGCGATGCGCCGCTGGTCGCCACTCATTCCAACGCGCATTCCGTGTGCCCGCACGCGCGCAACCTGACGGATTGGCAGCTCGGTGCCATCCGTGAAACCAAGGGCATGGTCGGATTGAACTATGCCACCGGCTTTCTGCGCGAAGACGGCAGGATGAATTCAGATACGGGGCTCGACATCATGGTTCGCCATGTCGATGCGCTCTTGGAAGCACTGGGCGAAGATGGTGTCGGGCTGGGCTCCGATTTCGACGGCGCCATGATCCCCGCTCCAATCGGCGACGTCGCCGGATTGCCGAAGCTGATCACGGCATTCGAACAGCACGGCTACGGGCGCGAACTGATCGAAAAAATTGCCTGGAAGAACTGGGTGAACGTGATCGAACGGACGCTCGGAGCCTAGCAGCCAGACTGATCGGCGGAACAATCCGCGCCTGGGTTCTCAACCGACCCGGGCCAGCCGGGTCGGGAATCTGAAAATCTGGACTTATTCCTCGTCCTGATCCTGATCGGTCGACTTCAGGGCCGAAAGCTTTGCAAACACGGCATTGGCGTCGAGTTCGGCATCTTCGTCCCTTGGCTTGGGGGCCTCCGGAGAAAGCCTCTCGGTCAGGGACGCCGGCAGCAATGTGTCGCCCGTCGGCTGCGCCTGTTCACGGCCGCGCGAGGCACGCTGCACTTCGATATCGAGATCGATCTGCGAGGTCAGGCCAAGCGTCACCGGGTCCATCGGCACGAGGTTGGCAGCATTCCAGTGCTTGCGCTCGCGGATCTGCTCGATGGTCGACTTGGTCGTTCCAACCAGGCGCGATATCTGGGCATCCTTGAGCTCAGGATGGTTGCGAACCAGCCACAAAATGGCATTGGGCCGATCCTGGCGCTTGGAAAGCGGCGTATAGCGCGGACCCTTGCGCTTGGATTCCGGCACCCGAACCTTTGGCTCGGACAGCTTGAGGCGATGGTTCTCGTCCTTTTCGGCGCGCGCGATTTCCTCACGCGTCAACTGGCCGGTCATCACAGGGTCCATGCCCTTGATGCCCTGCGCCGACTCGCCATCGGCGATCGCCTTCACTTCGAGCGGATGCAACCCGCAGAACTGCGCAATCTGGTCGAATGACAGTGCCGTGTTGTCGACCAGCCAAACCGCGGTCGCCTTCGGCATCAAAAGCGTATTTGCCATCGAAAAAACCCTTCTCGTTCGCCCGCGTTCCCGCGCGGGCGGTGGTTTCTAGAGCCACCAAAATGGGAAAATCGAGGCCTATATAACCGTGTTCGCAGTTCGGGGCAAGAATTTCCAGCCACCTAAAACAAAACCCGCCGGACGGGGTCCAGCGGGCTCGGAACCGGAGGCGCGATGGTTGCGCCAGGCGTCGGTTCTGCTTTCAGTCCAACGCCGCTTAGAGAGCGGCGCGGGCGACCTTGGCGATGTCGGCGCGGTTGATGCCGAGATCGTTGAGTTCGCGGGTGTTGAGACGGTTCAGCTCACGGACGGTTTCCGAGTAGCGGCGCCAGTTCTTGTAAGAGCGGATCAGGTTCATGTTTGCCTCCAGCAAGTTCGGTTGAATTCGATGACGCTGATATAGGCTTTCCCGCGCGAACCTTGAACAGACGCTTTTGCATAGCGGGAATGCGTTTGCTGCATTGCAACATGAACAACCGGTAAATAGCCGGAAGGCCTTGATATGCCTAGCCGACGTCGAGCACGATCTTGCCGATGAGGTCGCCTTCTTCCATGCGCTCGTGCGCCCGCCAGGCTTCCTTGAGCGGAAAGATCATGTCCATCACCGGCGCGACCTTGCGCGCGGCAAGCAACGGCCAGACCTGCACCTCGAGCGCGGCGGCCACCGCGCCCTTGAACTCGACGCTGCGCGGCCGCAGCGTCGACCCGGTATGCACCAGCCGCTTGACCATAAGCTTGGAGAAGTCCGCGCTGGCTATAGCACCGGCCTGGGTGGCGATCTGGACAATGCGGCCCTCGACGGCAGCCGCCGAGTAATTCCTGCCGACATAATCGCCGCCGACCATGTCGAGGATGACGTTGGCGCCCGTGCCATCGGTCGCCTCCTTGACCGCCTGCACGAAATCTTCCTCGCGATAGTTCACCGCCCGATCGGCGCCGAGCTTGAGGCAGGTGTCGCATTTCTCCTTCGAGCCGGCGGTAGCGATGACACGCGCGCCGAACGCCGATGCAAGCTGGATCGCCGTCGTACCAATACCCGACGATCCACCGTGAACCAGCAGCGTCTCGCCGGCCTGCAGCGCGCCACGCTCGAACACATTGTGCCAAACGGTGAAATAGGTTTCAGGAACAGCGGCGGCCTCGGTATAGGTGAAGCCGGCCGGCAGCGGCAGCGCGTGGCTGGCATGCACCACCACATATTCCGCATAGCCGCCGCCCGGCGTCAGCGCACAGACCTGATCGCCGACACGCCAGCGAAGGGCGCCTTCGCCAAGCGCCGCGACATCGCCCGCTACTTCCAGCCCGGGCAGGTCGGATGCCCCCGCAGGAGCCGGATAGGCCCCTTTGCGCTGCAATATGTCGGGCCGATTGACGCCAGCCGCATGGACACGGATCAGGATCTCTCCCGGCCCCGGTTGGGGAACATCGCGCTTTTCCGTTTTCAGCACCAGCGGACCACCCGGCTCCGAAATGGCAACCGCCGTCATCTTCTCGGGAATCCTATGTTCCTTCGCCATTTTTCCCGTCTCCTCTTTTACGGCAGGTGCCGGCTGTTTGCATCGCAGCCCCTGCCCTATGTATGCTGACTGACGAGTGAGGCAAACCGCCTGATTCAGGCTACCAACCGATTATCGGGGAGCAACTATGGCGATCTTCGACGATGAGCCCAGGAAAAAGCCTCAGCCGCATGAGATAGGCCAGGATCTGGCGCTGCTGTCGGTCGGAGAACTTAAGGAACGCATAGATATGCTGCGCGCCGAGATCGAACGCATAGAGGCCGAACTACAGGCCAAGGGCTCGACCAAATCTGCAGCAGAAGCCCTTTTCCGACGAGGCTAGTCGTTCACTGCGGCATATGCCGCTGAAATGCCTGAAACAAACTGTTGTAGGAAACTTCCACCAGATTCGATTCCCCCACCGGACAGCGTAGATGTTTGCAGCTTACAGACCTATCCTGTCTCTCCTGCGCGGCACCGCCTTCCTGCTGGCTGCGTCCGGCCTGCATGGCCTGCTGTTGCCGCTTCGCGGCCAGATGGAGGGGTTTTCAACTGCTTCACTCGGCCTGATGGGAACGGCCTGGGCAACCGGCTTCGTCGCGGGTTGCTATTTCGCGCCGCGCATCGTCCGCCGTGCCGGCCATGTCCGGGCTTTCGGCACGTTTGCGGCGTCTGGCGCCATCATCGCCCTGCTTACGGGGCTCATCATCGACGAATACGCCTGGATAGCGCTGCGCGCCTTCACCGGCTTCGTCATGGCCGGCGCATTCATGATCATCGAGAGCTGGCTGAACGAAAAGGCCACCAACGAAAACCGTGGCACGGTCTTCGGCCTCTACATGATGGTCACCTACGCTTCCATCATGGGCGGCCAAATGATCGTCGCTGCCGGCGACGTGCAGTCCGCCTCGCTGTTCATGATCACCGGCATCTTCTTTTGCCTGTCGCTCATCCCGACAGCAGTCTCGACCCAGTCCACCCCGCAGCTATTGCAGGACGTAAAACTCGACCTGAAAGGGCTCTATGCCAACTCGCCGGTCGCGGCGATCGCCTGCCTTTTGATCGGTATCGCCAATGGCGCCTGGGGCACGCTGGGCGCGGTCTACGGCGCGCGCATCGGCATCTCGACGGCGCAGATCGCGCTGATGATGAGCCTCGTCGTGGTTGCAGGAGCGGTCATGCAGCTTCCAGCGGGTCGGCTCTCGGACCGCACGGACCGCCGCTATGTGCTGGCCGGCGCGGCATTTGGCGCGGCACTGTTCGGCTTGATCGTCTTCCTGGTGCAACCGCGCGCCGGCCTGTTCGTGCTGCCTGCCACGGCGGCCTATGGTGCCTTCGCCTATACGCTTTATTCGATCGCAGTGGCGCATGCCAACGACCACGCCAGAGCGGAAGATTTCGTCAAGGTTTCGGGCGGACTTTTGCTGCTCTACGGCTTCGGCACCATCATCGGCCCGCTTCTGGCTGCCGCACTGATGGAATGGATGCGTCCGGAGAGCCTGTTTCTTGCAACCGCGCTCGCCCACATCTGCCTTGCCGGCTACACCATGCTGCGCATCAAGCGCCGCGCGCCGGTTCCCATTGAAGATCGCGATGCCTTCAAGACCTTGCCCGTCGAGCGCTCGATAACACCGGAATCGCTGCGGCTCGATCCACGGACAAAAAATGAAACCGATGGTTGAGATTTAGGCGAGTTTACAGCACAACTAGACCATGATCCTGATCGATGCGTTCACGGCTATCGCCGATCCAAACCGGCGCCATCTTCTCGAAGAGCTTCGGCGAGGGCCGAAAACCGTTAATGAGCTTGCAGCCGGCCTGCCGGTCTCACGCCCCGCCGTGTCCCAGCATCTCAAGGTCCTGCTTGATGCAGGTCTGGTCACCGCTCGGGCAGACGGCACGCGGCGGGTCTATACGGTAACCAATTCGGGCTTCCTCAAGCTGAACATCTGGCTGGACCAGTTCTGGGACGCGCAGCCGTCCTGAAGCCCGAACCGATGTCAGTTCAGGTTAACGTCGCGTCCAGCGGCGCGTATCGACACTGAAAACCCTGCCAATACGTCGATCAGCGTAATGATCATCAGCGTGAAGAACACCGAGTGCGCCGCGCCCCTGACCAGCAGGAACTCCACCAGGAAAGCGACGAAGACAAAGGTCGACAAGAGGTGGTCGACCACCGAGGCGTTGCTGGTGCGCGTCGATTTCAGGATTTCGATAAAGAAGAAGATCAGCCCGATGACGACCATGAGGTCGCCAAGGGTCATGGAAAAGACCCCGCCGGACATCATGCCGATGGAGAAGATCTCGGCTGCCCAGGGATCGCCATTGACGCCAGAGCCGAAAAATCCGGCAAGGCCCAGATTGTAGATAATGAAGGGCACGATCAACAGCGGAAGGCTGGCCAGCATGACATCTCTCCAGGCAAGGCACCAAGGCCGATTTCGGCGCGGCTGGCGCGAACGCCACACCTCCTGCAGTTGTAGAATGCAGGTCACCTTGCCCGTCAAGTCCCGCAAGCTGCGCCAACGGATTTCGGGTTCACGTGTTCCCGAAAAGCAAAAGGCCACCCGAAGGCGGCCTCAATGCATTGCAAGGGCTAGAGCTGAACTCAGCCTTCCTTGGGCGTCAGCACCTGGCGGCCGCGATACATACCGGTCTTCAGATCGATGTGGTGCGGACGGCGCATTTCGCCGGAATTCTTGTCCTCGACATAGGTCGGTGCCTTGAGCGCATCGGCCGAACGGCGCATGCCGCGCTTGGAGGGAGAGGTTTTTCGTTTCGGTACGGCCATGGATATGCTCCACTTAACTGTTCAAAAGCCCGCAATGCCCTCGTGAAAGGGCCGCTTGCGAGCCTAATTCTCTGAGAAAGTGGCGTGCCTATACACGGCCTACGGCACTTTGACCAGCACTATGGCGAGATTTTTTGCGCCGATCCGCCTAAGTCTTCGCACTATTGGGCGATTCTGGCCGGGACAGGCCTTCCAAGCTCATCTTTTATGCATCCGGTCAAGACAAGTTCGCCTAGTCGAGACAGCCGACATAGCCGCCTGCCCTTGCAGCCCTGCGCTCGATAATGCTTGCCAGTTGCCTCAGCCCGCGTCCAGGCTTGCCGGGATTGCGGGCGGCCGGATTGGGCAGCGTTACAGCCAAAAGGGCAGCTTGGCGGCGCGAGAGCTTGCTGGCGGAAATGCCGAAATGATGCTGTGCCGCAGCCTCCACGCCATAGATGCCCGGCCCCCACTCGGCAATGTTGAGATAGATTTCCATAATCCGCCGTTTCGGCACGACCAGGTCGAAATAGACCGCCAGCGGCAGCTCGACCACCTTGCGCAAGGTTGTGAGCGGCCGCTGCCACAGATAGAGGTTCTTTACCGTCTGCATGGTGATGGTCGACGCGCCCCGCGTTGCCTCGCCCGCCAATGCATCGCTCACCACCCCCTTCAATTCTCCCAGGTCGACACCGTAATGCGAGCAGAATTGCCCGTCTTCCGACATGATGACCGAGTAGGCGAGGACCGGAGCGACATCATCGATGCTGACCCATTGCCGGTCATAGCCGGAAAATGTCGCCAGATCCTTCAGCATGAATGTTGAAACCGGATGCACGAACGACGGTAGATACAGAAACGTCAAGACCACGGGGACGAGCGCGACGAAAGCCGCACCTTTCAACCCGGCGCGGAACCAGCCCTTGCGCAGGACGGTCAGGCCGCCCCGTTTCGCTCGCGACATGAGATGTCCCTCGGTTCCATGAACCAATCCCTCAGTCTCTTGCTCGATGATCGGTTCCGACACCTGGCTTGCCCCTGCCAATCACCTTTCGGCATAACGACGCCCGAGTGCTTGCGCAATGTCTGAGTGTCGGCTACCGCTCGCCGCCATGAGTACAGATGCCGAAATCGCCTTTGAAGACCGGCTTTCCATGCAAGCAAGCGCCGTTGAAGCAAGGTTGCGGCGTCTTCTCGACGATCGCCCGCTTTCGGGCGAGATTGAAAGGCCCGAGCGGCTGCTGGCAGCCATGAGGCACGGCGTTCTCAACGGCGGCAAGCGGCTTCGGCCGTTCCTGGTCATGGAAAGTGCGGCCCTGTTTGCCCCTGATGCAAAGGACGAGATGGCGCTCAATGTGGCTGCCGCGCTCGAATGCGTCCATTGCTACTCCCTGATCCACGACGATCTGCCGGCAATGGACGACGACGACCTGCGGCGCGGTCAGCCGACCGTTCATAAAGCCTATGACGAAGCTACAGCCATTCTTGCCGGCGACAGCCTGCTCACGCTTGCCTTCGATATCCTTGCCGACGAAGCTCCGGGCAGCCGCAAGGAGCGTTCGACCGCAACCATCCGCCTGGCATTGATCAAGGGACTTGCGCGCGCCGCTGGCCTTGGCGGCATGACCGGCGGCCAGATGCTCGACCTCGCAGCCGAACACGCCTCGCCTGACGAGGCCGGCATCATCCGCCTGCAAGCGATGAAGACCGGGGCGCTTATCCGTTTCGCCTGCGAGGCAGGCGCGATCCTCGCAAATGCTTCCTCGTCCGACCAGGAAAGGCTGGCCGAGTTCGGCTCGGCCATAGGGCTCGCCTTCCAGCTCGCCGACGACCTGCTCGATGTCACGGCGGATGCCAGCCAGATCGGCAAGGCCACCGGCAAGGATGCCGCTGCCGGCAAGGCCACGCTGGCAGCACTTCACGGTGCAGACTGGGCACGCCGGCAATTGAACGGCCTGGTCGAGCAGGCGCACTCGCTGCTCGAGCCCTATGGTGAGCAGGCGGCGATGCTGAAAGCCGCCGCGACATTCGTTGCCAATCGCAACAGATAGGCCAATCAGCCTCAAAGCTCTGCGGCACCAACGAATTCTTAATGTTAATGCAGTGTGATCCCGACCGTTACAATTGCGTGTATGTGTTGGGGGTTACGCATGCCGGAGTATATGTCCTTCTTCCGGTCGATTCGGATTCGTTACCTGTCCGGCCTGCTGATTCTCGCACTTTCTGTCGGTGGCGTCATCGCCACGCTGAACTACGCCAATTCGTACCGCCATCAGGTCGATACGCTAAGCGCCCATTTCGTCTCATTTTCGCGTGACCTCAACAATGCAGCGAGCTTTGCCGAAACGGCAGTCTCTGCATGGCGTCCCGATACGCGCGACCAACTTGCCACCGCCGCTTACGGCCATGCGCAAAAGCTGACGCAAGGCATGGAGGCGCTTACAGGCGAAGTCGCCGACATCATGCCGCGCCTGACGGCCCGAACGGTGGACGAGCTGAAATCGGCTTCTATCAACGGATACCTGTTGTGGTCGGCGCGCGACATGGTGCGCAACCTCAACCTGATGGCCGAAGCAAAGTCGGTCGACGATTGGAGCTATCGCGAAATCCGCAACCAGAACGACCTGTTTGCGCAGCCCATGCTGGTACGTGCGCGCGCTGCGGTCGACAGCGAGCGCAGGCTTGCCGATGGACGCGCCGACCGCCTGCTTCTATGGGGAGCCGTCCTGCTTGCGGCAGCGCTGGCTGCGGTAGCGTTCTGGATCTTCCGCCCGATGGAAAAGGCGATCCGCCGTGCCTTCGCCGAAACCTCGGCTTCGCTGTTCAAGGCTGAGGCAGCCGACCGTGCCAAGTCGGAATTCCTGGCCAACATGAGCCATGAAATCCGCACTCCGATGAACGGCGTTCTTGGCATGGCTGAACTTCTGGCCAAGACCGATCTTACGCCGCGCCAGAAGACGTTCACCGATGTGATCGTCAAATCCGGAAACGCATTGCTCACGATCATCAACGACATCCTCGACTTTTCGAAGATCAACGCCGGCCAGCTAACCCTTGATCCGGCACCATTCCGGCTGACCGAAGCCGTCGAGGACGTTGCCACTCTGGTTTCGGCAAGGGTCGCCGAAAAGAACCTGGAATTGATCGTGCGCGTCGATCCGCGCCTGCCGGCCTTCGTCGTCGGCGATGCCGGGCGTTTCCGCCAGATCGTCACCAACCTGCTGGGCAATGCCATCAAGTTCACCGAAAAGGGTCATGTCCTGATCGATGTCTCCGGCGAGATCTCGAACGGCATCGTGCATTTGAAGGTCGGCGTCGAAGATACCGGCATCGGTATCCCGGCGGACAAGCTGCAAAGCGTGTTCGAGAAGTTCGCGCAAGTCGACTCGTCCTCGACCCGCCGCCATGAAGGCACCGGCCTCGGCCTTGCCATCGGCGCGCGGCTTGTCGATCTCATGGACGGCAAGATCGGCGTCGAGAGCGAGATCGGGCGCGGCTCGATCTTCTGGTTCACGGTGCCGCTGCCGGTCCATGAGGCACAGCCTCGCGATGAGGCAGTCCCAAGCGACGTCACCGGCGCGCGCGTCCTGGTTATCGATGACAACCCGGTCAATCGCGAGATTCTGCTCGAGCAGCTCAAGAGCTGGCGTTTCGATTGCGCAGCGGCTGAAAGCGGCGCCGTCGGCCTCGCCTTCCTCGACCGCGCCTTCCAACTCGGCGCTTCCGTCGACTGCATTATCCTCGACTACCAGATGCCCGGCATGAGCGGGGCCGACGTTGCCAAGGCCATCGCGGCAGACAGCCGTCTCGCCGGCATTCCGGTCGTGCTTCTGACTTCGGTCGATCAGGTCGATTTCGGCAAGCTGGTCATCGATTTCGGCATCGCCGCGCATCTCACCAAGCCGGCACGCTCGGCAATCTTGCTGGGCACCGTCATCTCGGTCATCCAGAAGGCGCGAACACAGATTGGCACGGCGCATTTCGTGCGCGAACCGGCATCGGTCCCGCAAGCCGTTCGCCCGACCCCGACGATCCTGCGCCACCCTGTTTCGTCGACGCCGATCGCAGCCGAGACGACGACTACCACCAACACCTCGATCGACATCCTCATCGCCGAGGATAATGAGGTAAATCAGCTCGTTTTTGGCCAGATTCTCAACGGATTGGGTCTTAGCTACCGTATCGCAGGCAACGGCCGCACGGCGGTCGAAATGCACCGCGCCTTGAAGCCGAAGCTGATCCTGATGGACGTTTCCATGCCGGAAATGAATGGCTATGAGGCGACGCAGGCGATACGTGCCTATGAGGCTGGCAAGGGCGAGCATATTCCTATCATCGGCGTGACCGCCCATGCCCTGAAGGGCGACCGCGACAAATGCCTCGATTCAGGAATGGACGACTATTTGCCGAAGCCGATCTCGCCGGATCGTCTCGGCACCAAGATCGGCAGTTGGTTGAGTGAAACGATAGCCGCGAAGATCGCCTGAAAAGCGGAAATCACGTACGATCCGCGCATCAGTCAACTGCTGCGCGGGTCTTCTGCATTTGGACCTCGGCCTAGCGGTTCCTGACCACGACACAGGCACCGCCGACACTGTTCAGGTCCCGGCAAATGGCGTTGGCCTCGCCTCGGCTTTCGGCACCGATCCGCACCGCATAGATACCCCTTGAGCCGAGTGGCGACCGGACCCGGCTTACAACCGGGTCATGCAAGCCGAGCACTGCCGGAAACCGCGCTTTCAGCCGCTGCCATTGCCGGATTGCCGCACTACGCTGGAAAGTACCGGCGACCTGTACGCCCCATGGCTTCACGTGCACGCTTGCCATCGCAATCGTCGTCGACATGATTGCGGGCAGCCTGCGGCAGGCCACTGCGAAATTCTGTTTCTCATCTAGCGGCGCAATCGAACCAGCATGAGCCTTGTCGGCGAAGACATCGGCCGGCTCACCCATTATGTCGAGCACGTAGTCCTCGGTCTCCAAGGGCAGGAAACCGCCCGATTGCAGCCAGCGCGCCACGCGGTTCTCACCGGCATTGTAGGCCGCTGCCGCAAGGCCGAGATTGCCGAAACTTGTTTTCAGTTCGCCAAGATTGCGGGCAGATGCGGGAATGGCCTGCTCGATATCGAAGGAATCGGCAAGGCCGCGCATCTTGGCGGTTCCGGGCATGAACTGCGCGATGCCTTCTGCCCCGACCGGACTGACGGCACTGGGATCAAAGCGGCTCTCCTTCCAGATCAGCCGGGCGAAAAATTCCTTTGGCAAACCGGCGCGCTCGGCATGAACCTCGATCAGTTCACAAACGCGGCTGAGCAGCCGTTCCTTGGCCGGCTTTGGCGGATCGGCTTGGGCCGTTACACCACCAGCCAGCAGAGCAACCACGATAAAAATGAGCCGAGCCGCGTCCCGCGCCCGCATCGGCTATTCCGCAGCCTTGGCTCTGCTACCGTCGCCAAAACGCTGTTCGATATAGTCGGCAACCATCTTCTCGAAATCGGAGGCGATATTCGCACCGCGCAAGGTGGCGGCCTTCCTGCCGTCGATAAATACCGGTGCAGTCGGCATCTCGCCCGTACCCGGCAAGGAAATGCCGATATCGGCATGCTTGGATTCGCCAGGGCCGTTGACGATACAGCCCATCACCGCGACCTTGAGCTGTTCCACGCCCGGATACTTCGTCCGCCACACCGGCATGTTCTTGCGCAGATCGTCTTGGATCGACTGCGCCAGTTCCTGAAAAACCGTCGATGTCGTGCGCCCGCAACCGGGGCAAGCTGCCACGATCGGCACGAACTGACGAAACCCCATTGTTTGCAGGAGTTCCTGCGAAACCTGCACTTCACGAGTGCGGTCGCCGCCCGGTTCCGGCGTCAGCGAGATGCGGATTGTGTCGCCAATACCCTGCTGGAGCAGTATGCCCATCGCGGCCGACGAGGCGACGATCCCTTTCGAGCCCATTCCAGCCTCGGTAAGGCCAAGGTGCAGCGCATGGTTGGAGCGCGTCGCAAGTTGGGTGTAGACGGCAATCAGGTCCTGTACGCCGCTGACCTTGGCCGACAGGATGATCTTGTCGCGGCCGAGCCCGATCTCTTCGGCAAGTTCGGCCGACAGGATCGCCGATTGCACGATTGCCTCGCGCGTCACTTCCTGAGCGGTAAGTCGCGAACCATTGGACTGGTTCTCGTCCATCAGCCTAGTCAGAAGTTCCTGGTCGAGAGAGCCCCAGTTGACGCCGATGCGCACCGGCTTGTCGTAGCGGATCGCCATCTCGACGATTGCGGCGAACTGCTTGTCCTTCTTGTCCTTGAAGCCGACATTGCCGGGATTGATGCGATACTTCGCCAACGCCTCGGCGCAGGCAGGGTGGTCGGCAAGCAGCTTGTGGCCGATATAATGGAAATCGCCCACCAGAGGCACGTTGACGCCAAGCCGCGCCAGCCGGTCGCGGATAAACGGCACGGCGGCGGCACTCTCGTCCCGATCAACCGTAATGCGAACGATTTCGGAGCCGGCCCGATGCAGCGCCGCCACTTGACCAACCGTCTGGTCGATATCCGCGGTGTCGGTATTGGTCATCGACTGGACGACGACTGGCGCGGTTCCGCCGACCATGACGCCGCCGACATCGACGCCGACCGAAGCACGACGTTCAAACGGTGAGGAATAGTACCCGGTCATGCCGGCCGCCTCTAGAACCTTCCCGAGACGTCGCGCATCCGGCCGGATACGTCAGGGCGCCCCACTGCATCAAATGTGCACATCGTGCCGCGAGAATGTGAAACCCTTTTGGCAAGCGTACAAAATCAACGCATGAGGTGGAGGAGAGTGCTCGACTTGTCAATGTGGCGATTGCAACCGGATCAAACGCACATGCCTGATGGCCAAACCGCATCAGCGGTGTCGTTCGCCAAACCGCACAATCAAATCGCTTCAAACTAAACAGCGTTCCCCGGCGGCATGCAGCCGCCGAGATGATAGAACCACTGATTTGCGATTGTACTTTCGAAGCAGCCTTAATGGGTGGTGGGTTGGCTCTTCAGTTTCTCAATCTCGTCCTTGATGGCCAGCTTGCGTCGCTTAAGGGCGGCTATTTCGAGATCGTCGACCGACGGATGCAGCATGGCATTGTCAATCTCGCGCTCGATGTCGCCGTGTTTCCTATGCAATTCGTCAAGATGGGACGCAAGAGACATGATTGGTTCTCCCTTTCATGGTTTCCTCGAATGCGGCCGCCGCAACGTCCACCGCAGGTTCACACTGTGACGGCACGATGACAGTCTGCCACCAACTGAACCGGATGTCGAATAAACTAGTGCCCTGGATTTCAATTTTGTCACATGTGGATTGAACGCCGTGAACGAATTTCGGTTTCGCAACACCAGCGTCGCATTCCACGACAGTCTGAAATGTGATAACTGCAAATTGTCAGTGGCGACGAGCCATTGTTTCCGCCCATCAGGGTTCCCACCCAAGGCGCACTGTGGGCGCCGCAATAGTGCAGACGGTAAATAATGTCCGAACAGGAACAGGCCGATATCCGCCTAGAATTCGCGCGCTTGAAGCAGGATCATGCCGATTTCGACGCGGCCATCAATGCAATGCTCGAAACCGGCTGCGACCCTCTGCAGATCCAGCGCATGAAGAAAAAGAAGCTTGCCCTGAAGGACAGGCTGAGGTCGCTGGAAGACCGTATCATTCCAGACATCATCGCCTGATACGCAAGGCCGCCGGCTACTTGTCGGTGATGATCTTGACCTTGTCGCCAGCCGAAACGGTGGCGCCCGGCGCAAGCGCATTAAGCACCCTGAACAGGTCCAGCTTGCGGTCGACACCGACCATCTGCGCAGCAAGCGTTCCCATCGTCTGGCCGGGTTTCACTGTAGCGACACGAATACGAAGCGGCTTAAGCGCGGCCTTCTCGGCCGCCGACAGGATGCGGAAACTTCCACCGACGGAACGGGCAACGCTGTCGAGCGAAGTACTCGCCGCAGGTGCCGCAGTCAGCAGGCGATAGACCTGCCCCCCTGCGCGGATGACGGTGACGTCGAAACGCCAGCCCTCGGCGCTTGCGCTGGCGATGGCCGCCTCGTTGCCGTTGATCGTCTCCTGACGCACGCTGGCGTCATCGAGGCCTGCAACCCAACCGCTGCGGATATAGTCCGTCAGCGAACGATCCTTGCCCACCGACACGCCATCGAAACGCACCGCCATGTCGCCCGGTCCGGTCGCGGTGACCGCCGTCGCCGAATTGTCGATGATGAAGCCGTCAGGCACCGAGAAGGAGACGCCAAGGCCCGGATGCAGGAAGGTGTTGCCCCGCACATAACCCTCTTCCGGCGTGTCGCCGTAAAGCAGGCCGTCTATACCGGCGAGAAAGCTGTCCCTGTCGCGGGTGCCGACACCAGGCGGACCGAACTGGCGCGCATGCCGCAGAGCCAATTCTATACGCTGCGGCGTATTGGGATGCGTCGCCAGAAAATCGAGGCTGGCATCCGTTGCACCGCTGACCGAGCGAAAATCGGTGTAGGTGGACATCGACTGCAGGAAGCGGCTGGCAGCATAAGGATCATAGCCGGCCTCGCCCACCGATTTGATGCCGATGGCGTCAGCTTCAAGTTCCTGATTGCGCGAAAACTGCGCCAGCCTGAGCTTGCCCCGGATCAACGCCACCTTTGCAGTCGGGCTATCGCCCAGCACATCCGAAACCACCTTGGTGGCCAAGCCCTCTTCTGCCTCGAGTTGCTGGCGTTGCAACCCATGATTGGCGGTGACGTGACCCATTTCGTGCGCAACGACAGCCGCAAGTTCGGACGAATCGTTGGCCAGCGCAAGCAGGCCCCGGGTGATGTAGAGATAACCACCCGGCAGCGCAAAAGCGTTCACGTTCGGCGAATTGAGGATGGTGATGCGGTAGTTTTGTGTCGGATTGGCCGAAACCGTGGTCAGGCTGCCGATGACCTTGGCGACCATGCGCTCAAGCTTGGGATCGGAATACTCCCCGCCATAGGTGGCCAGAATGCGCGGGTGCTGGGCGCGCGCCAACTCGGCCAGCTTGTTGTTGGCAGTAACGTTGTCGACAGTTACCGGCTTGTCGGAGGGTCGAAATGCCGATTCCTGTACATCCGGCGGCGTGATCGCCTGGCAAGCAGCCAAAAGCAGAGTCCCCGCCAGCGCAATCGCGCGCGGCAGCGTCAATTTGCTGAGATGATAAAGGCCGGTCGACAGATCGGCGTCCTTTCCCGTTCCTGTAGGCAAATCAGGGGCTATCCAACCATCCTTGCGCGGACCTAGCCACACTCAACCTTGCATAGCAAGAATAAGCCCCGGCTGCCGATGCCGCTTTGGCCGTAAATTATGTCCGCTTCCGGGCAACATCATGTGATTCGCTCTCGGAGCCGATATAGCGCCTGAACGCTTCCGGTCCACCCGCGCTGAAGAAACGCTCGGATGGCCCAGTTTCCGCCACCGCTCCATTTTCCACGAAAACCATCTTCCCGGCGATTCGCCTCGCGTCTTCCGGCTGATGGGTCACAAACAGCACCGTCATACGTCGCTCGGCCTGCAGATCAGCCACGAGATCCAGCATGTCGTCGCGCAAAGCCGGCCCAAGCGAAGCAAACGGTTCATCAAGCAACAGCACCGGGCGATCACGCACCAGCACGCGCGCGAGCGCCACTCTTTGACGTTCGCCGCCGGACAATTCACGCGGCAAGCGTCGCTGCTTGCCATCAAGCCCGGTCCGCGCCAATGCCTCGCCAATTGCATCGCGTTGCAGAGACGTCAACTCGAGCGAAGGCGAGCAGCCCAATCCCACATTGTCTTCGACCGAAAGGTGCGCGAACAGATTGTTTTCCTGAAATATCATGGAAACGGGCCGGCTGGCGGGCACTTCCAACGTAACGTCCTTACCCGCGATCAAGACATTGCCGGATTGCGGCGTCTCGAAGCCGGCAACGAGGTTGAGCAAGGTCGACTTGCCCGATCCGCTCGGGCCCATCACCGCGGTAATTTCTCCCGGCGCAAAGGCCACGTCGAAGTTGAAAACCGCCTCGCCATAGCTGAACGCAATGGCATCCAGCTTGACTGCCGCACCCGACTGCCTCCCGTCATTCATGCGGAAGCATCCTTTCCGAAACGAGCCGCAACAAACATAAGTGCAAGGCAAAGAGCGCCGAGAATCAGTGCAAGGCCGGCTGCATCCTCGGTCCGGTAGCTGCCCATCCGCGACAGCAAAAGATAAGGCAGTGTTTGCACAGAATCGCTGCCGAAGAGGGCAATCACGCCAAGGTCACCCAGAGACAGCGCCATGGCAAAGGCGAAGGCCGTCGCCAACGGTCGCCGCACCGGCGGCCAGTCGATCAGCTTCAGGCGGTTCCAGCCGGAAATGCCGAGCAGCGCGCATAACCGCTCGTGGCGTTCGCTGGCGGCATCATAGGCAGGACGCAGCGCGCGGATCGCAAACGGCATCGCCATCACCGCGTTCACGGTCACGACCATCACCGGGGCCAGCGCAAACACATCTCCCACATGACGCAACAGGATAAACCAGCCCGCACCTATGACGATCGGCGGGACAACCAGCACGAACCCGGCACCGGTATCGGTTGCATATTCGAGCAGCGTTCTGCCTTGCCCCGAACGTTTCAATGCCAGTGCGCGGCGCGCCATGATCAAAGAAAGCGACAAGGCTGTAGACAGAACGGCCGACATGAAGGCAAGCACAAGACTGGTCAGCCCCGCACGGCGCACCGCGCCTTCCCCAACCAGCCGCGTAAGATCGGCCTGAACACCTGCCGCAACCGTCGCTACCATCGGCCCGGCGACAAACAAGAGAGAAAGCGCGATCAGTGCTGCGTTGAAGGCTGCCTCGCCTTTTGCGACCGAAAGATAGCGGCGGGTCGCAACTGACAGGTTTGCATCGCCAACAGTGTTCGCGCCAAGACGTGTAAGAACAAGCACTACGGCAAGCGTCAACGCGATCTGCAGCAAGGTCAGCGCCACGGCGAGGATGGGATCGAAATCGAAACGCAATGCCTGGTAGATGGCCACTTCGAGCGTGGTCCCCCGCGGCCCTCCACCAAGCGTCAGGACGATGGTGAACGAGGTGATGCAGAGCATGAAGACCAGCCCGGCGATGCCCGGCAACGCCTGCCGCAGCACCGGCCATTCGATCAGTCGAAAAGCGGGGCGCACACCCATGCCGAGTTGGCTTGCCAGCCGCCATTGATCGGCCGGCACAGTCTGCAAGGCTTCCAGAAAAAGCCGTGTCGCAAGGGGCAAATTGAAGAACACATGCGCCACAAGAATTCCCGACAGGCCATAGATGCCCGGCCATCTGCCGCCGCCCAGGCCGCCGAGGAAATCGGCGAAGTAGCCGGCACGCCCGTAAAGTGCCAGAAGGCCAAGCGCGGCAACAATCGCCGGCAGCGCCAGCGGCACCGCGAAGAGTTGCAGGATAAGGTCGCGGCCGAAAAAGCGTGGATGGCGGGCCAGAGCGCGGGCAACAAACAGCGCCGGCAACACCGAGAGCAAAGTAGACAGGATCGCTTGCCACAGCGTGAAACGCGCAACGCGCAACAGGTAGCCATCAAAGGCAGCCACGGCGCCGGACAAGTCACGAGCCCCCTCGGCAACCAGCCCGACACACGCACCGCCGATGAGCAGCGCGATTGCGGCAAGCGCCACGACGCCGGCCGCTATGCGAGGGTCTGATCTACGGGTCAGGCGCATCGGTACCGAATATCCAGTGTCCTGAAACACCTCTCCCCGGCTTGCGAGGAGAGGTGTTCGCGCAGGATTGCCAACCCTATTTGCTCATCACGCCAAGCCACTCATCGACCCAGGCCTTACGGTTCTGGGCCACTTCTTCGGGGCTGAACAGCAAAGTCTTGGTCGGCTTGACCAGTCTGTCGAAAGCCGGGTTCAGCGGCTTGTCCGTCTTGCCTGCCGGGAACATCCAGTTCGTCTCGGGAATGACGTCCTGGAAACCGGGGCCTGTCATGAAGGCCACGAACTTTTCCGACAGCGGATTCTTGGCACCGCTGGTCGTGATACCGGCGACCTCGATCTGCAGATAGTGACCCTCATCGAACGCCGCCGCCTGATAGCGTTCACTGCTTTCAGCCACCATGTGGTACGCAGGCGAAGTGGTGTACGACAGCACCATCGGCGCTTCACCCTTGGTGAACAGGCCATAGGCCTCGCTCCAGCCCGGCGTCACCGTCAACACCCGACCCTTGAGCTTGGCCCAAGCCTCGCCCGCCTTGTCGCCATAGACCGACTTGACCCACAAAAGCAGGCCCAGGCCGGGCGTCGATGTGCGTGGGTCCTGAATGGCGATCTTCTGCTCGGGATCGCCCTCCACCAGTTCCTTCAGGCTCTTCGGCGGTGCCTTCAGTTTTTCGGTGTCGTAGATGACGGCGAAGTAGCCGTAGTCATACGGCACGAAGATATCGTCGCTCCAGCCGCCAGGTACGTTGGTTTCGCCAACGACGCCATGCGGCGCAAACAGTCCGGTTGCCTTTGCTTCGGCTGTAAGATTGGTGTCGAGACCAAGGACCACGTCAGCCTTGGTCGAGGCCCCCTCCAGCTTGACGCGGTTCAAGAGGGCCACGCCATCAGCAACCGAAACGAAATCGACTTCGCAGCCGCATTCGGCCTCGAAATTCTTCTTCACCTGCGGACCCGGGCCCCATTCCGCAGTGAAGCTCTCATAGGTGTAGACCGTCAGCTTTTCCTTGGCCGAAGCAGGAACAATCAGGGCAAGCGTAGTTGCTGCAAGAAACGATAAAAGCACTGTGCGCATCGGCGCCTCCTTCATTCAAACAAACAAGGGAATTGAGGCGCCGGGAGATCCCGAAAGCATCTAATCCCTCCGCCGGTACAAACCGGATCAGGTTCAGCGGGTTGGCATTTGCCTCTCAGCCGGTCCGCATGACGCGTCCGGCACCCCGTTAGAGCGTTTCGACACATAGTCCCGGAAGATCGGCCTTGCAAGAGTGAGCTTGCCGGCGTCGGACTTCCGTTCTGCAATGGGGGCTGCTAAGGGCCTCGCCTATGAGCAAATTCACCATCTTGCTGGGCGGCGACCTCGTCCGAACTCCTGTGCTCGACGATCAGGTCGCGGGAACGCGCGTCATCGCCGCCGATTCGGGTATCCGCCATGCCGAGTTGCTCGAGCTGACGCCGGAGCTTTGGGTTGGAGATTTCGATTCCGTGCCGGACGGCCTGCCGCACCGCCTGCAGTCCGTGCCGACCCAAAGGTTTCCCGCTGAGAAGGACAAAACCGACGGTGAGTTGGCAATCGACATTGCAAGAGAGAAAGGTGCCAGCGAGTTGATCCTTGCCGGTGCCTTCGGCGGACTGCGTACCGACCATGCATTCCTGCATCTGGCGCTGGCTGTGCGCCTCGCGCAAGGCGGCGTCTCCGTTTTGTTGACCAGCGGCGCACAGGAAGGTGTGCCACTGCTCAACCGGTCGATGCATTTCGACTATGCCGAAGGCACCATGTTCTCGATCCTCGGCTTTTCCGATCTGGACGGGCTGACGGTCGAAGGCGCCGGCTGGCCGCTCCGGAACGTCAAGGTGCCGTTCGGCTCGTCGCTTACGATCTCCAACGTGGTCGCCGGAAAATTGCGTATCGAGCTCGCCAGCGGTCGGGCACTGCTCGTTGCCCATCCCTTCCCGATTTCCGGAACCTGACATGGCCCCGCCGCTCCTCAATCTCACTGGCATTAAGCTGACCTTTGGCGGCACGCCGTTGCTCGACGGGGCAGAGCTGACCGTCACCGCAGGTGACAAGATCGCCCTGGTCGGCCGCAACGGCTCCGGCAAGTCCACGCTGTTGAAGATCGCAGCGGGGCTGGTCGAAGCGCAGGACGGCGAAGTATTCCGCCAGCCTTCGGCAACGATCCGCTACTTGCCCCAGGTGCCGGATATGGACGGGTTCGCCAGCGTGCGCGCTTATGTCGAGGCGGGCCTTGGTCCCGCCGACGACCCACATCGCGCTACCTACCTGATGGAGCATCTTGGGCTGACCGGAGACGAAAGACCCGACGAGCTTTCGGGCGGAGAAGCCCGCCGCGCGGCCCTTGCCCGCGTCATGGCCCCGGAACCCGATATTCTCCTGCTCGACGAACCGACCAACCACCTCGACCTGCAAGTCATCGAATGGCTGGAAGACGAGCTCGCCCGCACATCTTCGGCCTTGATCGTCATCTCGCACGACCGCCGCTTCCTCGAACGCGTTTCCCGCGCGACCGTCTGGCTGGATCGCGGCCAGACCCGCCGGCTGGACAGGGGCTTTGGCCATTTCGAGGAATGGCGCGACAAGGTTCTGGAGGAAGAAGAGCGCGAGCAGCACAAGCTTGGCCGCCAGATCGTTCGCGAGGAGCATTGGCTGCGCTACGGCGTCACCGCACGCCGCAAGCGCAATATGCGCAGGCTGGGCGAACTCCAGACCATGCGGCAGCGCTTTCGCGGCCACAAGGGTGCCGAGGGCACCGCTACCATGGTGGCAAGCGACGCAGCCGAATCCGGCAAGCTGGTCGTCGAAGCCAAGGGAATCGGCAAGAGCTTCGGCGACCTCATCGTCGTCAAGGATTTCTCCACCCGTATCCAGAGGGGCGATCGCATCGGCCTCGTCGGCCCCAATGGTGCGGGCAAGACGACGCTATTGAAAATGCTGACCGGGGAACTCGCACCGGATACCGGCACCATCCGCCTCGGCGTCAATCTCGAGATCGCCACGCTTGACCAGAAGCGTGAGGCGGTCGATCCGAATGAGACGCTGACCCACTATCTGACCGACGGTCGCGGCGAAAACCTCGTCATCAACGGCGAACAGCGCCACGTCGTTTCCTACATGAAAGACTTTCTCTTCAAGCCGGAGCAGGCGCGCACTCCCGTGCGTGAACTCTCCGGCGGCGAGCGGGCAAGGCTGCTTTTGGCGCGCGTTCTCGCCCGTCCGGCCAATCTGCTGGTACTCGACGAACCGACCAACGATCTCGATATGGAGACGCTGGAACTGTTGCAGGAACTGGTCGCCGGTTTCTCCGGCACCGTCATTCTGGTCAGCCACGACCGCGACTTCCTCGACCGCACAGTGACGAGCACCATCGCACCAGACGGCAACGGCCGCTGGATCGAATATGCCGGCGGCTATTCCGACCTGCTAGCGCAGCGGGGTGGTACAAGGCTTGACGACCGAAAACTACGCGCACGCACTACCGTCGAAGACGCGCCCCCCGTGGAGAAAAACCCACCGGCAGCAGCGAAGTCACCTGCCACCAAACTGTCTTTCAAGCAGAAATTTGCGCTGGAGAACCTGCCAACGAAGATGGCTGCCGTGTCTTCATCGATCGCGACACTTGAAAACAATATTGCCGATCCAGCCTTCTATGAGCGCGATCCCAAGGGCTTCCAGAAGACCATCGCCGCACTCGACAAGGAGCGCGCCACGCTTACCGCCCTTGAGGAAGAATGGCTGGAGCTGGAAATGCTGCGCGAGGAACTGGAAGGCTAGAGCATTTTGCAGTCAGACGGAATCGTCTGACGTTGCACAAATGCGGCTAAAGAAACTGAACCGGAGCAGCGAGATGTGCATTCCTCAGAACGCCCGCTGCTTTGGATCGCTACAGGCAAGCCTCGCAGATTGCATTGATATGGCGGCAATCCGTGCCGCAGCAGCCACCCAGAACAGAAATATGCTTGTAGCGGTCGCGTATGGCACGGTAACGACGACCGAGGTCGGCCGGGTCGCCGGGATCGAGCTCGGTTGCCTCATCGAGCTCCGCATGGCTCTTTGTCGAGGCGTTCGCCCGCACCCCGCGAATGCGTTTCATCCAGCGCGCGCTATCTCCCAGAACCTCTTCGAAATGGCTCGGATGAGCGCAGTTGATCATGAAATAGGCCGGCGCACCGTCGGTCTCGTCGTCTACCAGTTCAATCGCCTCCTGCAGGCTCTCCCCCGAGGGAAGACGGCCATCTGTTTCGACAGTGAACGAAATCACCGAAGGCAGGCCAACGCTCATCGCCGCGCAGGCGACGCCGACAGCTTCGTTGGTGTAGTTCATGGTGACCGCGCTTACCATGTCGGCTCCGGCGGCGCGAAAAGCCGAGACCTGATCGCGGTGATAGTCTTCCGCCTGGCAAATCGTCATCAGCGCGTCGGGACGGTAACCATCGCCGCGAGGGCCAATTACGCCGTTCACCAGAACCGCCATGCCGCGCGCCACGTAAGGTTCAGCGAGCGTCCGCGCGTTTGCGACGGCACGGCGGTTGATACCGGCAAGCGCCTCGCGCGGATAGCCAAGCTTCTCACCCCAATCGAGATTGGCTCGCCATGTCGGCGTATCGAGTACGAAACCCACGCCGTTTCGTTCGGCGATATCCAGATATTGCCGGAAATAGTCATCGAGCCGCGCCAGGCCGGATGCATCGTCAAGCAACGGGAATGCCGCAAAGCTTGGCAATTCGACGCCGTCCAGAAAAACCAGCGAGGTCTCCAATCCGCCGTCCATCAGCAGAACGGTTTCACCCAATTCCCTTGGATCGACCTTTGCAGCCCACATGCAGTGTGCTCCGAAAACTCAAAGGCATCGAACCAGCAGTAGGGGAAATTTCAAACCGGCCGATGCGAGACAGCGACACGCGAACAGGAAAACCCACTCGCGGATCGCCCGGTTCACCGAGCGATACTAGCATATGCTGTCGCAACTGCCACCGCGCACGCGGCGAGGCGGCTTCAACCCGCCGATTTTGCCTGCCACGCCTTCAGCGCTTCGTCGAACACCTTGTCGCCCGGAATGCCTTTTTCCATCGTCAACAGTGCCCGGCGTCCGGATTTGTAGATTACCGGAACGTCGATCCACTCCTGGTTCCGCAGCAGCGTCAAGTTGGCGTTTTCATCAGCTGCGGTATCATTGAGCGCGACGAGGAAATAGCCGTCGGCGATCTTGGCCGGAATACCAATCAACGGGCTGCCTGCATCCTGTTCCGCCGTCTTCAAGGCGATGCGAAGCACGTTCTCGATACCGCCGCCTTCGAAGCCATCGGGCGTCAGGAAGATCATCTCGACGATATGGCTGGCCGGCAACGTCTGGTCAGCATTGCGGCGGATGGTCAGGCGCAACTGCACATCCTTGCCCGGAATTGTAGCCTCGCCCCGGATCGCGGGCTCGGGCGGCGCATCGCCTCCAGGCGATTCCTGGACCAGCGACCAGACGATGTTGCCGGGTTCCGCGGAACCCTGTGCAACGCTGGTACGCTCTTCATAGAAAATTGCCTTTTGTCCAACCGGCACCGCAGCCTGCGTTTCGGGCGCAGCCGGCGGTGTCTGTTCGCTGGCGGCAGGTGGCGCAGCCGTAGTGTCTGCGGCAGGAGCCGTAGGCGCCACGGCCGGTGGAGGCGTGGTCAACGCAACGACGGAGGTGCCTTCACCGACACCACTTTCGCCTGCCGCTGGGCCGGGATCTGTCTCGTTTCCGTCCGGCATCAAGCGCTGGGTGAACTTCGTCGTGTCGCCGTCATCGGTTCCACTTGCCGGGCTTGCAGCCGGAGCCGGCGTCGCCGCAGGTTCATTGGCAGCGGTTTCAGTGCCGGCGATCGGGGCGACCTTGACCGGTTTGACCACGACAGGTTTCGGCTCGTCGCTCGAAGCGAACATGCTTTGGAAAGCATCCTTGTTCAGCCACACACCATACGCTCCACCGGCGACCACCAGAGCGGCAATGGCAGCAGCGATCAGGCCCTTATAGCTGCGCTTTTCATCCGGTTCGTCGACATGAGCGAAGACATCGCCACGGCGGCCGCCTTCCCTTTCAAATTCGTCGCCTGCCGGATAGACCGGGCCGCTGTCGGTCGCAGCGTACTCCGGTGGCGCGGGCTCAGTCCAAACCGCCTGTTCGGCATTGCGCCACGACGGGTCCGGCTTGGCCTCCAGATTGGGTGACGCCGCCTCAGCCTTTGCAGTCGGCCGGACATGGGTAGGCTGGTTCTTGTTTTTGTCGATCGAGGAAAAGATATCGTCCAGTTCCGCCAGCGGATCTACCTCCGCAACGGCCGGCGGCGCATAGCCGCTCTCCACCGTTGCAATGGCGTCTTCAAGCGCTCGCTTCTGGCGTTCTGCCACCGCGGCAGGCGGTGCAGGCTGAATGGCCGCCAGCTTGGCAGCAACGGTCGAGCGCGCCTTGTCATAGACCTTCGCTCGCATCTGCGGCGTGGTGTCGCCGAGACCGTCGATCGTCTTTTTCAGAACCGCAACGAAATCTGCCATGCTTCGGTTGACCTATTACTTCCTCGCCAACCAGCCCCGAACGGGTCCCTGGCCGGCAGATCGGGATAGTTAGTCTTGAAACGGATCAGTCACAAGTATCGTGTCGTCCCGCTCCGGGCTGGTTGAAAGCAGCGCCACCGGCGCCCCGATCAACTCCTCGATATGCCGCACATACTTGACGGCCTGTGCCGGCAGGTCCGCCCAGCTCCTGGCTCCCGCCGTAGTTTCCTGCCAGCCTTCGAGCGTCTCGTATACAGGTTCAACCCTTGCCTGGGCACCCTGGCTTGCAGGCAGGTAGTCGATCATTTCGCCGTCCAGCGTGTAGCCGGTGCATACCTTGATCTCCGGCAAGCCGTCGAGAACGTCCAGCTTCGTCAACGCAATGCCCTTGATGCCGTTGACGGCGACTGCCTGGCGTACCAGCACGGCATCGAACCAGCCGCAGCGCCGCTTGCGCCCTGTGACAACTCCGAATTCATGCCCCTTGGTTCCGAGGAATTCGCCGATCTCGTTCTGCTGCTCGGTCGGAAACGGCCCTTCGCCCACTCTGGTGGTGTAGGCCTTGGTGATACCGAGTACATAGCTCAGCGCCCCGGGACCCACGCCCGAACCGGCCGAGGCCTGCCCGGCAACGGTATTGGACGAGGTCACGAACGGATAGGTCCCATGATCGATGTCGAGCAGCGTACCTTGCGCGCCTTCGAACAGGATGCGCTCGCCGCCGCGACGGCGGTCGTCCAGTATCTTCCAGACCCGATCCATATAAGGCAGGATCTCGCCGGCAACGGAGGTGAGTTCCTGCATGATCACCTCATGCGCGACCTCCCCATGCCCCAGGCCACGCCGCAGGGCATTGTGATGCGTCAACAGCCTGTCGACCTTCGAGGGAAGCGTGTCCAAATCCGCCAGATCCATTACCCTGATCGCGCGCCGACCCACCTTGTCCTCATAGGCAGGGCCGATACCGCGCCGGGTCGTGCCAATCTTCGTTCCGGAATTGGACGCGGCATCTTCACGAAACCCATCCAACTCGCGGTGCAGCGAGAGGATAAGCGCGGTGTTTTCGGCTATTTTCAGGCGCTCGGGCACAACCTCCACGCCTTGCGCCTTGAGTTTGGACACCTCGGCCACGAAGGCATGCGGGTCGAAGACGACGCCGTTGCCAATGATCGACAGCTTGCCCTTGCGCACCACGCCCGATGGGAGAAGCGAGAGCTTGTAGACATTGCCGTCGACAACAAGCGTATGGCCCGCATTGTGGCCCCCTTGGAAACGCACCACGACGTCGGCGCGCTCCGACAGCCAGTCGACGATCTTGCCCTTGCCTTCGTCGCCCCACTGAGAGCCGACGACCACCACATTGGCCATATTTTCTTCCCTTCAGTTCGGGTCGAGCAGAACGGAGGACCCGCAAAATGACAGGCCTCTATAACGTCAAGCAAACGCCGATGCGACCATTCTTTGCCGCTCGCAAGCATCCCGAACACAACAATTTTCGCCCTTCGCATCATTTACTTGTCCAGCAAGTGACATTAGGCCCGGCATCAATGTGAAATGCCGAATGTTGCCATGTTTCGAAATGCCTATTTTCTCCTGCTGTTGACCACGCTGTTTTGGGCAGGAAATGCCGTTGCCGGCAAGATGGCAGTCGGGCACGTTTCGCCCATGATCCTGACAGTGGCGCGCTGGGGTTTCACGGTCATTCTCCTGGCATTGGTGGGCTGGCGCCACCTCGTTGCCGACTGGCTCGTGATCCGGAAGCGCTCCTGGTTTCTCCTCATCGCAGGAACGCTGGGTTTCACCCTGTTCAGCGTCGCCATGTACTGCGCATTGCTCTACACCTCCGCAACCAATGTCAGCATCGAACAGGGCGGCATTCCGCTGGTCGTCTTCGTCACATCGTTCCTTCTGTTCAAGACCCGAACTACGCGCGGCCAGATAGTCGGATTCGCCCTCTCCTTCTGCGGCGTTATCGTTGCGGCCACGCATGGCGAGGTCGAGCGCCTCATTCACCTTGAAATGAATTTCGGCGACGCACTGATGCTTGTCGCGATCACGACCCAGGGCATCTACACCGTCGTCCTGCGCCGCAAGCCACAGGTGCACTGGATAACGCTGATGGTTGGTTTGTGCATCGGCGCTTCCTTAAGCTCGGTGCCCTTCGTGGCGGCGGAAGCAGCCATTGGCGCCACGATCCTTCCCGACGCCAAAGGCTGGGCGATCATCGCTTACGTGGTCCTGTTTCCGTCCCTCATCGCACAAGCCACATACATTCGCGGCGTCGAACTGATCGGCGCAAACCGTGCCGGCCTGTTCATCAACTTCCTGCCACTATGGGGCGCGCTGCTGGCGGTCCTGCTCCTCGGCGAAGCATTTCAATTCTACCACGCGGTAGCATTGGTTCTGGTGCTTGGCGGCGTTTTGATCGCCGAACATAGCGGCCGCAAGATCGCAGCCTCGCATTCGTAACTTGAATTACGCGCCGAATCCCATGCGCTTCAGCCAGGCTTTCCCGGCACCACGGTCGCGCACGATCGGCAACGGATCTTCCGCGTCGAGCCTCGAGCAAATGCGATAGACCTCAAGCGTCTCCGCATCCATTTCACCGCGTTTGAAAAAGTACATCGCCGCAGCATAGCGGGAGCGCCCCGACCAAGGCTCGCCGAGCGGCGTGTTGATCAGCGCCCACTGTTCGACAGCCTCGTCATCAAGGGGTTTGCCGGCTTCGTCGGCCATGTCAAAAGTCCGCCGGAGGATTGGCGGTGCGACGGTCAAGCTTGATGAAAGGCCTCTGCACGACCTTCGCCCGCTTCATCAGCTTCTGGTACTGCAATTCGCGCATGGCGTAGATTTCGACCCAGAGATCGTCGGTTATCGTATCCCCGAATGGCCTTTCGAGCGATGCCAGCGCGATGTTTTTCTTGGCCATGGGCGACCATAGCGCCGCGCTGACGAGCCCAACCTCCTTGTGCTTCTTGTGGTAGACGATGGCATGCTCGGCCGGCACGTTGCCCTCGATCTCCAGCCCGACAAGCACATGTCGCAACTTGCCCCGCGCCCTCGCCTCGAGGATAGCCCGACGGCCGTTGAAATGGCCCTTGGTCGCATCGACCATGAAGCCAAGGCCTATTTCGTCAGGCATGCGCAGCCGGTTGGCGCGAATAGCGTGCTCGGAGGTTACGAAATCGGCGTTGGCGACAATCAGCCCGGCTTCGGTTCGGGCCCTGTTCAGCGCCGTATAGCCAATGGCGCGGACACCACGAAGCTCGCCTGCCTTGACCAGCCGATCCCACAGGCTGAGCGCCAAATCCCTTTCAACGAACAGCTCATAGCCGAGATCGCCGGTAAATCCTGTGCGCGAAATCACCACCTTGCCGCCTTCGTGATCGAACTCGGCAAGATCGAACACCTTAAGCTTTTCGACGCCGGCAAAGCCTGCCTCGCGAAGCACGGCAAAGGATGTCGGTCCCTGCAGCGCAAGGCCCGCAACCTGCTCGGTCTCCTCTTCGACCGAAACCTCAAATCCAACCGCGCTGTCGAGCAGCCATGGCAGATGGCGTTCCTGGCAACACAGCCGGAACCTGTCCGCGGAGAGGCGAAACAGCGTCCCGTCGTCCAGGACAAAACCTTCGTCGTCGCACCAGGCGGTATAATGCACCCTGCCCGGCTTCAGCTTCGAAACGTCGCGCAAGGTCAAGCGGTTGAGGAACGCTTCGGCATCCGGTCCCTCGACCCGATACTTGGTCATCGGCGAAATGTCGAAAAGCGCAGCCTGGCTGCGGATGGCGAAGTATTCGAGTTCCTCGTCCCAAAGCGAATGCGGCGCCCGGTAACCTGCCCAGCTATACCAGTCGTCGGTCCTCGATAGTTCCGCAAGCCTCGGCTGGAACGGAGTATCGATCCGCCACGTGCTGAAATGTCCCTGCGCAGCGCGACGAAGCGCAACCTTGTCAGCTACCGTATCCATCACGCTTCCTTCCGCCTCTGCAATATCCGCCGTGCGGCATTCAGCCCCGGCGCCCCGGAGACGCCGCCGCCGGGGTGAGAACCGGCAGAGGCAAGATAAAGGCCCGCGATCGGCGTATCGTAGCCCGACCAGCCCGCAACCGGCCGCGAAACCAGCATCTGGTCGGCCTGCAACTCACCATGATGCCAATGGCCACCGCGCATGTGATATCGGGCTTCGATATCAGCCGGGGTAAGAAGTTCGGCATGGCGAACCGTTCTGCCGATACCCGGAGCATAGGCCTCAAGCTGCGCCATGATAGCAACCTGGAACTTCGCCTTGCCGGTCTGCCAACCCTCCTTCAGCGCATAAGGCGCGTACTGGACGACCGCTGAAAGCACGCACGCGCCGTCGGGTGCAAGCGACGCATCGGAAAACGACGGCAAGGTGATTTCCATCACCGGTTCGGGCGAAAATTCGCCGTACTTCGATGGATTGAAGGCGCGTTCGACATGGTTCGTCGAGGGCGCGATGACGAGACGACCCTTGTGCCTGGAGGCATCTAGGCCAGTGAACGCAGGCGGCGCGTCAAGCGCGAGATGGAGCTTGGCCGCATCGCCCTTCATGCGGATATTGCTGACCTTGCGCACGAAACCGGTATCGAGGTCACGCGGTCCAACCAGATCCAGGAAGGTCGTTGCCGGGTCCGTCGCCGAGATGACGATGGCGGCACCTATCTCCTCGCCTGTCTTGAGCACAACGCCGGTCGTACGACCGTTCTCGACAAGGATGCGCCCAACGGCGGCACCAGTGCGCAGCGTCACGCCAGCCTTGGCAGCCGCCGCTCCGATCGCCGATACGACCGCGCCCATGCCGCCTTCCGGCAAAAGCTGCGCCCCGGCTTCGCCTGCAATCTCACCCGCAAGGCGATAATACAAGCCGAGCAGCGATGTCGGCGAGCGCGGACCGAGATGCGCTCCGAGCACGGCATCGAAGGCAAGCAGACCTTTCAGCCGGTCATCCGACAACTGCTCGTCAAGCAGATCAGCCACGTTCATCAGAAGCACACGCAGGAAGTCGCGCATGTCTTCCTTGCCGAGACGCTTCAAGGCCAATGCCATCTGGCCAAGCGCGGCGGTTTCCCCGAGAGACAGGCCGCCGAGATCTGGCGGACGGCGCGACAGAAATGGCTTCAGAATATCCGCATAGCGCAGCAACTGGGCTCGCATCCCACGCCATGAGGTTTGTTCGGTGGCGCTGGCACCTGTGAGGCTCTCGCCATACGCCCCTTGCAGGATAAGCGGCGAGCCTACCTTCACAAGCGCGATTGAGGGAATGAAGGCGTCCCGCTTCAGACGCAGGCCATGCCGTTCAAGGTCCAGTTCCTTGACCACGTCTGGATGCAGCCGGTTCAAGACATGCGCAAGCGAGGACGTCCGGAAGCCCGGCGCGAACTCTTCCGTTCGGGCAGCGCCCCCAACCTCGGCCGCAGCCTCCAGCACCAGCACCTTGCGACCGCTCTTTCCAAGCAGTGCTGCCGCAACCAGGCCGTTGTGGCCACCGCCAACGACGATGCAATCAAATGATGTCATGGGCCGGGCTCATGTGAAGGCGGGGCTTGGCAAGATCGCGAAGAATTTCGGCGGCGGCATTTCGTCCGGGTGCGCCCATCACGCCGCCGCCGGGGTGGGTGGACGAACCGCAGATGTAGAGCCCGCCGATCGGCGAACGGTATTGCGCATAGCCCGGTACCGGGCGGTTGAACAGCAACTGGTCGAAGGTGAGTTCGCCCTGGAAGATGTTCCCTTCCGTAAGGCCGACCTCGGCTTCCAGTTCACGCGGCGTGCGCACCTCCATGTGAACGATGCGGTCGCGGAAACCGGGCGAGTAGTCGGCGATCTGCGAAATCACCGATTCGGCAAAGCCGTCGCGGTCGGCATCGGTCCAATCGCGTCCCTCAATCTTTGGCGGCGCGTATTGCACGAAGCAGCTCATGAAGTGCTTGCCCGGCGCAGTCATGGTTGGGTCGAGCGTGGTCGGGATCATCATGTCGAGGAATGGATCGGCGGACCAGCGGCCGGCCTTCCAGTCGTCATATGCGCGCTCCATGCGCTCGACCGTATCGGTGAAATGAAGATCGCCGCGGTAGCAGGGTGAATTCTTGGGCAAAGCCGGAAACTCCGGCAACGAATCCAACGCGATATTCACCTTCCCCGACGAGCCGCGGATCTTGAAGTTGCGCACGCGCCGCAGGAAGACATCCGGCAGGTCCTTGTCCTCGACCAATTTGAGAAAGGTCCGCTTTACGTCCGCATTGGAGACGACAACTTTGCCGTAGATCTCCTCGCCGCCGGCAAGAACGATGCCCTTTGCCTTGCCGCCCTTGACCAGCACGCGCTCGACCTCGGCGCCCGTCCTGATCGTTCCGCCCGAAGCCTCAAAGGAAGCGGCCAGCGCCTTGGTCACGGCTCCCATGCCGCCGCGCGCATAACCCCAGGCGCCGACAGAACCGTCGACCTCGCCCATGTAGTGATGCAAAAGCACGTAGGCGGTGCCGGGAGACATCGGCCCGAGCGCGGTGCCAATGATGCCGGATATGGCGAAGTTCGCCTTGATGACATCGGTCTCGAAATACTCATCCAGGAAATCCGAGATCGACATCGTCCAGAAACGCAGCATCAGCGATATTTCTGCGGCGGAAAGTTCGCCGAACTTCCTGGCGAGATAGACAAGTTCGCCAAGGTCACGCGGCTTGAGGCTGGTCGGATCGGGCGCTGTGCGCATCAGCAAAGGCTGGATGAAGCGGCACTGCCGCGTCACGTCACGGGCATAGCGGTCATAGGCCTCCGCATCGCGCTTGGAGAAACGGGCGAATTCGCGCCTGTGCGCATCATGGTCGCGATAGTTGGCGAGATAGTCGCCGTCGCGGGTCAGCACCGCCCCGCCTTCATAGGAAATGACCTGCAGGCCGAAGCGCGGCAACTCCAGGTCGCGCATGATCTCCGGGCGAAACAGCGAGCAGACATAGGAACAGTTTGAATAGGCAAAGCCCGGCGTCAGTTCCCGGCTGGTGGCGGCCCCACCAACCCAGCCATTCTTTTCAACCACGAGGACCTCAAGGCCGGCGCGCTGCAGATAGCACGCATTGACCAGTCCGTTATGGCCGCCCCCGATGATAATCGCGTCCCAACTCTTCATTCCAGCCGACCTTCTGCTCGCGTGATCTGGCCCTGATTTATCCAAATTTGCCACGATCACCCCAATTTTGTCCAGCCATATTGAATGAATGTTCAACAAATGAGGTTGCGTTTTGCCGGGAATGCGCTAGCTTTCTTTTCGTCTGCGGGACTTGAAAATCTGTGATCCGATGATCGAGACGGCAACGGCAGAACCAGAATATGACGACAGCGCCATCCGCTTTCTGGAGGCTCTGTGGGGTGAAGGATACCTGTCCCCCGGCGGGCCGGACGAGGTCGACCGGGTCGTTGATGGCCTGGACCTCAAGGGCAAGACCCTTCTCGATGTTGGATGCGGCGCCGGCGGCGTCACCTTGCATCTCCTCGAAGCGCATGGGCTTTCCGCAGTTACCGGCTTCGATGTCGAGTTGCCGGTCATAGAAGCCGCCCGCCGCCATGCCACCGAGCGCAAACTGTCCGGGCGCGCCAGCTTCGTGCAGGCTGCCCCCGGCGGCCTGCCATTTGCCGACAATTCGTTCGACATCGTCTTTTCCAAGGATGCCTTGCTGCACGTGCCCGACAAGGACGCGCTGTTTGCCGACATATTCCGGATCTTGAAGCCGGGCGGGGTGTTTGCCGCATCGAACTGGATGATCTCGCATGACGGCGAGCCGTCGCCCGAGATGAAGGCCTATATCGCCGCCGAGGGACTGTCCTTCGCCATGGCCTCGCCCGCGCGCTATTCGGAGGCGATGCGGCTGGCCGGCTTCACCGACATCGAGACGCGCGATCGAAACCCCTGGTATCGCGATGTGGCCAGAACCGAACTGGCGCGATTGAAGGGTCCCCTCTATGCGCGGGCGGCATCGGCCGTCGGCGCTGCCTATGTTGATAAGAACATCAAGACATGGGAAGCCATGCAGGTAGTGCTTGACAGCGGCGAGCACCGTCCCACTCATCTGCGAGGGCGAAAGCCCGGCAGGACAGGATAGCCGGAAATATGGAAGCGGCTCATCCGATGAAGACAGCGGCAGTGGAAGAAGGTCTGGAAAACCCGGCCGCGAAGGCCGAACCTGAAAGACGCGGCCGTAAAGCGTCCAAGGAAGTGCGCCGCCTGCAGCTGATCGAAGCCACCATCGATTCACTCGCCAAGCGCGGTTACTCCGATACAACGATGGCGGATGTTGCCGATGGTGCGGGCCTGTCGCGCGGCATCGTCAACTTCCATTTCGAGAGCAAGGAAAAACTGCTGATCGCGACCTTGCAGCATATGTACGACGAATATGGCGCTCACTGGCGCGCCGCTCTCACCAAGGCTGGTGACGATCCGGCGCGGCGCCTGAAAGCACTCGTTACCGCCGATTTCGACCGCGCTGTCTGCAACAAGCGCAAGCTCGCCGCCTGGTGCGCCTTCTGGGGCGAAGCCAAGTCGAGGCCCACATACCAGGCCCTGAGCGGCGCGCGCGACCAGACCTACCAGGGCATTATCGTCGAGCTTTGCGCGAGCCTCAAGCAGCGGGCCGGCTACGGCTACGATGTGGAAGCGACAGCGCTCGCTTTGAGCGCCCTGCTCGAAGGACTGTGGCTCAGGCTGATGATCGGCGCAGAAGGTGTCACGCGCGAAACCGCGCTCACCTCGGCCTATGATTTCCTGGCTTCGGTATTTCCGGATCACTACCCGCGGGAGGCGGCAGACCGGAAAACGGCATAACACCAAACAGAGGATGGAACGATGAAGACGATTTCCCGACGTTTGACCCTGACGCTGGCTCTGGCGGGCTCTTTGGCCGCCTCGGTTGCCGCACTGGCGATAGCCGCAGACAACGAGCTTATTGTCTTCGACTGGTCAGGATATGAGGACCCTTCCTTCCATCAGAAATATCTCGACAAGAATGGCGATTCGCCGACATTCGCTTTCTTCGGCGATGAAGACGAAGCCTTCGAAAAGATCCGCTCCGGCTTCAAGGCCGACCTTGGCCATCCTTGCTCGCAAAGCGTCGTGAAATGGCGCGAGGCCGGTCTTCTGCAGCCGCTCGACACCTCGAAGATCACCGACTGGAACAGCCTGAACCCCGGCATCATGGCGATGAAGGACCTTGCCACGACAGCGGATGGCAAGGCCTGGTTCATGCCGTGGGACTGGGGCAACACGCTGGTGACATACAACACCGAAAAGGTCGACGAAAAGGACGTCCAGTCGCTGAAGGCCTTTGCCGATCCGAAATTTGAAGGCCGCGTCTCGATCGGCGACAACGTCGACGACGCCTATGCACTCGCCAGCCTTGTCCTCGGCATCAAGGACTGGACGACGATGACCGACGACCAGTTCAAGCAGGCGTCCGACTTCCTGCGCAAAGTGCACAAGAACGTGCGGCTGTACTGGACGGATACGACCGATATCGTCCAGGCGCTGTCCGGCGGTGAAGTCGACCTTGCCTGGGCGTGGAATGATGCCGCGGTCCAGTCGATAGCGGCCGGCGCGCCGATCAAGTCGAAGAAGGATACCGACGAAGGCATTTCGACCTGGGTTTGCGGCTATGTTCTGTTCAAGGATGCGCCCGGCAACACCGACAAGGCCTACGACTACCTCAACGCCATCAACGACCCCGAAGTGGCAAAGGTGCTGGTCGGCGATTGGGGCTACGGCCAGGCCAACGCCAAGGGTATGGAGGCTGTCGATCCGCAGGTACTCAAGGAAAAGGGTTACGACGACGTCGGAAAATTCGTCGACAAGACGCTTTTCCAGTCGCCTGTTCCGTCCGACCTGAAGCTGAAAATGATTGCCGAATTCGAGAAGATCAAAGCCGGCTACTAAGAAGTAGCTGCTAGAATTGCCAGCCGGCCGGCGTACTGCCGGCCGGCATTTTCAAACTGGCTTCAATCGGCCAGAGCCACCAAAGCCTCGGGATCGTAAGCCAGGCGGATCGATGAACCGACCGGAATATCGTCAGCACCGAAATCGTTGGTTTCGGTTACCGACAGCGGTTTTTCAAGGCCGGGTATCTCGACGATCAGGTGCGTGATCTCGCCAAAATAGTGGCGCTCCACCACTTTGCCGGAAACTTCGAATTTCGCGCTCGAATCATCCCAGAGCACACGCAGCCGTTCAGGCCGGATGCCGAGCGTCGCGCCGCTCCCGTTGCGAACAAAGGCCTTGGGCTTGTCGGTCTTGATCCGGCCGAAGCCGAGCGTGTCGACCAGCAAGGATGCGTTCTGCTCTTCGACGATTTCGGCCTTGACGAAATTCATGCCGCCGAGGAAGTCCGCCACCTGCCGATTGACCGGGCGTTGGTAGATTTCCTTCGGCGATGCGACTTGCGCAATGCGTCCGCCGAACATCACGGCGATACGATCCGACATCGCCAGCGCCTCGTACTGGTCGTGCGTCACCAGGACGAAGGTGATGCCCACCGCCTGCTGCAATCGCCTCAGTTCAACCTGCATCTGCTCGCGCAGTTTCTTGTCCAGCGCCGACAGCGGCTCGTCCAGCAAAAGCACCTTCGGACGCATAACAAGGGCGCGCGCCAAAGCCACGCGCTGCCGCTGACCCCCGGAAAGCTCGGTTGCGCCGCGCTTGCCGAGACCGTTCAGCGAAACCTGCCCCAGGGCTTCCTCTACCCGCCGCTTTTCCTCCGCAGAATCCAGCCTAAGCCGCTTCAGCCCATAGGCGACATTCTGCTCGACATTGAGGTGCGGGAAGATGGCGTAGCTCTGGAACACCATGTTGGTCGGCCGCCGGTTGGCCGGGATGCCCTCCATTCTTTGCCCATCCACGGCAATGGTGCCGCTGGTCGGATTGTCGAAGCCCGCGATCATGCGAAGCAATGTGGTCTTGCCGCATCCGGAAGGTCCGAGCAGCGAGAAGAATTCGCCCTCCCTGATGACGAGATTGGCGTCGTCCAGCGCCTTGAATGCCCCATAGCTGCGGGTGACATTGGTGATCTCGATCATGGGCCGATCGGCTACGGGGCGTTCAGGCATAAAGGCCTCCCTCATTGCTGGTCCGGCGCGCGGCGCGGCGGCGCAGGATCTCGGCGATCGACAACATGACGAAGGACAGAACAAGTAGCAGCGTGCCAAGCGCCAGCACGCCGGGCAGCTTGGCCGCAAACCGCAACTGTCCCCAGATATAGATCGGCAACGTTGCCTCCGTTCCGGTGAGGAAGAAGGCGATGATGAACTCGTCCAGCGAGATGGTGAAGGAAACCAGCAGGCTGGAGATGATGGCCGGCATCACCATCGGCAATGTCACGCGGCGAAACGTGCCAAAGGCGCTTTCACCCAGGTCGGCGGAAGCTTCCTCGAGACTTCGGTCGAACCCTTCGAAACCGGAAATCAGCACCGTCATCGAATAGGGAATGCAGATCAGGACATGGCCGAGCACGACGGTGAACAGCGAAAGGCTGAGGCCCAGTTGCAACATGACCAGCAGCATCGAAATGGCGACGATGATCTCCGGCAACACCAGCGGCGCCATGATCAGCCCGTTGATCGAGCGGCGGCCCGGAAACCGGTAGCGGGTTATGGCGCGCGCGGCGAGGATGCCCAGCGTCGTGGCGAGGACAGAGGCAGAAATGCCGACGATGAGACTGTTCCACGCAGCATCGAGCAATGCCGGCGTGTGTGGCAACTGCTCGTACCATTTCAGCGTATAGCCGGAGAGGGGGAATTTCGGTGTCGCAGCTGTGTTGACGGAAAAAATCGGCAGGAAGATTACCGGCAGGGAGAGGAACCCGACATAGATGGCTGCATAGGCGCCAAGCCAGGACCTGCCGGGTAGAAAGCGCCTCAACCCGCTCATCTCGCCATCCTCGCTGCCGAGCGGATGATGAAGACGCTGGCCAGCGCCATCATCGTGACGATGACCATCGTAGTGACCGAGAGCGCAGCACCCAGCGGCCAGTTGGCGGCCTTGCCGAATTGAACCTGGATGGCATTGGCGATCATCACCCCATCCTTGCCGCCGACCAGCTTAGGCGTCACATAGTCGCCGACGGTCGGGATCATGACGATGAGAAGCGCCGCGATCACGCCAGGAATGGAAAGAGGCAGCGTTACGCGCAGGAACGAGCGCAGCGGGCCGTCGCCGAGGTCGGTCGCGGCTTCGACCAGCGTACGGTCGGCCTTTTCCAGCGAGACGAAGATCGGCAGGATGGCGAAGGCCGCCCACGCATGGGTCAGCGTGATGATGACGGCGCTCGAATTGTAAAGCAGCGCCGTCGACGGTTCATCGATGATGCCAAGCCCCATCAGGCCGGAATTGAGCACGCCATTGTAGCCAAGGATCACCTTCCAGGCCATCACGCGCAACAGGTAGCTGGTCCAGAACGGTATGGTGATGAGGAACAACCACAAACCCTTGTGGCGGCCGCCATGGAACGAGATGAAGTAGGCGATGGGATAGGCAAACACCACCGTCAGGAAACTCACCGTCAGCGAGATGTAGAGCGATCGCCACAACAGGTCGCGGTAGATCGGCTCCGTCAGCGCAATGCGGTAATTCTCCAGCGTAAAGGTGCGGTCGATCGTGAGGTAGTGTTGCGTCCAGAACGAATGCGCGATGACCACGATGATCGGCGCCAGCAGGAAGACCACCGCGTAGAGAAAGGTCGGGCTGATCAGTCCAAGACCTTGAACGGCTTCCGATTGCAGAAGAACATCGCGGCGGGCTCGTTTCGATCCGAGCCTTGGGCTGTCTTCCACAGCCGCCGTCACGGCAAAACCCCGCGAAGGGCTTCGGGTGCGTATGCAGTCGCCGGCCTGGACTTGCCTGCCATGCTGCCATCCCATTGGTCATGCGGTTGCCCGTTCTGCGTGAGCTTGCCCGCTGTCATCCAATCATGAGCGCATCCGACGATTGAAATCAAGCGCTATTTCTGCCATATTGATTGAACAGACATTCAAAATGAAGTGACGACAAGGCCCAAACCGGCGGTAAGCCGGGCGGGACCGAAAGCGAGGCAGCAATGGCGGCATTACGCGACTTATCGATGGATCAGGCCGGTGGCAGCGAAGAACCGGAGGCCGTCGAGCAGGCGAAACGCCACCTTGTCCAGCCTTGGCCGTATGCCGGTTCCGTTGGCGAGGAAGCCCGCGCCCTGATCGGCGAAGGCGATGGCATCTACATCACCGATAGCACCGGCAAAAAGCTGATCGACGGCCCTGCCGGCATGTGGTGCATCAATATCGGCCATCGCCGCGAAGAACTGGCCCGCGTGATGTACGACCAGGCCATGCAGCTTTGCTACAACACGCCATGGTACACGATGAACGCGCCATCGGCCGAACTTGCAGAGCGCATCGCTTCCCACGCACCCGGTGACCTCAATCATGTCTTCTACACCACCGGCGGTTCGTCGGCAGTGGAGACGGCGCTACGTTTCATGCAGTTTTACAACAACGTGCGCGGACGGCCGGAAAAGAAGCTGATCCTCAGCCGTGGCGGCGCCTATCATGGTTCCACCTACCTTTCGGCCTCGCTGAATGGACGACCGCGTGACTGGGACTGGATGGACGGCGCCGAAGAACTGGTCGTCAAGCTGACGTCGCCCGACCCGTTCCGCCGGCCAAAGGGCATGACGACGGAGGCGTTCAGCGACTTCCTCGTGGACGAATTCAGGGCGACGGTAGCGCGCGTCGGAGCCGAACGCATCGGCGCTTTCGTCGGCGAACCGGTTCAGGCTTCCGGCGGCGTCATCATACCGCCGGACAACTATCTGCAGCGCATCCGCGAAATCTGCCGCGCCAACGATATCCTCTACGTATCGGACGAGGTGGTGACCGCCTTTGGTCGTCTCGGTCACGTCTTCGCTTCGGGCGATGTGTTCGGCCTCGACCCCGACATGATCACCTTTGCCAAGGGCGTCACCTCCGGCTATTTCCCGCTCGGCGGGGTGGTGATTTCCGAACGCCTGCTTCAGGATTTGCGCCGCTCAAACCATCCCGATGCGCTGTTCGGCCATGGCCTTACCTATACCAGTCATCCCATTGGCTGCGCGGTGGCGCTCAAGAACCTCGATATCCTCGAGGAGAGCGTTCTCGCTCATACCCGAAGCATCGCGCCGTACTTTCAGGCTCGGTTGAAGACGCTGGAAGAGTTGCCTCTGGTGGGCGAAGTGCGCGGTCTCGGCCTGATGGGTTGTGTCGAATGCGTGGCCGACCGCGAAAGCAAGAATGCGCTGCAACTCGACAAGAATGTCGGAGCGCGCATCGACGCGCATTGCCACGAACTCGGCCTGCTGGTGCGGCCACTGATCAACATGTGCGTGATGTCGCCGCCGTTGACCATCACCCGCGAGCAGATCGACGACATGGTGGCGATCCTGCGCGAAGGCATTTCGCGCACCATGGACGACCTGCGCAAGGAAGGCGTTTGGCAGGGCTGAACGGTTCTAGTCGGTTCAGCCACCTTCCTGTTCGTGGCGCAACGTCGCAATGAACCGTCTGGTGCGCTCGCGCTGCGGATTGGCGAACAGGCTTGTCGCCTGCCCGCTTTCCACGACGACGCCAGCCTCCAGGAACACCACTTCGTTGGCGATCTTGGAAGCAAGGCGCAGGTCGTGCGTGGCCATCACCATGGTCGTACCTTCGCTTGCGAGCTGTCCGAGCACGTCGACCACTTCCTGCGCCAGCTCAGGGTCCAGCGCCGAGGTCGGTTCATCGCACAGCAAAACCTTCGGCGAAGGGGCCAAGGCGCGGGCAATCGCCACGCGTTGCTGTTGGCCTCCTGAAAGCGTCGCCGGCCAGGCATCGACCTTGTGCGCCATGCCAACTTTATCAAGCAAGGCAAGCGCCCGCTCGCGCGCCCGCTCAACCGGCCATTTAAGCACAGTCGTCAGTCCTTCCATGACATTCTCGATCGCAGTGCGATGCGGGAAAAGCTGGAAATTCTGGAACACCATGCCGGTCTGGCGACGCAACCGCTGAATATCCTTGGACGCGACCTTCTCGCCGGGCTTGAAGGCAAGCGTCTCTTCCCCGATGCGCAGCGTGCCGGAGGTTGGGATCTCGAGCAGGTTGATGCATCGCAAAAGCGTGCTCTTGCCGCCGCCGGACGGGCCGACCAAAGCGGTAACGCTACCTTCAGCGATGGCGACTGACACACCCTTCAGCACGACATTGTCGCCAAAGCGCTTTTCGATATCGGTGAGGCCGATCATGCCCGTGCCTCCAGGAAGCCGCCATAGCGGTTGAGCCGTGTCTCCAATCGGGCCTGCAAGGCGGATAACACCGAACTCATGGCAAGATAGAGCAGCGCTGCCTCCACATAGAGGATCAGCGGCTCGTAGGTGACGGCGACGATGCGCTGCGCGGCCTGGAACATCTCCGGCACGGTGATGGCAGCCGCGAGCGAAGTGTCTTTCACCAGCGAGATGAAGGTGTTGGAAAGCGGCGGCACCGCGACGCGCCCCGCTTGCGGCAGGATGGTCCGGCGCATGGCCTGGCGCCACGTCATGCCGATCGAATAGGCCGCTTCCCATTGGCCCTTTGGCACCGAGCCGATCACGGCGCGGATGATTTCTGAACTGTAGGCGCCGATGTTGAGGGTGAACCCGATCAGGGCTGCCGGAAAGGCGTCGAGCAGGATGCCAACGGACGGCAGGCCATAAAAGATCAGGAAGAGCTGGACGAGAAGCGGCGTGCCACGAAAGATCCACACATAGAAGCGCACCACCGCAACCAGCGGCCTCGGTCCGAACAGCCGGATCAGCGCCACGACCAGACCGACGATCAAGCCGAATGTGAACGAGAGAAGCGTCAGCGGTGTGGTGAAAACCAGCGCGGCCCACAAAAGCGGGCCAAGCGATTCCAGCATCAATTGCAGCCAGTGCGGCACGGAAAACCTCCGGAAATCATCGCTTGCGTCGGGCGCAGGATTGCGCGCCGACCCGTCAAGCGGAAAGCGGCGGCCGATATTTGCGGCCGCCGCTTGGTCAGTTTGGCTGGATCGCCAGCCCGGTTGTTATTTCGAAACGTCCTGGCCGAAATAGGTGTCGGCGATCTTCTGATAGGTGCCGTCGGCCTTGATATCGGCCAGGGCCTTGTTGATCGCTGCGACCAGTTCGGGATCGCCCTTGCGCACGATCACGCCCGAATAATCGGCATTTTCTTCCTGTGCCGCGATCTTCACGTCGGCATCGGGCTTGTGCTTCTTGAAGTCGAGGAAGGACAGGCTGTCATTGATGGTCGCGTCCGCGCGGCCGGTCAAAAGCAACTGGATCGACTGGTCGAAACCGTCCGTGCCGACGAGTTCCGCGCCGTTTTTCTCAGCCAGCTTGCCGAAATTCGAAGTCAGCGACTGGGCCGACTTCTTGCCTTTGAGGTCAGCGAAGCCCTTGATGTCGGTGTTGTCACCCTTGACGATGAGCACCGCCTTGGAAGCGATGTAAGGCTCTGAGAAGTCGTACTTCGCCTTGCGTTCTTCGGTGATGCCGACCTGGTTGATGACCGCGTCGTAGCGGTTGGCGTCGAGGCCCGCGATGAGGCCATCCCACTTGCCTTCAAGAAACTCTGCCTTGACGCCAAGCTTGTCCGCAACCGCCTTGCCGATCTCGACATCGAAGCCGACGAGTGCATTGGATGCATCGTGGTAGGTGAAAGGAGCGTAAGTGCCTTCGGTGCCGATCTTGAGTACGCCGTCCGCCTTTATCTGGTCGAGATTGGCGCCTGCAGCGGCAGCCGTGACAGCGAGCGCCTGCAGCGTGCCGGCGACGATAAGCGATTTAACCCAGTTCATTTTTCTGTGATCCTGTTGAGCCCGCAACGGGCGCTTTTTGTAGATGCCGGCAATCTCGCAGAACTTTAGGCATAAAATAAGGAAGGAGAATCCCAAAATATCCGCCTTTCAGGAATGGATTTCTAGCAATTGCTGATCGGTGTCGGGCTTTGTTATCCGCGTCGAATGCGCCTCTTCGACCCGCGGAATCGTCCGGAACCAACTTCCGATCTCGAGCGTTCCTGACCGTCAAACAGTGCTTTCGCTTAAGCGTCGGCACATGCAGGATGTTCAAGGTCGGAGTACCGCCATGATGCAGGACAGTACGTCGCGCGACTTCATCCGCATTGCCATGGCGGCGCCCTATCTCGGTCGCGAGGAAGAGCAGGAATTGGCTCTGAGCTGGCGCAAGGACCATGATCAGGACGCGCTGAACCGGATAACCGTTGCCCACATGCGGCTGGTTATTTCGATGGCCGCGAAGTTTCGCCACTACGGCCTGCCGGCCAGCGACCTTATCCAGGAAGGTCATGTCGGCCTTCTGGAAGCAGCCTCCCGCTTCGAGCCTGAGCGCGAGGTGCGTTTTTCCACATATGCAACATGGTGGATCAGGGCTTCGATGCAGGACTACGTTCTACGCAACTGGTCGATCGTTCGCGGTGGAACCAGTTCTTCGCAGAAATCCCTGTTCTTCAACTTGCGGCGGCTGAGGGCGCGTTTGGCCAACGGCAATGAAATGCTGTCCAGCACGGCACTCTATGAGGAAATATCGGCCGCGCTTGGCGTCTCAACATCAGACGTTGCAACAATGGACGCGCGTCTGTCCACTCCCGACAGGTCGCTGAATGCCCCGTTGGCCGGCGAATCCGACTCCACGGAGCGAATGGATTTCCTGGTGTGCGATGATCCTTGGCCTGACGAAATCGCATCCACGACCATTGATGTCGAGAGACGCTCCGGATGGCTCAAGGCCGCACTCAGGGCGCTGAATGCACGCGAGTTGCGAATTATCGAGGAGCGTCGGCTCAAAGATGAGGGCGCTACTTTGGAAGAGCTCGGCGGCAAACTTGGCATCTCCAAGGAGCGGGTCCGCCAGATCGAGGTGCGCGCCCTGGAAAAGCTCAAGGTTGCGTTGATAAAACAAAACCCCGAATTTCTTGCCGCCTGAGCGGGTCTGCGACTTTTCAAGCCTTATCGAGCAGGTCCGGGCGGCGTTCACGGGTCAGGCTTTCCGCCTGATCATGACGCCATTTGGCAATCTTGGCGTGATTGCCGGAGGTGAGAACCTCAGGAATGCTCCGGCCCTCGAATTCCTGTGGCCGCGTATAGTGCGGGTGTTCAAGAAGTCCGTTTTCGAAGCTCTCTTCTTCGCCCGACTGATCGTTGCCCATGACCCCCGGCAAAAGACGCACGATGGCATCCAGCAACACCAGCGCAGCCGGCTCGCCGCCTGAGAGAATGTAATCGCCGATAGAGACTTCCTCGAGATCGCGCGCCTCTATCAAGCGCTGGTCGACGCCTTCGAAGCGCCCGCACAAGATGACGACGCCTGGACCTGACGCCAGGTCTCGCACCTTCGCCTGCGTCAGCGGCTTGCCGCGCGGGCTCATCAGCAGACGCGGACGCGGATCGCCTTCAGGGGCCGCACTATCGATGGCACGTGCCAACACGTCGGCGCGCATCACCATGCCTGCACCACCGCCAGCCGGCGTATCGTCCACCGTCCGATGGCGATCTGTGGCGAAATCGCGGATCTGCACCGTCTCAAGCGACCAGGTGCCCGCTTGCAGCGCACGGCCTGCAAGCGAGACGCCGAGCGCGCCCGGAAACATTTCCGGATAAAGCGTGAGAACCGAAGCGGCAAAGCTCACCGGTTGCCTCCGGCGTCTTTCGGTCCACGCGGGCGACGCTTGGCATCGAAACCGTCGCGGCCCGGGGCCGTCTCAATGTCTGGCTCGCCGTCGCCGTCCTCATCTTCGACCAGCCCGGCTGCAATCGGATCGATGCGTACGAAACCACCTGCAATCGACACTTCCGGAACCGCTGCCTGGGTAAAGGGAATGAGCACGCCCTTGCGGCTCCCCAGCATCAAGTCGAGTATGTCGCCGCCGCCGAAATTCTGCACCGCCAGCACCTTGCCGATGGTCGCACCGGTATCGTCCTTCACCGCAAGACCGATCAGGTCTGCTTGGTAGAATTCATCTTCCTCGACGGATTCAGGCAGCGCCGATCGATCGACGAAAAGTTCGGTCCCGGTCAACGCTTCTGCTTCGGTGCGCCCGTCGATGCCCTTGAAGCGCACCACGGCAACATTGCCCGCCGGCCTGATGCTGACAACTTCAAAGGTGCGTCCATCCCGAGCCGACAGCAGCCCGTAGTCGCCAAGCGCCTCCGGCGCACCGGTAAAGGTCTTGACGCGCAACTCGCCCTTGATGCCATGCGCTGCACCGATGACGGCCATCTGGACGGGATTGTTGAGCTTCGACATCGATTGAATCCTGCGGGCTTTGCCATGTCCTAGAGCGTTTCATGGCTAGATGGAACCATTCTGCCGGCGATGGTTTGGGACATCCGCATTACAAGCATCCTTCACCGCTTCCTAACCTCGCTTCAGCAAGATGGCGAGACGAAGATGGAAACGATCATGCAGGAACCATTCCTGATTTCGGCAAAGCCAGACCTCCAAGACGCCAGGCAGCGATGGCTGTCCATGCTGGCGGGCGAGCGCCGCCTGTCCGAGCTCACCGTCGAAGCTTATGAGCGTGACAGCCGTCAGTTCCTGCAATTCCTCACCGGCCACTGCGGCGGACCGCCGGGCATCGCCGACATCGCAAACCTTCGGCCTGCAGACTTGCGTGGCTTTCTGGCCTCGCGCAGGAACGGCGGTGCCGGCGCCCGCACCTTGGGTCGCGGCCTTGCCGGCATCCGATCGCTGCTGCGGTTTCTGGAGCGACAGGGCCTCGTCAATGCGGCGGGTGCCGCGGCCCTGCGTGCACCGAAGCAACCCAAGTCGCTGCCGAAACCATTGACCGCAGCAGATGCCAGGAAGGTGGTTTCGGCCAGCGAACAGCTTGCCGACGAACCCTGGATCGCTGCGCGCAACGCCGCCGTGCTGACACTGCTCTATGGTTCGGGCCTCCGTATTTCGGAAGCCCTTGTGCTCACCGGGAGCAATCTTGCGGACCTGAATGAAACGGTGCTGCGGGTGACCGGCAAGGGTGGCAAGACAAGGCTCGTACCGGTGCTGCCGGTCGCGCAACAGGCAGTCATGGAATATCGAAGGCTCTGCCCGTACCATCTTGGCGCGGATGGCCCGTTGTTTCGCGGCGCGCGTGGCGGCCCGCTCAACCCTGCCATCATCCAGCGCGAAATGGTCAAGCTGCGCTCCGCCTTGAACTTGCCCGACACGGCAACGCCGCATGCCTTGCGCCACTCCTTCGCCACCCATTTGTTGGGACGAGGCGGCGATCTGCGTACCATTCAGGAACTGCTTGGCCACGCCAGCCTTTCGACGACGCAGATATACACCGGGGTGGACACGGCACGCCTGCTGGAAATCTACCAGTCGGCGCACCCGCGCGCCTAACCGCACGGTTTGTGTAGCATTCCGACAATTTTGATGCATTCGTTAACGGTTTGGCGGCGATTTGACCTTAGGCTTCAGGCTATGAAACGCGCCTTCGCCATAGCAGACCGCACCGCCCTTTTCGGCATGAAGCTGCTCGCAGCAGTCAATGTGCTGTTCTTCCTGTCGTTCCTGGCCGTTTTCATGTTTGCCGCCTAACCGGCACTTTCCCCAAAGCGCTAAACATCAAGCAGCTTGCCTCTCACGCAAAGCGTGATTGGGCCATCGTTGCGAAATCTGCTAGCTTTCCTCTGTCCAAGTGAGATGGAAGGAGAAGAGCATGACAAAAGCGCTTATCCTGGCGGCGTCTTTCGGCCTTTCGGTATCGGCGGCCCATGCCTGCGATTTCATGAAATCAGCCGATAGCGCTGCCGTAGACAAGACGGCCGTTGTCGCCAGCATTTCGCAAGATCAGCCCCCGATGTCGGTTCCCGACGAGCAGACCGCTTTGCCTCTGCCATCGCAGGCAACTTCGGCACAGACCGCGCAATAAGCACGAGCAATCTGATCGGACGAAGGGTATTTTAAAGCAATCGCGCTGTGCGTGGCTGCCGGCATATCTGCTTGTAAATGCCGCACCCATCCTGGGTGACTGGTCATATGCGACGGGCAATGAAACCCATTCGCCGTTCGCGCGTTGTTGGGTATTGCCCGATCCATTTCACCCAGGAGGACAGTATGGCCGACCCCAACAAGCCGGACCCGAACGATCCACGGCTTACGGATCCGTTAAACCCTGTACCACCGCTTTCAACGTCCGATCCGCGCATTGCCAATCCACCACCGATGGAGTCGCGTGGCGGCGGCAGCACATGGCTGATCGCCTTGATCGTCATCGCTCTTGCAATAGCCGCATATTACATCTTTGTGCGTGGTGAGCCCGCTGCGCCTCCTGCCGAACAACCCGCAGCGACGGAATCAGCGCCTGCGCCTGCAGAACCCGCCCCGGCGCCTGCTCCTGCAGAACCGGCTCCTGCCCCCGCACCAGCTGAACCTGCACCGGCGCCAGCCCCGGCAGAACCTGCTCCTGCCCCTGCGCCTACCGAAACGCAACCGGCTCCTGCCGAGCCCGCTCCGGCACCTGCCAACTGACATCGGCCATCAACGAAAAAACGGCTCGCCAATCGGCGGGCCGTTTTTACATGAAACTGGGTCGAAACGGTCAGATATGGATCGGCTTGAAGAACGTGGCTAGCGCTGCTTCCTTGACCGCTTCAGACATCGTCGGATGCGCGTGGCAGGTGCGGGCGAGATCCTCCGACGAACCACCGAACTCCATCAGAACCGCCGCCTCGTGGATCATCTCGCCGGCCCCGAAGCCGACGATATGGACGCCAAGCACGCGGTCGGTTGCCTTGTCTGCCAATATCTTGACGAACCCATCGGTGTGCAGCATGGCCCGCGCGCGGCCATTGGCCGTAAACGGGAATTTGCCGGACTTGTACTCCACCCCGGCCTTCTTCAGTTCTTCCTCGGTCTTGCCTACCGATGCAACTTCCGGGCTGGTGTAGACGACGCCCGGAATGACGTCGTAGTTCACATGTCCGGCCTGTCCGGCGATGATCTCGGCCACCGCGACGCCCTCGTCCTCTGCCTTGTGAGCGAGCATGGGTCCGGCAACCACGTCACCAATGGCATAGATGCCGGCGACGTTCGTCCGCAGATGCCCGTCCGTCTTGACGCGACCGCGTTCGTCCATCTCGACGCCGGCTTCCTTGAGCCCCAGCCCATCCGTGTAGGGCTTACGACCTGTGGCGATCAGCACGGCATCCGCCTCGACGGTCTCCGCCGCACCGCCTTTCACCGGCTCGAAGGTTACCGTTGCGCCCTTCTTGGCCTTGGTTACACCTGTCACTTTTGCGCCGAGCTTGAACTCGAAGCCCTGCTTGCCGAGCATGCGCTGGAATTGCTTCGACACTTCGCCGTCCATGCCGCCGAGGATGGTATCGAGGAATTCAACCACCGTGACCTTGGCGCCGAGGCGCGCCCACACCGAGCCGAGCTCGAGGCCGATAACGCCGCCGCCGACCACCACCAGATGGGCCGGCACCTTGTCCAGCAACAATGCGCCGGTGGAAGACACGATCACCTTCTCGTCGATATCGACCTTGACGCCCGGAATGCCCGCCACGTCGGAACCGGTGGCGATGACGATGTTCTTTGCCTCGATGTCCTGCGCCGTGCCGTCCTCGCCGGTCACAGAGACCTTGCCAGCCGCGACGACCTTGCCGGTGCCGCGATAGGTGTCGATCTTGTTCTTCTTGAACAGGAACGCGACGCCGCTGACATTGGAGGCCACGGTCGCATCCTTGTGCGCCATCATCTTCTTCAGGTTTAGCTTGGGCGCTGCGATCTCGACGCCAAGCGTATCGAAGGAATGGCTGGCTTCGGCAAACATTTCCGATGCATGCAGCAATGCCTTTGACGGGATGCAGCCGATATTGAGGCAGGTGCCGCCAAAGGTTTCGCGCTTCTCCACCACCGCGACTTTCAGCCCGAGTTGTGCAGCCTTGATGGCGCAAACATATCCGCCCGGACCCGACCCGACGACGACGACATCATAAGCCATGATTTCAATCCTTCTTGCCGGCCTGCCGGCATCTTCGATCTATGCAGGGCGAAACGGCTTCGCCACCCGCGAGCCACCTATTCCTGGCAACCCTTCAATGCAAAAACGTCCCAAGGCAACTTCGAAAATCCATTCTCTCCGTAAGCCGCAGACATGCGCAGCGTCGGACCGAGGTCTGGGAAGATAAGCATCGGCGGGGCGGCCTTGCCCTCGGCTGGAATCAAATCGACCTTACCGCTGGCATCTGCCGTGTAGACGACGCCCTCCCACAGCGTACAGGCCGCGATCTCTTCCCCGGTCACGTCGCCTTCCGGGCACTGATACATGAGCGAAGCATAGGGGCGCTTGACCCCTTCGCTCCACATCACGATGCCGTCAAGGACGACGCCCTTGTCGAGCACCATCTTGAAACTGTTGGTAACCACGGCCGACTCGCCGGTCGGCCTGAAATCGATCCAGGCTGCGTCGTCGCGGTCGCCATAGACGGCAAGTTCCAACGGGCAAGCGGCGTTGGCAGCCATCGGCGCGGCAAACAATGTTGCCGACACCAAAGCGGTCCACAGAACCGGATTTCTTCGCAAGCGAGTGCTGCCTGCTGCCATGGTGCCGATCCTTTAGAGGTCCAGCACCAGCCGTTCCGGATCTTCCAGGCTTTCCTTGACCCGCACCAGGAAGGTCACAGCCTCTTTGCCGTCGACGATGCGGTGATCGTAGGACAGCGCCAGATACATCATCGGCCGGATCACGATCTGGCCGCCGACCACCACCGGACGGTCCTGGATCTTGTGCATGCCTAGGATGCCCGACTGCGGAGCATTGAGGATCGGCGTCGACATCAGCGAACCGTAGACGCCGCCGTTGGAAATGGTGAAGGTGCCGCCCTGCATGTCGGCGACGGAGAGCTTGCCGTCGCGTGCCGCAAGCCCCAGCCGGCCGACTTCCTTTTCGATCTCGGCAATCGACATGGCGTCTGCATCGCGCACCACGGGCACGACCAGGCCCTTGTCGGTGCCGACAGCCACGCCGATATGAGCGTAGTTCTTGTAGATGACGTCGGTGCCGTCAATCTCCGCATTGACCGCCGGGATTTCCTTCAGCGCATGCGTCACCGCCTTGGTGAAGAAGCCCATGAAGCCCAGCTTCACGCCGTGCTTCTTCTCGAACACGTCCTTGTATTTCGCACGAAGGTCCATCACGCCCTTCATGTCCACCTCGTTGAAGGTGGTCAGCATGGCCGCATTCGACTGTGCTTCCTTGAGACGCCGTGCGATGGTCTGGCGAAGCTTCGTCATGCGAACACGCTCTTCGCGCGGCGCATCGTCCGCTGAAGAGGGTGCGCGAACCGCAACCGGAGCGGCGGGCGCACGAGGCGCTTCTGCCGGCTGTGAGGGAGCGCCCTTGGCGATGGCATCCAGCACATCACCTTTCAGCACCTGGCCGCGCTTGCCGGACCCGGAAATCTGATCGGTCGAGAGGTTTGCCTCGGCCAGCAATTTGGCGGCGGCAGGAGCCGGCGGCATGGCGCGCTGTTCGATCTGGGCTTCGCCCGCGATCTTGGCCTGCTGTGCCGCAGCCTCCTTCGTGGTCGACGCAGCCGTGGGCGCGGAAGCCTGCGCCACTGCCGTTTCCTGCTTGGGTTGAGGTGCTGCGGCCTTGCCCCCGCCGGCGCCGATGGTACCAAGCAAAGCGCCGACGCCCACAGTCTCACCCTCATTTGCGGCGATCTCGGTCAGTGTGCCGGCCGCAGGTGCAGGCACCTCGATCGTCACCTTGTCGGTTTCAAGCTCGACGATCGGTTCGTCGGCGGCAATTGCATCGCCCGCCTTCTTGAACCATTTGCCGATCGTCGCTTCGGTGACGGATTCGCCGAGAGTGGGAACGCGGATTTCGGTAGCCATTGTGCCTGTCCGTTCTTTCTCTTCCAGATTCTATTCGCCGAGCGCGTCTTCGAGCAGCGCGGCAAGCTGCGCCAGATGCTTGGACATCAGGCCGGTCGCAGGCGACGCGGCGGCAGGACGGCCAGTGTAGCGCACCCGCTGATGCTTGGCGTCGATATGAGCCAACACCCATTCCAGATAGGGGTCGATAAACGACCACGCCCCCATGTTCTTCGGCTCTTCCTGGCACCAGACCATCTGTGCGCCGCGGAACCGCGACAGCTCGGTGATCAAGGCCTTGGCCGGGAATGGATAAAGCTGTTCGACACGCAGCAGGTAGATGTCGTTGATGCCGCGCTTCTCGCGCTCTTCCAGCAGGTCGTAATAGACCTTGCCGGTGCAAAGCACGACGCGGCGGATCTTGGAATCCTTGACCAGCCGCACCAGCTCGCTGCCGGCTCCAGCCGACTGCGCATCATCCCACAACAGCCTGTGGAAGGCGCTTTCGCCCGACATTTCCGCAATTGTCGACACCGCGCGCTTGTGGCGCAGAAGCGATTTCGGCGTCATCAGGATCAGCGGCTTGCGGAAGTCGCGCTTCAACTGCCGGCGCAGGATGTGGAAGTAGTTTGCCGGCGTCGAGCAATAGGCAACCTGCATATTGTCTTCGGCGCAAAGCTGCAGGAAGCGCTCAAGGCGAGCCGAAGAGTGCTCCGGGCCTTGCCCTTCATAGCCGTGCGGAAGCAGGCAGACGAGGCCCGACATGCGCAGCCATTTGCGTTCGCCAGACGAGATGAACTGGTCGAAAACCACTTGCGCGCCGTTGGCGAAATCGCCGAACTGCGCTTCCCACAAGGTGATCGCCTTTGGCGCGGCCAGCGAATAGCCATACTCGAACCCAAGCACCGCCTCCTCGGACAGCATCGAGTTGATCACCTCGTAACCTGCCTGCGCCGCCGAGAGGTTGTTCAGCGGAATATAGCGGGTCTCATCTTTCTGGTCGTAAAGCACTGAATGACGCTGCGAGAAGGTGCCGCGTTCGCTGTCCTGCCCGGACAGGCGCACCGGATTGCCGTCCAAAAGGATGGCGCCGAATGCCAGTGCCTCGGCCGTCGCCCAGTCGATGCCCTCGCCCGTCTCTATCGCGTTGCGACGGTTCTCGAGAAAGCGCTGGATCGTCCGGTGGGCTTCGAAGCCCTTCGGCACTTCGGTAAGCTTCTTGCCGATTTCCTTCAGCACCTTCACCGGCACGGCGGTCTTGCCGCGCCGCTGCTCGTCCTGATTGTCCGCCGTCCTGAGGCCCGACCACGCGCCGTCCAGCCAGTCGGCCTTGTTCGGCTTGTAGGCTTGCCCGGCCTCGAACTCGGCTTCGAGATGCGCGCGCCAATCAGACTTCATCTTGTCGAAGTCGGCCTGGGTGATCTGGCCTTCGGCGATCAGGCGTTCGGCATAGAGCTGCACCGCCGTCTTGTGCGCACGAATGGAGCGATACATGATCGGCTGCGTGAACGCAGGCTCATCGCCCTCATTGTGGCCAAACCGGCGATAGCAGAACATGTCCACCACCACTGGCTTGTGGAACTTCATGCGGAATTCCGTCGCCACCTTGGCGGCATGGACAACCGCCTCCGGATCATCGCCGTTGACGTGGAAGATCGGCGCTTCGATCATCTTCGCAACATCGGACGGATAGGGCGACGAACGCGAGAACCGCGGATTGGTCGTAAAGCCGATCTGGTTGTTGATGATGAAATGCAACGTGCCGGCAACGCGATGGCCGCGCAGGCCGGAGAGGCCGAGTATTTCGGCGATCACACCTTGGCCGGCAAAGGCGGCGTCGCCGTGCAGAAGCAGCGGCAGCACCTTGGCGCGCTCCTCCAGCGGCACAATCTCCTCGCGGGCCCGCCCGTAGAGATGGTCCTGCTTGGCGCGCGCCTTGCCCATCACAACCGGATCGACGATCTCAAGATGCGAGGGGTTGGCCGTCAGCGACAGGTGCACCTTGTTGCCGTCGAACTCGCGGTCAGACGACGCGCCAAGATGGTACTTCACGTCCCCCGAGCCTTCGACATCGTCGGGAGCGGCGGACCCGCCCTTGAACTCGTGGAAGATCGCCCGGTGCGGCTTGGCCATGACCTGGCTGAGCACATTGAGACGCCCGCGATGGGCCATGCCGAGCACGATCTCCTTCATGCCGAGCTGGCCGCCACGCTTGACGATCTGCTCGAGCGCAGGGATCAGGGATTCACCGCCGTCGAGCCCGAACCGCTTGGTGCCCTTGTACTTCACGTCGATGAACTGCTCGAAGCCCTCGGCCTCGATCAGCTTCTGCAGGATCGCCTTCTTGCCTTCGGCAGTGAAGGAAATCTCCTTGTCGGCACCCTCGATACGCTCCTGGATCCATGCCTTTTCCTCGGGGTCCGAGATGTGCATGAATTCGACGCCCAGCGTCGAGCAATAGGTGCGGGTAAGAATTTCCAGCATCTGCCGGACCGTGCCGAACTCCAGCCCGAGCACATTGTCGAGAAAGATCGGCCGATCGAAATCGGCTTCGTCGAAGCCGTAGTTCTGCGGCGACAATTCGTTGTAGTCTTCGAGCTCTCCCGCAATGCCGAGCGGGTCGAGCTTGGCATGGAGGTGGCCGCGCATGCGGAATGCGCGGATCATCATGATGGCGCGCACGGAATCGCGCGTTGCCTGATGGACATCGGCATCCGAAGGCGCAACGCCGTTGGGGACCGCCTTGTCCTTGATCTTCTTTTCGATGACCTTCTCGACCAGGCCCCAATTGCCGTCGAGCGCCGACACCAGCTCGCCATTGGCCTGAAGCGGCCATGAGGGCTTGGCCCAGGAAGCGCCCTGGGCGTTCTTCCTGACGTCGGCGGCATCGTCCTTCAGCGCAGCGAAGAAATCCTGCCACTGCGGATCAACTGAGGCAGGATCGTCTTCGTAAGCCTCGTAAAGGGCTTCGATATAGTCGGCATTGCCGCCATAGAGGAAAGATGTGAGGGAGAATTGGTCGTTGGTTTGATCTTGTCTCGCCATGTCGCGCTCGAAGCCCTTAGGCTCGTCTCCTTGCGTTTGCGGCTCTCCGCCGCGTCGTGACCTGCGGCCGTCGCCGCGCTGTTAACGTCCACCCTTCCTGGTAGTTCGCGCCGGATGGAAATCCGTCCGGCGCGTCAATCAGCCTTTGATCGCTTCGACCAGCGTCGTTCCCAATCGCGCCGGCGACGGCGAAACCTTGATGCCAGCAGCTTCCATGGCAGCGATCTTGTCTTCCGCTCCGCCCTTGCCGCCAGAGATCACCGCACCCGCATGGCCCATGGTACGGCCGGCTGGCGCAGTACGGCCGGCGATGAAGCCCGCCATCGGCTTCTTGCGCCCGCGCTTGGCCTCGTCCTTGAGGAACTGGGCAGCGTCTTCTTCCGCCGAACCGCCGATCTCGCCGATCATGATGATCGACTTGGTCTCATCGTCTGCGAGGAACATCTCGAGCACGTCGATGAACTCCGTACCCTTGACCGGATCGCCGCCGATGCCAACCGCAGTGGTCTGGCCGAGGCCCGCATTGGTGGTCTGGAACACAGCTTCATAGGTAAGCGTTCCCGAGCGGGAAACAACGCCGACCGATCCCTTGCGGAAGATGTTGCCGGGCATGATGCCGATCTTGCATTCGTCGGGCGTAACGATGCCCGGGCAATTCGGTCCGATCAGCCGGGACTTCGACTTGTCGAGCCGGGCCTTGACCTTGACCATGTCCATCACAGGAATGCCTTCGGTGATGCAGACGATCAGCGGCATTTCAGCTTCGATCGCCTCGATGATCGCGGCGGCAGCGCCTGCCGGCGGAACATAGACAACGGACGCTGTCGCGCCGGTCTTTTCCCTGCCTTCGGCAACGGTCGCGAAGATCGGCAACGGCACCGAACCGTCCCACTTCTCGCCACCCTTCTTCGGGTGAATGCCGCCGACCATCTTGGTGCCGTGATAGGCCAGCGCCTGTTCCGTGTGGAACGAGCCGGTCTTGCCGGTCAGGCCCTGGACGAGAACCTTGGTGTCTTTGTTGATGAGAATGGACACGGTTCAGTTCCCCTTCACGGCCTTGACGATCTTCTGCGCGGCATCGTCGAGGTCGTCGGCTGACGTCGCATTGAGCCCGCTTTCGCGGATGATCTTCTTGCCAAGCTCGACATTGGTGCCTTCGAGCCTGACCACCAGAGGAACCTGTAGGCCGACCTCTTTCACCGCCGCGACCACGCCTTCGGCAATGACGTCGCACTTCATGATTCCACCGAAGATATTGACCAGTATGCCTTTGACGGCCGGGTCCTTGGTGATGATCTTGAAGGCCGCAGTCACCTTCTCCTTGGAAGCGCCGCCGCCGACGTCGAGGAAATTCGCAGGCTCAGCGCCATAGAGCTTGATGATGTCCATGGTCGCCATGGCAAGGCCGGCGCCATTGACCATGCAGCCGATATTGCCGTCGAGCGCGACATAAGCGAGGTCGTATTTCGACGCCTCGATTTCCTTCTCGTCCTCTTCGGTCGTGTCGCGCAGCTCGACCACGTCCGGGTGACGGAACAGCGCATTGTTGTCGAACGACACCTTGGCGTCGAGAACGCGCAGCCTGCCGTTCTTCATCACGATCAGCGGGTTGACCTCGAGCAGGCTCATGTCCTTGTCGACAAAGGCTTTGTAGAGCAGGGGAAACAGCGTCTCGCCGTCCTTCGCCGCTTCGCCGGCAAGCTTCAGCGCGGCGTTGAGCGTCTTCACGTCACCGGCGGTGACGCCCTTTTCGGGGTCGATTGCAGCGGTGACGATCTTTTCCGGCGTGTCGTGCGCCACCGTCTCGATATCCATGCCGCCTTCGGTCGAAACGACGAAGGCGACGCGGCCGACCGAGCGGTCGACCAGCAGCGAGCAATAGAGTTCGCGGGAAATATCGGCGCCGTCCTCGATGTAGAGGCGGTTGACCTGCTTGCCGGCATCGCCGGTCTGGGCGGTCACCAGCGTATTGCCGAGCATGTCCTTGACGTTGGCGACAACCTCGTCGATGGACTTGGCAAGGCGCACGCCGCCCTTGGCTTCC
>Ga0066256_1000518_pt1 | contig 98795 bp, 95 predicted proteins | sample ThiBio_1000_biof_FD_87107 | JGI IMG/M metagenome (GOLD analysis project Ga0066256, IMG submission 87107) | Wastewater bioreactor microbial communities from Cape Town, South Africa - Thiocy_expt_1000_biof (version 2) | ecosystem: Engineered > Bioreactor > Thiocyanate-remediating >... | reverse complement strand
TGCCATGCAAGAGTAGGTCACCGCCAGGGGCTTTATCCCGAAACACCCTCACCGGCAACGGTGGGGGTTTTTCTTTTCTGCCGCCGCCACCGCCGCCCGCAACCTGCAACAGGTCACCGCCAGGGAGCTTGTCCCCCGCGGGCCTTCCTTTCCGGGGTGGCCTGCGCTCGGGTGACCTTGCGACAGCCACCGGCCAAGAGCCGCATTGCGTCAAGGTCATGCGGCAGCGATCGCCTATGATGGCCAGGTCACGCGCCAGCGCGCGGGCGAGGCGGAGGGATGGCTCTTGTTTGTCCATGTGGAAACGCGCCGCCGGCCGCGCTGGCATTGGGCGACCGTGCTGCTGGTCAGTCTGTGTGTGGTCTGTTTCGTCGGATTGGCAATGATCCCGGCGCCGCAGCGCATCGCGCTGCTGCTGCAGTGGGGTACGGTGCCGGCGAACATCTTCGATGCGCACGAGCCATTGCTGCCGCAGCTGACCGATCCGGCGCTGCTGCGGCTGTTCACGGCGCTCTTCATCCACGTCACCTGGCTGCATCTGCTGGGCAACCTGCTGTTCCTGGTGATCTTCGGCTTGCCCGGTGAGCGTGCGCTGGGATCGTTGCGCTTCCTGGTGCTGTTCGTCATCGGCGGCGTGGTGGCCAACCTGATCGGGGCGCTGTCGCTGGCCGGCGTGCGCCTGCCGATCATCGGCTGCAGCGGTGCGGTATCGGCGGTGGTCGGCGCCTACGTGGCGCTGTTTCCGCGGGCGCGCCTGGGCCTGGTGTTGCCGCTCGGCCTGTACTTGCAGTTCGTGCGCGTGCCGGCCTTCCTGCTGATCGGCATGTGGGTGCTGCTGCAATTGCTGTTCAGCTATGCCGGGCCCAGCTATGGTGCCTACGTGTGGTGGGCGCACATCGGCGGTTTCGTGTTCGGCGTGGGGTTTGCGCTGTTCTCGCGCGAGGCGATCGCCAGGCGCTTGCGCGGCTGATGGCGGCTCAGTCGCCGGCCCAACCGTGCAGATGGGCGAAGCGGCGCAACAATCGGCGCGCGATCGGGGTGGCGGCCACGTCACTGAAGATGCGCGCGGCGTCGGCACCTTCGCGATGCAGGTCGTGGCGCTTGCGCCGGATGTAGGCGCGCATCACCTCGGCGTTGAACTCGGGATGAAACTGGACGCTGATCGCATTCGGCCCGTAGCGCAGCCACTGGTGCGGGTCGCGTGCCGAGCTGGCCAGGATCTGCGCCCCCGCGGGCGGCTCCAGCACGCTCTGCTCGTGCGTGGTGTGCGCGCGAAAACTGGCGGGGAGGCCAGCGCCCAGCGGGTCGTGCGCCTGCCCTGCGCTGACCCCGATCGACTGGGTGCCGATCTCACGCCCGCCGGGCAGGTAATCGACCCGTCCACCCAACGCGTGCGTCATCAGCTGGTGGCCGTAGCAGACGCCGAACAAGGGCACCTCGGCGTCCATCGCGTCGCGGATCCAGCCGGCGGTCGCTTCGCTCCAGGGTAGTTTCTCGGTGACCATCGCGGCCGAGCCGGTGACGATGGCGCCGGCCACCTCGCCCGCCGCCGGCAGCGTTTCGCCGGCCGCCACGTCGACGATGCGCAGGCGCTCCGGGCGCAGTCCGGCGGCGAGGCGGAACCAGTGCGGAAAATCGCCGTGGCGCGCACGGATGCTGTCCGGCGCCCGGCCGGTACGGATGATCAGGACGGGTTTCATGCGGTGTCTCGGGGGAGGTTTGACGCGCTAGTGCGGATCATCGGCCAAGGCGTCGATCGGTGGCAACACGGTCAGCACTTCCTGCACCGTGGTCAGTCCGGCGGCGACCTGGTCGGCGGCGGAGATGCGCAGCGGGCGCATGCCCTCGTCCAACGCAGCCTGGCCGAAGCCGCTGAGGTCGAGTTCGGCCGAGATCATGCCGCGCAGATGCGGCGAGAGCTTCATCATCTCGTAGATGCCGGTGCGGCCCATGAAGCCGGTGTTGCGGCATTCCAGGCAGCCGACCGCCCGGTACACCTGCGCCGGCACCGGCATCGCCCAGCCGCGGGTCAGCACGTTCCACGCCAGCGGGTCCTGGGTGGTGGCCTGCTTGCAATGCGGGCACAGCGTGCGCACCAGGCGTTGCGCCACCACGCCGGTGAGGGTGGACTGGATCAGGTAGTGCGGCACGCCGAGATCGAGCAGGCGGGTGACCGCGCTGGGCGCGTCGTTGGTGTGCAGCGTGGACAGCACCAGGTGTCCGGTGAGCGAGGCCTGCACCGCCATCTGCGCGGTTTCCAGGTCGCGGATCTCGCCGACCATGATGATGTCCGGGTCCTGCCGCAGCAGCGTGCGCACACCGGCGGCGAAATCGAGGTCGATCGCCGCGTGCACCTGCATCTGGTTGAACTCCGGCGAGACCATCTCGATCGGGTCCTCCACGGTGCACACGTTGAGTTCTGGCGTGGCCAGGTGCTTGAGTGTGGAATACAGCGTGGTGGTCTTGCCCGAGCCGGTGGGGCCGGTGACCAGCACGATGCCGTGCGGGCGCTCGACCATGTTGCGCCAGTTCTCCGCCTCGCTCGACGAGAAACCCAGCTGGGCGAAATCCTTCACCACCAGATCCGGATCGAAGATGCGCATCACCACCTTCTCGCCGAAGGCGGTGGGCATGTTCGAGATGCGCAACTCCACCTCGCGCCCGGAGGCAGAGCGCGTCTTGATGCGGCCGTCCTGCGGCCGGCGCTTCTCGGCCACGTCCATGCGGGCGAGGATCTTGATGCGTGCGGTCACTGCGGTCATCACCGGCGCCGGCAACTCGAACACTTTCTGCATGACGCCGTCGATGCGGAAGCGGATGTAGCCGGTCTCGCGTCGTGGTTCCAGATGGATGTCCGAGGCGCGCTGCTCGAAGGCGTACTGCAGCAGCCAGTCGACGATGTGCACCACATGGCGATCGTCGGCGCCGACCTCGCCGCTCTTGCCCAGCTCCACCAACTGCTCGAAGTTGAGGATCGCCGAGGAGCTGTCGCTGCCGGTCTTGGCGTCCTGCGCCAGCTGGATCGAGCGCTGGACGCCGTAGAACTCCTGCTGGTAGCGGTTGATGTCGATCGGGCTGGCCACGACGCGCTTGATGTCCCGCCGCAGCATGTGGGCCAGGTCGGGCGCCCAGGCGTCGTCGAACGGCTCGCTGGTGGCGAACGTCACCTCGCCCACGGTCGCCGCGATCGGCAGGATGCGGTGCCGTTTCGCGTAGGCCAGGCTCACCACCTGGGTGACCGTGGCTGCGTTGATCTTCATCGGATCGATCTTGAGGTACGGCAAGCCGGCATGGCCGGCCAGCCACTCGGCCAGCGTCTCCAGGCTCAACGGCCGACCGGGCTCGCGCTGGTTGATCAACTTGGCGTTGGCGATCACCACCAGCGGGTGCAGCTCCACCGTGCTGCGGCCGGCGCGCGCGCCCATGCGCACGTTCTTCGCATCCTCGGCGAGCGCGTAACCGTCGACCACCAGCGCGGCCAGCACCTCGTCCAGTTCGAGTCGGCCACGACGGCCGAGCAGCGAGGCAATTTGTGGCGATGCAGCCATCCGGCAAGTGTCCTGTGCGAGGCTCCGCCAGCCGGAAATTCCAGCCGCAAAGCGAGCTGCGGCTATACTAACGCGCTTTAACCCAGGTCACGGAAAGCCATGTCCGCGCGCACCTTCCAGGATGTGATCCAGACCCTCAACCGCTACTGGGCGGCGCAGGGTTGCGTACTGCTGCAGCCGCTGGACACCGAAGTGGGCGCCGGTACGTTCCATCCGGCCACCTTCCTGCGTGCGCTCGGCCCGGAGCCCTGGTCGGCCGCTTATGTGCAGCCGTCGCGTCGCCCCACCGACGGCCGCTACGGCGAAAACCCGAACCGCCTGCAGCACTACTACCAGTACCAGGTAGTGATGAAACCGAACCCGGAGAACATCCTGGAGTTGTACATCGGCTCGCTGAAGGAGCTCGGCCTCGACCCGCTGGTGCACGATCTGCGCTTCGTCGAGGACAACTGGGAATCACCCACGCTGGGTGCCTGGGGACTGGGTTGGGAGGTGTGGTTGAACGGCATGGAGGTCACCCAGTTCACCTACTTCCAGCAGGCCGGCGGCATCGAGTGCCGGCCGGTCACCGGCGAGATCACGTATGGCCTGGAGCGCCTGGCCATGTACCTGCAAAACGTGGATAGCGTTTTTGACCTGGTCTGGACTGACGGCCCGCGCGGCACCGTCACCTACGGCGATGTGTTCCACCAGAACGAAGTCGAGCAGAGCACCTACAACTTCGAGCACGCCAACGTGGCCGAACTGCTGCGCTGGTTCGACGTCTGCGAGGGCGAGGCGAACAAGCTGGTGGCGGCCAACCTGCCGCTGCCCGCCTACGAGCAGGTGATGAAGGCCAGCCACACCTTCAACCTGCTCGATGCGCGCCGCGCGATCAGCGTCACCGAGCGCCAGCGCTACATCCTGCGCGTGCGCGCGTTGTCGCGTGCCGTCGCCGAGGCCTACGTGGCGCAACGCGAGAAGCTGGGCTTTCCCGGCCTCAAGCACGCTGGTGCCCACCAGGAGCAGGCCGCATGAACGCCGGCAAGTCGCTGTTGATCGAACTGGGCACCGAGGAACTGCCGCCGCGCGCACTGGACGAGCTGTCCGCCGCATTCCTGCGCGGCATCGTGGGCGGGCTGGCCGCGCGCGGCGTCAGCGCCGGGCTGGACCAGGCGGTGGCCTACGCCTCGCCGCGCCGGCTGGCGGCCTTCATCCCCGCGGTGGCGGCGGCGCAGCCGGCGCAATCCATCGAACGCCGCGGCCCCGCGGTGGCCGCCGCGCTCGACGCCGAAGGGCGGCCGTCGAAGGCCCTGCTCGGTTTCGCGCACTCATGCGGCGTCGACGTCGGCCAGCTGGAGAAGCTCGAAACCGACAAGGGCGCGTGGTTTGTCTGGCGTGCGGTCAGGCCGGGCCAGTCGCTGGCGGCCCTGCTGCCGGAGATCATCGACGAGGCGCTCAAGGCGCTGCCGATCCCGCGCCCGATGCGCTGGGCCGACCACGACTACAGTTTCGTGCGCCCGGTGCACTGGCTGGTGATCCTGCACGGCGCCGACATCGTCGACGGCCAAGTGCTGGGCCTGGCCAGCGGGCGCAAGTCGCGCGGCCACCGTTTCATGCATCCGCAACCGGTGCACGTGGCCGACGCCGATGGCTGGCTCGACGCGATGCGCGCCGCAAAGGTGCTGGCCGATCCGCGCGAGCGGCGTCAGCGCATCCACCAGCAGATCGAGCTCGCCGCGCAAGGCACCGGCGGCACGCCGCAACTGGATGACGCGCTGCTGGACGAGCTGGCCAACCTCACCGAATGGCCGGTGGCGATCGCCTGCACCTTCGAGCGCCGCTTCCTGGAAGTGCCTGCCGAGGCACTGGTCACCACCATGGTGGCGAACCAGAAATTCGTGCCGGTGTTCGACGCCGAGGGCAAGCTGACCGAACACTTCATCGGCATCGCCAACATCGAGAGCAAGGACCCGGCCGAGATCCGCCGCGGCTACGAACGGGTGATCCGGCCGCGTTTCGCCGACGCCAAGTTCTTCTGGGACGAGGACCTCAAGACGCCGCTGGCCAGCTACCAGGAGCAGCTGAAAAACGTCACCTACCAGCAGGCGCTGGGCAGCCAGTGGGACAAGAGCGTGCGCGTGGCCGAACTGGCGCGGGTGGTGGCCAACCGGGTCGGCGTCGATGCGGCGCTGGCGACGCGCGCCGCCAGCCTGGCCAAGTGCGACCTGCTGACCCGCATGGTCGGCGAGTTTCCCGAGCTGCAGGGCGTGATGGGGCGCTATTACGCTGTCCATGACGGCGAACCGCCGGCGGTGGCCGAGGCGCTGGACAGCCACTACCAACCGCGCTTCGGTGGCGACCGCATCGCCGCGGACCCCCTGGGTCAGGTGCTGGCGGTGGCCGAGCGGCTCGATACCCTGGCCGGCATCTTCGCCATCGGCATGAAACCCGGTGGCAACAAGGACCCGTTCGCGCTGCGCCGCGCGGCGCTGGGCCTGGCGCGCACCCTGATCGAGGGCGGCCTGGAACTGGACCTGCGCGCGAGTTTCATCGAGGCGCTGGAGCAGTTGCCCGATGCCGCGCTGGCGGCCGGCCTCAAGCCCGGCAAGGACGGCAAGCCGCCGGCCCTGCAGGCGGGCGCGCGGCGTGCGATCCTGCTGGAGGAGCTGCTCGACTTCGTGCATGAGCGCCTGCGCGGCTACTACGCCGAACAGGGCTTCGAACACGGGGCCTTCGAAGCCGTGCTGGCGGTGCAGCCGGCCAGCCTGGCCGACTTCGACCGGCGCCTGCGCGCGGTGGTCGAGTTCGGCCGCCGGCCCGAGGCGGTGAGCCTGGCGGCAGCCAACAAGCGCGTCGCCAACATCCTGCGCAAGCAGGCCGAGGAGGCCGGTGCGCCGCCGATCGGGCGGACGGTCGACCCGGCCTGTTTCGAGGCGGAGGCGGAGCGCGACCTGGCCGATGCGCTGGCCGCCGCGCGGCAGGACAGCGCCGCGGCCGAGGCCGCCGGCGATTACGCTGCCGTGCTGGCCCGCCTGGCACAACTGCAGGTGCCGGTGGATGCGTTCTTCGACAACGTGCTGGTGAACGCCGAAGACCCCGCCGTGCGGGCCAACCGCCTGGCGCTGCTCAATCAGTTGAAGAGCCAGTTCAGCACCGTGGCTGACATCGCCCTGCTCTGACGCCGAACCGCGGAACGGGCGAACGCCCACCCCGCGGGAGTGCGCCCGGATCTCAGGCCGTGGTGGAGGCCAGGCGATCCTTGCGCAGGCGCTGGGCAAGGTGGCGGTTGAACGCCATCATCGCGCCGGCGTCCACGTTGACGCCGCCCGGGCCGAGGATCTCGTACAGCTCGGTGAGCAGGTCGGTGTTCTCGGCCAGGCCCAGCGGGCTGCCGGCCAGTTCCAGTTCCGATTGCAGCATCTGCATCGCCGTGTTCAGGCGCTGCGGGTCCAACCCCTGCATCTGCGCGGACAACGGCAGACGAGTGACCGTACCGGATTTGGCGTGGACGCGTTGGGTGCGCACGACCTGGCTGCTGTGCTGGTCGTCCTGCATGGTCGGGGTCGGGTCGATCTGGATGCCGCCCTCGCCGGCCACCAGCCATACCAGCGAGATGCCCAGCGTGCGCGCCAGGGTGACGCAGCGTGCGCGCGAGGGGTCGGTATTGCCGTCGCGCCAGCTGCGCACCACGCCTTCGGAAAAGCCGCACATGCGGGCGATCTCGGTGGCGCTGCCGACGCGCTGGATCAGCAGCCGGATGCGGTCGGCGAAGGTGCCGCCGGAAACCTGGGGAGAGGACTTGCTCATGGGAGTGGCCGTGTCGGTAGGGTAGGAGACTGCACCGGGGCGCAAGATTTCGGGGACGATCGCCGCGGCGGGAAAACCGGGTCGTCCACGCAGCATTTTGCGCCCGCCGCTGGTGCCGTGCCAAGCCGTCGACCCCGAACCTGCGCCGGCAACCAGGTTGCGACCGCGCGAATGGCGGGGAGTTTCATGCCATGCCGATCTTTCGTCCGGTGCGCCGCAGCTGCTACCGTCGCCCGGTCGCCGCCGGCCGTGGTGGCGCCGGGGACCCATCACAGGACAAGGCATGAGCCAATTCGGATTGCTCGGCAAGCGGCGTTTCGCGCCGTTCTTCTGGACCCAGGCGCTGGGCGCCTTCAACGACAATGCGTTCCGCAATGCGCTGGTGATGCTGGTGGCGTTCCAGATGGGGCTGGACGACCGCACCGTGGGGATCTACACCAACCTGGCGCCGGCACTGTTCATCATCCCGTTCTTCCTGTTTTCCGCCACCGCCGGCCAGCTGGCGGAGAAGTACGAGAAGAGCCGCATCATCCGCTACGTGAAGCTGTTCGAGATCGCGGCGATGACGCTGGCCGCGTACGGCTTCTACACCCACCACACCTCGCTGCTGCTGGTGGTGCTGTTCATGATGGGCATGCACTCGACCATGTTCGGGCCGATCAAGTACGCGATCCTGCCGCAGGCACTGAAGAACGAGGAACTGGTCGGCGGCAACGGCCTGGTCGAGATGGGCACGCAGATGGCGATGCTGGTGGGCATGATCGCCGGCAACTCGCTGATGCTGGTAGCCGGCGTGGGGCCCATGCTGGCCTCCGGCGCGACCATCGTGGTGGCGGTGGCCGGCTATCTGGCCAGCCGGCGCATTCCGGCCGCGCCGGCGACCGCGCCCGACCTGAAGTTCAACTGGAACCCGTTCAGCGAGACCGCCCGCGTGCTGGGCATCACCCGCGCCGATCGCGCGGTGTTCAACGCGGTGCTGGGCATCTCGTGGTTCTGGTTCTTCGGCACCGTGCTGATCGCGCAGTTGCCGATCTACACGCGCGAGACGCTGGGCGGCGACGGCTCGGTCAACACGCTGGTGCTGACCCTGTTCTCGATCGGCACCGGCGTCGGCGCGCTGCTGTGCGAGAAGCTGTCCGGCAAGCGGGTGGAGATCGGCCTGGTGCCGCTGGGCGCGTTCGGCCTCACCGTGTTCGGCATCGACCTGTACCTGGCCCGGCACGGGCTTGCGGCCACGCGCGGACTGGACTGGCTGGCGTTCCTGCACGGCGCCGGCAGCTGGCGCATCGTGCTCGACCTCACCGCGATCGGCGTGTTCGCCGGCTTTTACGTGGTGCCGCTGTTTGCCTTCGTGCAGTCGCGCACGCCGCGCGAGCGGCTGTCGCGGGTAATCGCCGGCAACAACATCATCAATGCCTTGCTGATCGTGCTGGCCGCGGTGTTCGGGCTGGTGCTGGGCCGGCTGGGCATGGACGCGGCCACCATCTTCCTGCTGGCCGCCCTGTTCAACGTGCTGGTGGCGGTGTACATCTTCACCCTGGTGCCCGAGTTCCTGATGCGCTTCATCACCTGGGTGCTGGTGAACACGCTGTACCGGGTGCGCGTCGACGGCATGCAGCATCTGCCCGAGGAAGGTCCGGCGCTGCTGGTGTGCAACCACGTCAGCTTCATGGACCCGCTGCTGCTGATGGCCAACCTGCGGCGGCCGGCGCGCTTCGTGATGTATTACCGGATCTTCCACACCCCGCTGCTGCGTTTCGTGTTCCGCACGGCCAAGGCGATTCCGATTGCCGGGCAAAAGGAAGATCCGGTCGTGCTGCAGCAGGCATATGACGCGATCGACGCGGCGCTGGCCGACGGCGAGCTGGTATGCATCTTCCCCGAGGGCGGCCTGACCGGCGACGGCGAGATCGCGCCATTCCGGCCAGGGCTGGAGAAGATCCTGGCCCGGCGCCCGGTGCCGGTAGTGCCGCTGGCGCTGCGGGGGTTGTGGGGCAGCGTGTGGAGCCGGCGCGACACCCGGCTCGGCCGGCTGCGCCTGCCGCGGCGCTTCCGGGCGCGGGTGGAACTGGTCGTGGATGCGCCGGTGCCGCCGCAGGCGGCCAGCGCCGCATCGCTGGAAGCCAGGGTTCGCGAATTGCGCGGGGAGCTTGCCTGAGCGTGGCGGGGCAAGCGGCGGGCAGTGCCGCCCTGCCTTGGCGTAGCTGGTCCAAGCCGGCCCCGCCCGCCGGCTTCAGCTCACCCAGCTGCCGATCACCAGCAAGGCGATCACGCTGAGCCAGGCCAGCAAGGCGCGCAGCAAGGCGCCGCGCAGGCGTCGCAGCTCGTCCAGCGGATCGCTGTGCTCCTCGGCATAGCCGTCGCCGGCCTCGACGTCGATACGCACGTCGGCTTGCGCCGCGGCGCCGAGAAAGCCGGGGCCGCGCTGATACCAGCTGGTCGGCGTGGCCTGGATGTGCCAGCGCCGCCACGCCTCGATCACCGCATCCCAGTGGCCGACCACGGCCAGGGTGAAGGTCAGCACCTGGGCCGGCAACCAGTCCAGCGCGTTGGCCAGGTAGTGGGCGGCATGCTGGCTGTCGCCGTCGAGCGCCAGCGAGTCGTCGCGCCCCAGCGTCTGCGCCAGCCGGTACAGCAGCGCGCCGACCGGGCCGAGCAGGAAAAACCACAGCAGCACCGCGAAGCGTCGGCGCAACGCTGCATAGACGATCGCCTCGCCCAGCGCCGGGGCGTGCCAGCGCACCGGGCGCCCGTCGTCGGACAGCCGTTGCGCCGCCGCCTCGCGGCTGACGTCGTCGGGCGCGGCGAGGATCGCCTCCAGGTCACGCTCGAACTCGCGTGGACCGAAGCAGTAGATCAGCACCACCACGGCGAACAGCAGCGGCAGCAACTCGCCCAGCACGGTGTGCCCGAACAGCCACACCAGCAGCGCGCACAGCAGCAGCGGCGGGGCCAGCGCCAGCACCACGCGGCCGGCGCCACTGGTGTCGGACAACTGCGCCACCCAGCGCCGGAACAGGCCGTCGCGGCGCCAGCTGGCCAGTTGCGGCGAGACATGCAGCAGGCCAAGGGCGATCAGGGCAACGAGCAGACGGATGGCCATGGTGACGCACTCCCGGACAATGGCCGCATTGTAACGAGCGCGTGTGCAGCCCGCTGGCGCTCGCCGCTCAGCCGGGCCCGCAGTGGTAGCGCTCGGCGGTGCGTTCGACGTCGGTGGAGCTGATGTGCCGGGCCAACTGCTCGGCCGGCGTCATGCCGCGCCAGACCTCCACGTCCATGCAGTGCGGGTCGACCACGCCGAACAGCGCCTGCACCATGCGCACGGCGCCGCCGACGCCCTGCATGCGCGGGTCGACCATGCGGAAACCCTCCACGATCGGCGTCGAGGAGCCGGGCAGGCGGACCGGGCGCGGCATGGACATCCCGCCGCGCAGAAGATTGCCGCCGGCGACGTAACCGGGTACGTCGGCTTTGGTGGTGATCGCGCTGCGCTCGCGCGCCGGTGACGTCGCCGGCAGCGGTGTGGGCTTCGGTGACGTGACGATGCCTCGGGGCGGCGGAGGGTGCCGTACCGAAGGACGCTGCGATGGCCGCCTGGGCGGTGCGGCCGTGGCTACCACCGTCAGCAACCGGAGGGTGAGCGGCGTCGATGGCGGATGGCGCCAGAGTGCGGCGGGCCGCCAGACGCGCGGGCTGGCATGGAAACACACCAGCCATGCCGCCAGATGCACGCCGATCACCGCCACGTGGATGGCGACGCGCCCGCTCGATGCGCGCATCGCTGCCGGAAAGCGGTGAGTCGGGTGCATGGGAGAGGTCCATCCGTGGCCGGGTACCCGGGCAACGACCCGCGCGCCGCGATGGAGTTCCGCCGGAAGGGATCAGGCGACGGGTGCGACGGCGGTCAACGCGTCCAGGTCCAGTCCGGCGCGCCCGTGCAGCCAGTGCGCCAGCAGCCGGTAGGACACCGACAAGCGTGTGGACGGCAGGAAGCTGCCGTCGGCGATGCCGTCGACGATCTGCTGTGGGGTGAACCAGCGCGCATCCTCCAGTTCGAGGTCGCGCATGCGGATCTCGCGCGATACCGCGGTGGCGATGAAGCCGACCATCAGTGACGCCGGCATCGGCCACGGCTGCGAGGAGTGGTAGCGCACCTCGTCCACGATCACGCCCGATTCCTCGGCCACCTCGCGGCGCACGGCATCTTCCAGCGCCTCGCCCGGCTCGACGAAGCCGGCCAGGGTGGAATAGCGGTGCGGCGGCCAGCCGGGCTGGCGGCCCAGCAGGCAGGCGCCGTCGTGCTCCACCAGCATGATTACCGCCGCATCGGTGCGCGGGAAATGCAGTCGCGCGCAATCGGGGTTGCGGCATTGCGCCCGATGCCCGGCGGCCACCAGTTGCAACGGCCCGCCGCAGTACGCGCAGAACTGCGTCTCGCGTTGCCAGTGCGACAGCCCCTTGGCATAGGCGAACAGGCCGGCCTCGTCCGCAGGCAGCAACAGGCCGGCGCTGCGCAGGCTCATGCGGCGTGCGTCCAGCGCGGTTTCCAGCGCGTCGCCCTGCTCGCGATCGCTCACTACGAGCAGGAAGTGCGGCCGCTCGTGCGCGATGCCGAGCAAGCTGGCGCGCGTGTCGGCCAGCCATTGCGTGCGTTCGGCGGCGGTGAGCCAGCGCAGCGCGTCGTCGTCGCGGCGGAGATAGGCCTCGCCGGTGGCATCCAGCAGCAGGTAGCGAGCCGTGTCGGCGCGTGCCTGCGCGGCCACCCACGTCGCCTCGTCGCGATGCTCGGCCATGCGGTCGAGCACCAGGCTCAGGCCGGCGAAGGTGTTGGGGCGCGGCAGCCTGGCCTGGTCCATGGCGAGGAGGTCAGGCGGTGAAGGAGGAGCCGCAGCCGCAGGTGGTCTTCGCGTTCGGATTGCTGATCACGAACTGCGCGCCGCTGAGGTTCTCGGCGTAGTCGATCTGTGCGCCGGTGAGGTACTGCAGCGACAGCGGATCGCACAGCAGCGTGACGCCCTCGCGCTCGACCGCCAGATCGTCCTCGGCCTGTGCCTCGTCGAAGGTGAAGCCGTACTGGAACCCCGAGCAGCCGCCACCGGAGATATACACGCGCAGCTTCAGCTGCGGATTGCCTTCCTCGGCAATCAGCTCATGCACCTTGTGCGCGGCGGCCGCGGTGAACTCCAGCGGAGCGCCGCCGCTGCGGTAATCGGGGATTGCGACGATGGTTTCCATGGCGATCTGAATGGGGATGAAGGCGGACAGATGCAAGCATAGCGCGTCAGGCCGGCAAGGCTTCCTCGTCGCTGCCGGTGGCGTCGGTCGCCGGCGCCGCCAGCGCGCGCTGCGCCGGCTCGGCCTGGCGCGCCATGTGCCCGTTGACCTGGGCGCCGGCAGCCATTTCCAGCGTGTGGTAGCGCAGGTCGCCGTCGATGCGCGCCAGCGGCGCCAGCTCCAGCCGCACACTGATGTACACGTCGCCGGTGATGTGCCCGTTGATCACCGCCTGCGGCACGCGCACCTCGCCCTCCACCTCGCCATGCTCGCTCAGGGTGAACATGGCATCGTCGCCCTCGGCCAGCACGGTGCCTTCGATGCGTCCGTCCAGGTGCAAGGCGCCGCTGAAGCGCAAGTCGCCGCGGATCACCGTGCCGCGGGCGATCAGGCTGGTTTCGGAACTGCCGCGGTTGCGGTCGCTGCGTCTACGGTTGAGCATCTCGGTCTCCCTCGGCGGTGGTGATGTTGCCGGACAAGGCGGCGCTCCACGCCACGGTGCGGCTGAAGGTCTCGCCGCTGGCCGGATCGACGCGGATGCGCAGCCGTGTCGGCCGGAAATCCGCGGGCAGCACGATCGTGCCCTGCAACTGCTGGAAATAGGTGAAGCGGAACGGCAGGCCGTCCTTCTGCGCGCCGTCGCCCAGCGCCGGCCAGTCCAGCGTCACGACCTTGTCCTTGCGCATGCCCTCCACGCTGACCGTGGCATGGCCGTTGACCTCGGCGCCGCGCTTGGCGTTCTGGGTCAGGCTGAGGATCAGCGTCCAGCCGCGCGAACCGGCGATCGGCTGCAGCTTCACCTCCTGCAGCTTGAGGCCTTGGCGCTGATCGTTGCCGGCGACCAGGCGCGAATAGAACCCGAGGTCCGAACGCAGCGCACTCAACTCCTTCTCGCGCTGCGCGAGAGTGCCGCGCAAGGCGCTGGTGGCCACCTCGTTGACCTGGCCAGCGCGCTGCAGGTTCGCCACCTGCTGCTTGAGATCGTCGACTTCGGCCAGCAGCGCACGCTGCTGCTTGTGGTCGACTACTGCCGGCGTGCTGCGCACGCCCAGCACATGCACCGCCGCGCCCACCGCCAGCAGGCTGGCCAACCACGCCAAACCCCACCCCAGGCGGCGCCAGCGATGGCCGACGTCGTCGTGCCTGCGCACCACGAGACGCGGAGGTGGTCGTGAACCCATGGGAGGACGTTCCCGGAAAACCCGAGGTATAGCCCGGGCGTGACGAAAGCGTCAAGGAACGGGCGCACGCCCGCGCGGATGCGCCGTGGCGGCGTGCGCGCTGCGCGACCGGCGTCAGCTCTGCATCTTGCTCTGCAGATAGCGTTCCGCGCCGATGTCCTTGATCAGGTTGAACTGGGTTTCCAGCCAGTCGATGTGTTCTTCCTCGTCATGCAGGATGTGCTTGAACAGATCGCGGCTGATGTAGTCGGCGATGCCTTCGCTGTAGGCGATCGCCTCGCGCAGGTCGACGGTGGCGGCCAGCTCCAGGTCCAGGTCGCCCTGCAGAGCTTCCACCGGATGCTCGCCGATGCGCAGCTTGCCCAGCCGCTGCAGATTGGGCAGCCCGTCGAGGAACAGGATGCGCTCGATCAGCCGATCGGCGTGTTTCATCTCGTCGATCGACTCCTTGTATTCGTGCTCGGCCAGCTCGGTGTAGCCCCAGTTCTTGTACATCCGGGCATGCAGAAAATACTGGTTGATCGCGGTCAGCTCGTTGTAGAGCACCTTGTTGAGAAACTCGATGACCTTGGCATCACCCTTCATGGCCTTTCCTCCATCGCGACGGACCCACGGACTATACAAACTCCGCGACGGTCAGGACGGAAATGAGAATGCCAATGGTTTGCCGCCGGGCGCGAAGCCCGAGGTCGGCTCAGGCGGCGACGAGCGGAAGCTGGCAGAGCACCTGCCGGCGAGCCTGCTCGAAGGTGGCGCGGGCTTCGTCGCCGCAGCAGCCGCAACAGTCCGAACAGCCGGTGCGCGCCTGCAATTCGGCAAACGTCTGCACGCCATCGGCCGCTTCGCGGCGAATGTCGTGGTCGGTGACGGCATTGCACATGCAGACGTACATGACGCATATGAGAACGCGAATGCGAACGATTGTCAACAATCGACTGGGCGGGGCGGTCGTCCGTTCAGCGCGTCGGTCTTGCCCGCCGCGTGGGCCCTCCGCTCACGGCTTGATCGCGGTCACCACGCCGCCGATGGAATACACGCGGACCCCGGCCGTGGGGAATACGTACAGCCGCAACGCCACGCCGTCGGCCTGACTCACCACGATCTGGTCCACCTCGCCAAAGCGGGCCAGCATGGTGCACTGGCGGAAGGCCTCATCGCTCATGCCCACCGTGGGCAGCTTCGCCAGTTCGCCGCCGCAGTCCTGCTCCTGTTGTTCGATCGCCTGGCCAAGCTTTGCGGCCGATACCGCATTGCCGTGCTCGGCCTGTGCCTGCATGCGCGCGGTGATCGCCCGGTCGCGCAACTCGCGCGCCATGCGGGACAAGCGCGGTTCCGGCTTGAACAAGCCGTGCATCTTCGACACCGGCGCCACCCGCGGCGGCTGCGTCTCGGGCAGGGTTCGCTGGATCATGCCCACGCCCAGCGCCTGCAACCGGTCGAGTTCGCGCTCCAGTGCCCGCTCGTCGTAAGCAGGCGGGGGCGGCACGGTCGATGATGCAGGCGCAGCCGGGACCGCGCCGTCGCAGGGATGGTCCTGGAACACGTCGCCCCGGCACTTGTAGACCGCGTCGTCCGCGCGGGCGGAAAACACGCCTGTCGCCGCCAGCAGCAGCGTGATCGTCCATCGAACCGTGGGCGTCATCCGATCACTCCCGTGCCTGGCTTGCGGGCTTGTCGCACTGCGTCGATGGCTTCGCCTGGATGCGCTCGAAACGGGTCGGTGCGCCATCGGTTTCGATCACCTGGAAGCGGCCGTCGCTTGCCTCCAGCATTGCGTTGACGTCGATCACGCCACTCCCGTCGGGCTGCCACACGATCTTGTCAGCCTGCACTTTCCAGCGGCCGGTAAAGCCGGCGGTCGAGCGCCGGTCGAACGCGCTGGGGGTCATCACGTAGCGACCGTCGTCGCGCAATTCGATGCGCCGCATGATGCTTTTGTGCGTGGACGACCACAGGCCGATGAGCCCGCATGGCCGTTGGCTCGGCGTCATCATCACCTTGGCGGTCTCGCGTGCGGCCACGCCCATGCGTTCCCAGTCGGCCTTGGGCACGCGGTGCACGCAGGTCGACAGCGACAGCACCCACGGCATCAGCACGATGGCCAGCCCGCCATACACCAGCAACCGGGCGGCCAGCGAATAGCCGCCGCGCAAGCGCGGCCAGGCGACGCGGCGCAACAGTCGATAGGCCAGCCACGAACCCAGGCAGGCGAGGATGACCCACTTGACGTTGCCGATGCCGTCCCAGCTGAAGTGCTGCTGTCCACGCGGCGCCGCTGCCTTCGCCACGGGCGCAGCAGCCGTGGGTGGCGGCGCGATCGGCTTCATCGCGACGGTGGGCGAGATGTAGCGATCGCCCGGCGGTGGCGGGGCAAAGCCGCGGCAGCTTGCCTGGCGATGGAAAAAGCCGGCGCCCGCTGCCAGCGTGTCGCGGCCCGGCCCCGCCACCACCACGGTGCCGTCATCGAGGACCGCCATAACGTGGCTGGTGCTGCCGAAGCCAGGGTCGGACAGCGCGAACACCCGCGCATCCGCCGGCCGATACAGCGCCACCGGATACGTCGAGATGGCGCAGCCATCAGGCAGGCGCTGCGCGTCGGCGCCCATCTGGCGCCCCATCAACACGTAATCCCACCAGCCGGTGTCGGCGTTCCACAGCATCGCGGTGGCCCGCCAACCATCGGCGTGCACGAAGCGGGCGCCAGCGTCGTTGATCTCGAAGCTTTCGCGTCCTGTCGGGTCGGTGATGGTGGCTAGCGGCTGCTGGCCGTGCACCGGCGCGCCGTAGGTGATCCCCTTGTCGTGCCAGTCGACGCGCCAGATCGTCCAGCGCGCCGTGCGCTCGTTCAGCACCGCGGCCTCGTGCATGTTGACCAGGGCAAACGCGCGCCCGTCCGGCAACAGGCCCAGTTGCGGCCGTGAATCGGCCAGGTATTGCAAGGTCGCGCCGCCGCAGCCGGACCAGCGGTTGATGGGAGCCGACCAGCGGTGACACTGCAACTCGTGCCCCGATTTCATCGTTACGTACAGGACATCCCCCGACCGCAGCGCCAAGGCCGCGGGGTGTCCCGCCGAGTCCGCCTCCAGCGGGCCGGTGCTGCTCCAGCGATCGGTGCGCGCGTTCCAGATGCGCGCCACCGGCAGCCCGCGAAAATCGTCGGCGAGGTAGCCCACCATAATCACGCGATGCCCGGGCAGCGCGGCGATCGCGGGCGTCGATCGCCAAGCGGGCACGTCAGCAGCCGGTGTCTCGGGTGACCAGCGCAACACCCCGTTGGCGGTGAAGATCAACGCACTGCCATCGGATCGCGCCACCATGCCGAGCGGCTGCGGCGCGTCGTTGCCCACGCTGGGAGAAGTGGTTCCGGCAAGTTGCCAACCTTGCGAATGCGGATCCCACAACCACGCCCACGGCGAGGATTGTCCCTGGACCGGCTGCAGCCAGGTGCCGCCGGCGACCAGTACGGCACCGGAGGCCAGCCGGACCGCAGCGTGGCCGTACAGCCCCACCGGGAGCTCCGCGCCCTCGCTCCATGTGCCGCTGCGCGGGTCCCATAGCTCCACCGAACGCAGCGGCCGGCCATCCTCGCCCATGCCGCCGGCCACCAGTACGCGGCCATCGGCGAGCAGGGTGGCGGTGTGCGCGTAGCGTGCCACGTGCATCGGTGGCAGCGTTCGCCAGGCCTGTCCGCGGGCGTCGAGCAGTTCGGCCGAAGTCAGCGGATGATTGGTGTCATCAAGGCCACCGAGCACCAGCACGCTGCCGTCGGACAGCGCCGTCGCGCTGTGCTTGGCCCGCGCGGCGGCCATCCTCGGTGCGGCAACCAGCTTGCCGCCTGCATAGCGCACCACGCTGGCAAGCACGCCGCTGCCATCGTGCGGCAACTGCGGATCGCTTTCGCCGCCGATCAGCAGCACGCTGCCATCGGGCATCCGCGTGGCGGTATGGAAGATGCGCGTCTGCGCCAACGCGGGCGCCGATTGCCACTGTCGTTTGAGCGGATCCCAGATCGACATGCCTGCATACGGCGGATACGGCGCCGAATCGTTCAAGGCCTGCGCCACGTCGCACAGGCCGCCGGCGATCAGCAGCCGGCCGTCGGCCAGCACGGTGCTGGTGTGCAGGTAGACATGGCCGTCCGGACACTGCGGCGCGCGCGGTACGCGCACCCAGCCCCCGGCGGCGGGATCGTAGAGCTTGGGCGAAGGGTCCGGCCCGCTTTCCATGCCGTGACGCAGGCGCAAGGCGTCGTTCTGGTCCTGTTCGGCGCGCCACTCGTTGGCGGACATGCCGTAGCCGTAGGCAAGGACGCTGCCGTCAGACAGCACGTCCACCGTGCCTCCGCGCAGCGGTGTCAGGTAACCGCCAAACGGTTGCAGGTGGCCCGCCGTGGGATGCCATTGCGCGGACACTGGGCCTGCGCCGAGCACGCCGGCGAGGAGCAGCATCAGAAAGGCGAACCGGCCCATCACGGAGGGCAGCCCTGCAGGCGGGCGCGATCGCCGTACCAGCGCAGATCCGAAAGAGACTTGCGGCGCCGCGCTTCGATGGCGCGCCAGCCGTCGCCGGCGTCATCCGCGCTTGCCACCAGCGCGGCGGCGGCCGCGTCGTAGGCGCGCTTGCTGTCCGCCAGATGTTCGCGCAAACCGTGGCAGGTTTCCGCGAGCGCGGCGTGCGGGGTCGACCCATGGGACGCACAGGGTTGATCGCTGAAGAGCGGATGGTCAGGCGTGCCGCAGCGATGGATCGCCTTGGGCGAGTCGCCCGTGGGGGCCATGGCGGCGCGGGTCGTCGCCAACGACAGGTAGCGCTGGTAATCGGCATACTGCAGGAGGTATTCGTGGCGATAGGGCTGTGGCGACATCTCCTCGATGCCGGCGCGATCGGTTGCCAGTTGTTCGATCGTGACCGCCGTGAGCGCGTGGCCCGTGCGCAAGGTGTCGATCGCCAACGACAATCGCTGCAGCGCGGCTGCGATCTGCTCGCCCTGCAGGCTATCCTCGAACCCTTTGCAATCGAGCAACATGGGGCCGCGGCCTTCGTCTTCGGTCACCGCGATGCCCCTGTAGTTTCCGTACGCCAGCATCTCCGCCTCGACCGCGTCGAAGTGAGCGTTGACCTGGGCGCGGCACTCCTCGCCGTTGCGCGCGTCGCGCGGGCCGATGGCGCGGGCGCCGCCGACACTGGCGATCAGCAGTACGCCCGCCGCCATCCACCGATGGGCGACGCGAAGCCTGGCTTGGGTACCCATCCCCTTTTTCCTTCCCCTGGAATCGCCGCACTATACGACAGCGCGTGCGGCGGCGAACGCGGGATGGGCGTTGCGCAGCGCGACGGGAAGGAGGCCGGGATCAGGCTGCCGCGCGTCCGGTGCGCGGGCCCCCGACGGGTGTGTCGGCGTCTTCGCGTGGCGGCGTGGTGCCGATCTCCATGCCGAACAAATCCTCCACCAGCGGCGCGAAGTGGCGCAGTGCCCGCGCGTACACGTCGCGCTTGAAATTCACCACGTGCGCGGCCGGGTACCAGAAGTCGACCCAGCGCCAGATGTCGAACTCCGGCTTCTCGTTGGCATCGAGCTTCAGCGCCTCCTCGCCGCCGACCAGCTTCAGCAGGAACCACACCTGCTTCTGGCCGATGCAGGTCGGGCGCTGGTGCCGGCGCACGTAGCGCTCGGGCAGGCGATAACGCAGCCAGCCGTGGGTGGCGCTGATCACTTCCACGTGGTGTGCCGCCAGGCCGGTTTCCTCCTCCAGCTCGCGGTACATCGCCTCCAGCGGGGTTTCGTCGGTGCGCATGCCGCCCTGCGGGAACTGCCAGCCGTCACGATTGACCCGGCGCGCCCAGAACAGCTGGCCGTCTGCATTGAGCAGCACGATCCCCACGTTCGGACGGTAGCCATCTACATCAATCATGCGTCGCCTCCCGGGGCTTGGCCCCGCGAACCGGCGGCAAAAGGGCCGCGCGATCCTGCCCCGATTCAACCACAGCCCGCAAAGCAGCGGCAAGCTCGCCGACTTGAACGAACGCGCCACGCCCACTACACTTCCGCGCCCCGCCGGCGATCGCCCCGCGGCGGCTTCCCAATGGCTATGTAGCTCAGCTGGTTAGAGCACAGCACTCATAATGCTGGGGTCGGTGGTTCGAGTCCACCCATAGCCACCAAACGTGTCGCGCGTGTCTGTCCCGCCGACGTGTCCATCCGCGCGGACGTCGCCATGCACATCTTCAAGGTGTTTCAGCTCGAAGCAGCCCACCGCCTGCCGCACGTGCCGGAAGGCCACAAATGCGCGCGGCTGCACGGGCATTCGTTCCGCGTCGAGATTCATGTTTCCGGCGAGCCGGACCCGCGGCTCGGCTGGGTGATGGACTTTGCCGAGCTGAAGACGGCCTTCCAGCCGCTGTATGACCAGCTCGACCACCACTATCTCAACGACATCGAGGGGCTGGAGAACCCGACCAGCGAGATGCTGGCGCGCTGGATCTGGCAGCGGCTGGAGCCGCGGCTGGCGGGGCTGGACAAGGTGGTGGTGCACGAGACCTGCACCTCGGGGGCCAGCTGCAGCCGGGCCGATTTCTGACGCGTTGCGTTATGCGGGTGATTTCCGCAAGTTGGCGTACAGGATGAACATTTGCCGACTGGTCTGGCGATTCCGGGAAATTCATGTTGCATTGCAACAGAAGTCTTGCTAGAGTGGCTGCCACTACCCCACCTCCACCCGAGGAACAAGCCATGACCCAGCAATTCAACAACCAGCTTTTTGCGTTCACCAAGCAGTTCACCGACAGCGCGTTCAAGGCGCATTCGCTGGCCCTGAAGGGGCTGGAGAAGGTTGCCGAGCTGCAGCTCAAGGCGCTCGAGGAGCAGACCAAGGTCTCCGCCGAGTTCGTCACCGACGTGATGGAAACCCGCGACGTCGACGGCCTGCGCGGCCTGTGGGAGAAGGGCAGCAGCCTGAGCCGCGAGAATGCCGAGCGCGCCGTGGCGGTGTCGCAGGAAGTGCTGTCGATCACCCAGAAGACCGCCGAGTCGCTGACCGCGCTGGTGCAGGAGCAGCGCCAGGCGGCCAATGACGCCGTGACCGCGCCGGTCGCCGGCAAGAAGGCCGCCGCCAAGTAATTCGCGGCTGCCGTGCAGCGGTACAAAGCTTCGAGAAGGCCGGACAGGGATGTCCGGCCTTCTTTTGTGCGCAAGATCGTGCGATCGCGGCAGATCGTCGCAGGCCTCGCGCCAGGCTGTGCGCTGGCGGGCGCGGCGGGGATTGGCAGGCTTCGCGGCTTGTCCGGGCAATCGGCGCACTGATATACTTTTACGGATTCGGATCGTGGCGGGTGACTGGATCGGTGCCGCCTGACAAGGGTCGCGCGGAGACGTCACTTGCTCAACAACCTGGCCTCGGGTCGGCGCCTCGCCTCGCGCATCGTGCTGCTGCAGTTCGCGGTGGCTCTGCTGGTGGGCTGCGTCTTCCTAGCACTGGGGCGTCGTGAAGCGGCATCGGCCGCGGCAGGCGCGGTGGTGGTGGCGCTGGGTACCGCAGCGATGTCGGCGCGGATGTTCAGCGGCATCAGCGGCGCGGGTCTGGCGCTGGGTCGGCTGCTGACGGGCATGTTCCTGAAATGGATCGTGATCGTCGGAGGGCTGGTCGTGATCCTGTTCCAATTCAAGTTGCCGCCACTGGCCGCCATCACGGGGTTGGTGGCTGCCTACGCGGTCCATCTGGTGGCGTTCAGATTCAAGGGTTGAAGCATGGCAAGCGAGTCGGGCGGGCTTACCGAATACATCCAGCACCACCTGCAGCATCTTGTTCCGCATGCGAGCAAGGAAGGCTTCTGGGCGGTGCACCTCGACTCGGTCAGCGTGTCGCTGGCGCTCGGCGTGCTGTTCTGCCTGTGGTTCTGGCTGAAGGCACGCAAGGCGACGGCCGGCGTACCTTCCAAGGGTCAGGCCTTTGTCGAGATCATCCTCGAGTTCGTCGATGGCCAGGTCAAGGACGTGTTCCACGGCGACCGCCGCGTGCTGGGTCCGCTGGCGCTGACCGTGTTCGTCTGGGTGTTCCTGATGAACGCCATGGATCTGCTGCCGGTCGACCTGTTGCCGTGGATCACCGAGAAGTTCGGCGTCGGCCACTTCCGCGCCGTACCGACCGCCGACATCAACATGACCTTCGCGATGTCGCTGACGGTGTTCGTGCTGATCATCTTCTACAGCTTCAAGGCCAAGGGTGCCGGCGGCTACATGCGCGAGCTGTTCACCGCGCCGTTCGGCTCGAGCCCGTTCCTGTGGCTGCCCAACTTCCTGCTCAACGTGGTCGAGCTGCTGTCCAAACCGGTGAGCCTGGCGATGCGACTGTTCGGCAACATGTACGCCGGCGAGCTGGTGTTCATGCTGATCGCCGGCCTGTTCAGTGCCGGCGCGGGCCTGGCCGGCTGGGCCCTGTACGGCGCAGGCATCATCGGCTACACGGTGTGGGGCATCTTCCACATCCTGATCATCTCGATCCAGGCCTTCATCTTCATGGTGCTGACGATCGTGTACATCTCGATGGCGCACGATCACCACTGATTGGCTGTTGTCGAATCCTTCGTTTCATCCGTTTTTGCCATTCCCAGTTTGCTTTTCTCAGGAGACCGTCGTGGAACTCATCACTCAAATTGCTCAAGTGCAGTCCTTCACCGCCATCGCGCTGGGCCTGATCATCGGCCTCGGTGCGCTCGGTGCCTGTATCGGTATCGGCGTCATGGGCTCGAAGTTCCTCGAAGCGGCTGCACGCCAGCCGGAACTGGTGCCGCTGCTGCAGGGCCGCATGTTCCTGCTCGCCGGCCTGATCGACGCGGCGTTCCTGATCGGCGTGGCGCTGGCGATGTATTTCGCCGTGGCCAACCCGCTGCTGTCCAAGCTTGCCGGTGCCTGAGTCACGTGGCGGCGCACAGCGCCGCCGTTTCGACCCGGGCGTCCTGACGCCCGGGTTCGGTTCAACCCGTATTTGCAGGTAACGCAGCGATGGATTTCAACGCGACCTTGATTGGCGAAATGATTTCGTTCGCCATCCTGATCTGGTTCTGTGTGCACTTCATCTGGCCGTATCTCAACAAGGCCATCGAAGAGCGCCAGCTCAAGATCGCCGAAGGCCTGAATGCGGCCGAGCGCGCGCACGCCGACCTGAAGGCTGCCGACTCCAAGGTGCAGGCCGAGATCAAGCAGGCCCGCCTGCAAGCCTCGGAGATCATCGACAAGGCCCAGCAGCAGGCCAACCAGATCATTGAAAAGGCCCGTGGCGAGGCCGTCAGCGAAATCAATCGCCTGAAGGCTTCGGCGCAGGACGACATCGCCTCGATGGCCCAGCGCGCGCGCGACGAGCTGCGCGAGCAGGTCGGTGCGCTGGCCGTGGCCGGCGCCAGCAGGATCGTGCAGCGCGAGGTCGATGCGTCGACGCACAAGGCCTTGCTCGACCAGCTCGCGGCCGAGATCTGATCGATGGCCCAGGCAATCACCCTCGCCCGTCCCTACGCCCGCGCCGCGTTCGAAGTGGCGCATGCCGCCGGCACGCTGGACGCGTGGTCGCAGGCGCTGGCGTTCGCCGCCGCGGTCGCGGCCGATCCGCGCGTGGCCGGTCTCGGCAACGATCCGCGGGTGGTGCCCGCGCAGCTCGTCGCGCTGCATCTGCCGGCCGGCATCGCCGCCGATGCGCCATTCGGCCAGTTCCTCGCCGAAATGGCCGAGCAGCGACGCCTTGCGTTGCTGCCGGAGGTGGCCGAGCTGTACGAGACGTTCAAGCGCGAATCCGAGTCGCAGCTGCTGGTCAAGGTGACCAGCGCGATGGCGCTGGACGCAGCGCAGACCGAGCAGCTCAAGGCTTCGCTGAAGCGCCGCTTCAAGCGCGAGATCGAACTGGATACCCAGGTCGATGCCTCGCTGCTGGCCGGTGCGGTGATCGACACCGGCAGCGAAGTGATCGACGGCTCCGCGCGCGGCAGGCTGGCCAAGCTGGCTGGCGCATTGAGCCAGTAGTTTCACGCGAAGCCAGCTTCGCGAAAGGCAATACCGGCAGTTCGGGCCGGACAGTTTGGTTTCACGCGAAGTCCATTTTCGCGACGAGCAAAACCCGACCCTCCATGGTCGGACAGATTGGTTTCACGCGAGATCCATCTCGCGAAGAGCAAGGCCGGCCATCCGGGCCGGACTGTTCAACAAGAGCTTTTCATTTCCGGGATAGATGACCATGTCCAGCACCACACTGAATCCGTCCGAGATCAGCGAACTGATCAAGAGCCGCATCGAGCAGTTCAAGCTCGGCGCCGAGGCACGCAACGAGGGCACGATCATCAGCGTGTCCGACGGCATCGTGCGCATCCACGGCCTGGCCGACGCGATGCAGGGCGAAATGATCGAGCTGCCGGGCAATGCGTTTGCGCTGGCGCTGAACCTCGAGCGCGACTCCGTCGGCGCGGTGGTGCTGGGCGACTACCAGCACCTGCGCGAGGGCGACACCGCCAAGACCACCGGCCGCATCCTCGAAGTGCCGATCGGCCCGGAGCTGCTCGGCCGCGTGGTCGATGCGCTGGGCAATCCGATCGACGGCAAGGGCCCGCTGAACGCCAAGCTCACCGCGCCGGTCGAGAAGGTCGCGCCGGGCGTGATCTGGCGCAAGTCGGTCGACCAGCCGCTGCAGACCGGCTACAAGTCGGTCGACGCGATGATCCCGGTCGGTCGCGGCCAGCGCGAGCTGATCATCGGCGACCGCCAGACCGGCAAGACCGCGCTGGCGATCGACGCGATCATCGCCCAGCGCGATTCGGGCATCAAATGCATCTACGTGGCGATCGGCCAGAAGCGTTCGTCGATCGCCAACGTGGTGCGCAAGCTGGAAGAGAACGGCGCCCTGGCCAATACCATCGTGGTGGTCGCCTCGGCCTCCGAGTCGGCCGCGCTGCAGTACGTGGCGCCGTATTCCGGTTGCGCGATGGGCGAGTACTTCCGCGATCGCGGACAGGATGCCCTGATCGTCTACGACGATCTGTCCAAGCAGGCCGTGGCCTATCGCCAGATCTCGCTGCTGCTGAAGCGCCCGCCGGGCCGCGAGGCGTATCCGGGCGACGTGTTCTATCTCCACTCGCGTCTGCTCGAGCGCGCCTCGCGCGTGTCCGAGGCCTATGTCGAGAAGTTCACCAACGGCGAGGTCAAGGGCAAGACCGGCTCGCTGACTGCGCTGCCGATCATCGAGACCCAGGGCGGCGACGTCTCCGCATTCGTGCCGACCAACGTGATCTCGATCACCGACGGCCAGATCTTCCTGGAAACCGACCTGTTCAACGCCGGCATCCGCCCGGCCGTCAACGCCGGCATCTCGGTGTCGCGCGTGGGCGGTTCGGCGCAGACCAAGATCGTCAAGAAGCTCTCCGGCGGCGTCAAGCTGGCGCTGGCGCAGTTCCGCGAGCTGGCCGCGTTCGCGCAGTTTGCCTCGGACCTGGACCCGGCCACCCGCGCCCAGCTTGATCGCGGCCAGCGCGTCACCGAGCTGATGAAGCAGAAGCAGTATTCGCCGCTGTCGATCGCCGAGCTGGCGCTGTCGGTCTACGCCGCCGAGAAGGGCTACCTCGACGACCTGCCGGTGAACAAGGTGCTGCCGTTCGAGAAGGGCCTGCACGCCTTCATGCATCAGACCCATGAGGAACTGATGAAGAAGATCGTCGCCACCGGCGCCTGGGACAACGACATCGAAGCCACCTTCAAGGCCTCGCTGGACGAGTACAAGAAGACGGGTAGCTGGTAAGAGAGCCGGGAATCGGGAGTAGGGAATAGGGAATCGGAAAAGCAACGGGCCTCGCCGCTACTGGCGATTCCCCATTCCCGATTCTCGATTCCCCGAGCAAGCATAGCGAGCGAGACAAATGGCCAGCGGACGCGAAATCAAAACCAAGATCAAGAGCACGCAGAACATGCGCAAGGTGACGCGCGCGCTCGAGATGGTCTCGGCGGCCAAGATCCGTCGCGCACAGGACCTGATGCGCGCCTCGCGCCCGTATGCGCGGCTGATGCGCAAGGTGATCGCGCACGTGGCGCAGGCCAGCACGGATTTCAGCCATCCGTTTTTGGTCGAGCGCGACAACGTGGCGCGGGTCGGCTACATCGTGGTGTCGACCGACCGCGGCCTGTGCGGCGGCCTCAACTCCAACCTGTTCCGCCGCCTGCTGCCGGCGATCGCCGAGTGGCAGAAGCAGGGCGTGCAGGTCGACGTGGTGGCGATCGGCCAGAAGGCGATCTCGTTCTTCCGCCGCATCAAGGGCGTCAACCTGGTCGGCACGGTCAGCCACCTGGGCGAGAAACCGCGGCTGGAGCAGCTGGTCGGCGTGATCAAGGTGATGATGGACGCCTACGCGGCCAACGGCCTGGATCGCGTGTTCCTCGCCTACAGCGACTTCGTCAACACCATGACGCAGAAGCCGACCATCGACGCGCTGCTGCCGCTGCCGCTGGTGGCGGCCGAGCTGGAAGCGCATGAGGATGCCGGCGAGTCGGCCTATGCGGGCGTGAAGCTGGAAGCCGGGCACGACTGGGACTACCTCTACGAGCCCGACGCGCAGACCGTGCTGGAGCACGTGCTGGGCCGCTACATCGAGTCGGTGGTGTACCAGGCCACGCTGGAGAATCTGGCCAGCGAGCACGCCGCCCGCATGGTCGCGATGAAGGCCGCGTCGGACAACGCGAACAAGGTGATCGACACGCTGACGCTGACCTACAACAAGGCACGCCAGGCGGCGATCACGCAGGAAATATCGGAAATCGTCGGCGGTGCCGCGGCGGTATGAGTGCAGGCATCCATGCCTGCAAGAGCAAGTCAAGAAGCGGCCATCCATGGCCGCACTGTTGAAGGAAAGCGATCATTCGTGATCGCAGGGCAAGATCAAGAAGCAGCCATCCGTGGTTGCACTCTCAAATGAAGCGACGCTTCGTCGGCGCTATGACAAGACACTTAGAGATTCATCCGGAGCTATCAGCATGAGCCAGGGCAAAGTTGTTCAGATCATCGGCGCGGTCGTCGACGTGGAGTTCGCGCGTGACCAGGTGCCGCAGGTGTACGACGCACTCAAGATCGACGGCACCGACATCACGCTGGAAGTGCAGCAGCAGCTCGGCGACGGCATCGTGCGCGCGATCGCGCTGGGTTCCACCGAGGGCCTGAAGCGCGGCCTCATGGCACGCAACACCGGCGAAGGCATCAAGGTGCCGGTCGGCAAGGCCACCCTGGGCCGGATCATGGACGTGCTGGGCAATCCGATCGACGAGGTCGGCCCGATCGAGGCGAAGGATCACTGGGTGATCCACCGCGAGGCGCCGAGCTACGACGAGCAGGCCGCGTCGAACGACCTGCTGGAAACCGGCATCAAGGTGATCGACCTGGTCTGCCCGTTCGCCAAGGGCGGCAAGGTCGGCCTGTTCGGCGGCGCCGGCGTGGGCAAGACGGTGAACATGCTGGAGCTGATCAACAACATCGCCACCCAGCACGCCGGCCTGTCGGTGTTCGCCGGCGTCGGCGAGCGCACCCGCGAAGGCAACGACTTCTACCACGAGATGCAGGACGCGGGCGTCGTCAAAATCGACAACCTGCCCGAGTCGAAAGTGGCGATGGTCTACGGCCAGATGAACGAGCCGCCGGGCAACCGTCTGCGCGTGGCGCTGACCGGCCTGACCATGGCCGAGTACTTCCGCGACGAGAAGGACGAGAGCGGCAAGGGCAAGGACGTGCTGTTCTTCGTCGACAACATCTACCGCTACACCCTGGCCGGTACCGAAGTGTCCGCGCTGCTCGGCCGCATGCCGTCGGCGGTGGGCTACCAGCCGACGCTGGCCGAGGAAATGGGCGTGCTGCAGGAGCGCATCACCTCGACCAAGACCGGCTCGATCACCTCGATCCAGGCCGTCTACGTGCCCGCCGATGACTTGACCGATCCGTCGCCGGCGACCACCTTCGCGCATCTGGACTCCACCGTGACGCTGTCGCGCGACATCGCCTCGCGCGGCATCTACCCGGCGGTGGACCCGCTCGACTCGACCAGCCGTCAGCTCGATCCGAACGTGGTCGGCGCCGAGCACTACGACGTGGCCCGCCGCGTGCAGGGTACGCTGCAGCGCTACAAGGAGCTGAAGGACATCATCGCGATCCTGGGCATGGACGAGCTGTCCGAAGAGGACAAGCAGGCCGTGTACCGCGCGCGCAAGTGCGAGCGCTTCTTCTCGCAGCCGTTCCACGTGGCCGAAGTGTTCACCGGCTCGCCCGGCAAGTACGTGTCGCTGGCCGAAACCATCCGTGGCTTCAAGATGATCGTCGACGGCGACGTGGACCACCTGCCGGAGCAGGCGTTCTACATGGTCGGCGGCATCGACGAGGCGATCAAGAAGGGTGAGGAGATGGGGGCCAAGAAAGCCGCCTGAGGCGGCTTTCGGGAATAGTAAATAGGGAATAGGGAATCGGAATTGCCGCGACCTGCCCGCTTTCACTATTCCCCATTCCCTATTCTCCATTCCCTTCGAGCAAAGCGAGAAATCCCATGACAACCATCCGAGTCGACATCGTCAGCGCCGAGGCCGAGATTTTTTCCGGCGAGGCGACCATGGTCGTGGCGACCGGTGACCAGGGCGAGCTGGGTATCACGCCGCGCCACGCGCCGCTGATCACCCGACTCAAGCCCGGCCATGTCGACGTATTGCTGGAAGGCGGCGAGCGCCAGCAGTTCTATGTTTCCGGCGGCATCCTCGAAGTGCAGCCGCAGGTGGTCACCGTGCTGGCCGATACTGCCGCACGGGCGGCGGACCTGGATGAGGTATCCGCGCAGCAGGCGATGAAGGAAGCGCGCGACGCGCTGGCCAACCGCACCGACGCGATCGAACTGGCCGAGGCACAGACCCGGCTCACCCAGGCGATGGCCCAGTTGCAGGCGCTGGAGCGGCTGCGCAAGAACCTCAAGCACTGAGGCCCCGCGGCCGGATTCCTGCCGCTAGAGGTTTTCCGGCCCGCGGCGCAGCCAGCTGTCGATCAATGCCTTGTCGTAGCGCAGCGGATCGGTATCGCCCACGCGCGCGGCGCCACTCTGCAGGTAGCCCAGGTTGCGCAGCTTGCGCGAACCTTCGCGCACCACCTTGCCGTTGCTGTCGGTCAGTTTGAAGTCGAGATCGATGCGCGGCGGATAGACGTCCTTCATGAAGCGCACGTACCTCAACTGCGGGCCGTGCCAGGGCTCGTAGCCGCCGGCGAGCTTGATGTCGGTGATGTTGACCTCCAGGCGATCGCCGGCCGGCAGCATCTTCGTGGCGCGCTTGATCAGATGGGCCTTCAGCGGCTCCAGGTAGCTCCTCCCGTTGAAGCGGTCCTGCAGGCCGTATTGCCGGGCCTCGCTGAACTCCTCCGGATTGACGTAATTCACGGTGACCCGCGCGCCGGGAACGGGCTCGCCCACGGCGATCGTCGGCGGCGGCGCGGCCGCGGCCATCGCGGGTGCCAGCCCGCCGGCCGTGGCCAGGGCAAGCAGGGCCACGAAACTGCACGGATGGATTCCGGTCATGCGCGTCATGCTGCACCTCGTCTGTTTGCTGCTTGTCGGCGCCAGTCTGTCACGGCGATCGTTGCGCTTTTGTATGCGCCTTCGCAAGCCGCGGCGAGGGCTCGGCCGCACCGGACCGGCGGCATCGGCTGCTATGCTTTTGCTTCGTTCGGAACGGGGTCGCAACCGATGGAAACAACGCCGCTGCACGTGATCATCCTGGCGGCCGGTGCCGGCACGCGGATGAAATCCAATCGCGCCAAGGTGCTGATGCCGCTGGCCGGCAAGCCGCTGCTGGCGCACGTGCTCGCCACCGCGCGAACCTTGCAGCCAGCCGCCATCCACGTCGTCTACGGGCATTGTGGCGAGCAGGTACGCGCGGCGTTTGCCGGGCAGGACGATCCCGGATCAGAGCCGGGGCAGGCCCTGCATTGGGTGTTGCAGGCCGAGCGGCTCGGCACCGGTCACGCGGTGGAGCAGGCGATCGCCGGCGTGCCGCGCGCGGCACGCGTACTGGTGCTGTACGGCGACGTGCCGCTGACCCGCGCGGAAACGCTGCGCCAGCTGCTGGACGCCGAAGGCGGCTTCAGCCTGCTCACCACGCGGCTGGCCGATCCGACCGGCTACGGGCGCGTGCTGTGCGACGGCAACGGCCACGTGCGCGAGGTGGTCGAGGAGAAGGACGCCGACGCCGGCCAGCGCGCGGTCAACCTGGTCAACACAGGCATCCTGCTGGCCGACGCGCTGGCCTTGCGCGGCTGGCTCAAGCAACTCGATCGCGACAACGCGCAAGGCGAGTACTACCTCACGGACATCTTCGCGATGGCTGCTGCCGAGGGCCGCGGCGCACTCAGTGTCGAGTGCGCCGACCCGGTGGAAGCCGCCGGTGCCAACGATCCCGTGCAACTGGCCGAGCTGGAAGCCGCCTGGCGTCGCCGCGCCGCGCACGCGTTGCTTCGCGATGGCGTGCGCATGGCCGACCCGCTGCGCGTGGAAGTGCGCGGGACGGTCGAGGCCGGCCGCGACGTCGAGCTCGACATCGACGTGATCCTGGAAGGGCGCGTGGTGCTCGGCGACGACGTGCGCATCGGCGCCTTCACTCGCCTGAAGGACGTGCAACTGGCCGCCGGCACCGTGCTGCATCCGCACTGCGATCTCGACGGCGTGGTCACTCACGGCCCGTGCACGATCGGCCCGTTCGCGCGGCTGCGTCCGGGCACCGAGCTGGACGCCGGCGTGCACGTGGGCAACTTCGTCGAGACAAAGAAAACCCGCATCGGCGAAGGCAGCAAGGCCAACCACCTCACCTACCTCGGCGACACCGTGGTCGGCCGTGGCGTCAATATCGGCGCCGGCACCATCACCTGCAACTACGACGGCGTGAACAAGTTCGTTACCCGCATCGGCGACGGCGCCTTCATCGGCTCCAACTGCGCCCTGGTCGCCCCGGTGAGCATCGGCGCGCAAGCCACCCTCGGCGCCGGCTCGGTGATCACCCGCGACGCGCCGGAAGGCCAGCTGACTCTGGCGCGCGCCCGACAGCAGACGTTCGAGGGCTGGCGGCGACCGGTGAAACAGAAGTGAGGAGCGAAAGCTGAAGGACCGCTCGCGCTGTTTTCGCGCCACGCGATCTGCGCGCCCGCGACTAGCCCCGTGCGTGTTCCGACCGTGACACTCGGCAAGGAAGGAGGACTGTGATGCAGAAATGGCTGAATGGCTTGATCGTGGTTTCGTCGATTGCGCTCTACGGTTGCGCTGGCGCCGGCTCGACGACAAGTGGCGCCCAGCAACGACAACTGCAATCGCTGCAACTGTTCGCCGCAGACGACACCCCGCGCTTCTCGCTTTACGTGGCATGCACCAGCGACAGCGTCAATTGCGTCAACGTCGGCAACGGGGTTTTCGCCTGGGCTCGCGATCACGACGTGACCGTCCACAACGTGGACTCCGGTGATCCGGCGTTCACCGCCACCGCGTCGCGCGCCGCGGAGATCGCCTTGCCGTACCGGGTGGCCATCGACTACCGCCCCTCGGTGGCGCCTGGCTATTCGGCGTCTTCGTACAAGCAGTCCAGCGAGTCCTTTGCGCCGACGGTCGGTTACAGGGCCGTGATCTCGGTATTCCAGGCCGCTACCGGCAAATTGCTCATGCGGTCGCCGGTACGGAACCAGCAAGCTGCGGATCACGGGAAAACGTCCAATCCCTACGTTCGTTCCCAGATGATCGAGCTGCTGGATTCGCTGGAGCCATCGGCGAAGGACTCCCGATGAAACCGGCGCATCGCTAAACGTAGCGCCAGCCGTCGATCTCGACCAGCAGTTCGCGGCGACAGATGTCGCCGTGCAGCAGCAGCAGGGGTACGCCCGGCAGGCGCTGCCGGAGCGCGTCGCGCACGCGCGGCGCGTCGCCGTCGTGGCGCAGGTAGATCTTGAGCGGTGAATGCGTGTCGAAGCCGGCGCGCATGTCGGCGCTGGCCAGCAGCGCGTCCAGGTTGGTCAGGGTTTCCTCCAGCTGCGCATCGAGGTTGTCGTGGTGGGCCGAGGCATGGCCCACGACCGCGGCGGTGCCGGAAATGGCCAGCGTGTCGCGGGCCGGCAGGAGCATCGCCCGCGCAAAGCTGGGCGGGGTGGGGCCGTATTGCCGCGGGTAGCGCCATGCGCTGACCTGGCGCGGGTTCTCGACCCGGTGGCCGGCCTGCTCGCCGGCCAGCAGGTAGACCTGCAGGCGGTGTTCCGCCGCGAGGTGGCCGATCGCGGTGGCGGCGGGGAAACCTTCGGCGAAGAAATCGCCCATGCCGGCGGCGCGGCCTTCGCAGAAGCGCTTGTAGCGTTCCGCATCGCCTTCGCCGTCGTTGATCGCGCCGATGTAGTTCCACACCCGCAGGACGTGCCGTGCGTCGCGGCCGGCGACGAACCGGTGCAGCAAGTCGTAGGCCTGCTTTGCGGTGGCGCGGGCGCCGCCGTGTTCGCGTTCGTCCAGCTCGACCGCGGCGAACAGCCAGCCGCCGCCGGTCGACCAGCGCAACGCGCCTTCCATGCCGCAGCGCACCGGCGCGTCCACCTGCCACAGTTCCAGCGGCGCGGGGGCATCGGTGCTGGCCAGCGCCACCTGCAGGTGGCGCGGATCGTCACCGGAGGGTACGGCCGGGTCGAAACCGAGCACCGCCAGCGTGCCCGGCGCCTCCAGCAGGGTGGCGACCTCCGCCATGCGATAGGACACCTGCGGCGCCCGCCGCGCCCGAGCTTCCACCTGCGGGTTTTCACATCCCTGGATCATGCTGGCCAACCGGAACGACAAGGCCGCTATGTTACACTCTGCGCCCACTGCCACCGGGGGGAGGCAATGCATCTGGCGTACGGAATCGAGCATGGCGGAACAGACAGAGGCGCAGCACGAGTTGGCCACCCTGGTGGTGGAATGCCTCAACCTCGAGGACGTCAATGCCGAGCAGATCGACCCCGATGCACCGCTGTTCGGGGGCGAACTGGGGCTCGACTCCATCGATGCACTGGAGATCGCCCTGGCCGTCTCCAAGCGCTACGGCTTCCAGCTGCGCTCGGACAACCCGGAAAACCGTCAGATCTTCGCCAGCCTGCGCAATCTGTCGAGCCACGTCGAGCAGCACCGCGCCTGAACGGTCGGTGCGGGATGGAGCGGTCGTGCGGGCTGGTCATGGACGCCTTGGCGCCGCATGGCGCCGCGCTTTCCGCCTTCGTCACGCCACCGTGCGCCACGCGTGGCAAGCTGCCGGTGCCGACCGAGTCGTCGCGGAATCGCGCATGAAATCCGCCGTATCCCCCCATGTTCCGACCTCGCGGCGCCACGCCTTGTGGTTGCTGCTCGCCTATCCGGTGTTCGCCATCGCCGGGGTGGTCACCCATCGGCCGATCTTCGCGCTGCTGGCGCTGGCGGTGCTGGCCAGCGTGCTGATGCTGCCGCGGCTGCAGTCGCGCCGACCGCTGCCGTGGTTGCTGTGGCTGCTGATGCTGGCCGGCGTGTGGCTGGCCTCGCGGCTCGGGCTGGCCGACCTGCTGCTGGAGGCGGTGCCGATCCTGATCAACGTGGCGCTGGCATGCTGGTTTGGCCGCAGCCTGCTCGGCGGCGAGCCGCTGGTGGCGCGTTTCGTGGTGGCGATCGAGGGTGCCGAGCGGCTGCGCGAGCCCGGCGTGGCGCGCTATGCGCGGCAGATCACCTGGTTCTGGACCGTGCTGCTGGCGACGCAGGCGCTGCTGTTGACCGGCCTGCTGCTGTTCGCCGCCCACGACGGGCTGCTGCTGCGCCTCGGCGTGACGCCAGCCTGGCTGGTGCCCGAGCGCTGGGCCTCGACCTGGCTGCACGTGGGCTGCTACCTGCTGCTGGGCGCGGCGTTCCTGCTGGAGTACGCCTGGCGGCGCTGGCGCCTGCGCCATCTCAGCCACCCCGGCCTGCACGACATGCTGCTGAAACTGGCCCTGCGCTGGCCGCAGCTGCTGCACGGCAACGGCGGCGTCTCGCCATGAGCGGGTACGCACAGGCGTTGCAGTTCGCGGCCGATCATCCGGCCTTGCCCGGTCACTTCCCGGGACAGCCGCTGGTGCCCGGCGTGTTGCTGCTGGAGCAGCTGGCGCTGGCGCTGCGCGCGTGGCGCGGCCAGCGGCTGGTGCGCGTGCCGGAGGCGAAATTCGTGGCGCCGCTGCGGCCCGGCGAAGCGGCCCGGCTGGAACTGATGCCCGTCGCGGCATCGGCTTCGCGGGTCCGTTTCCGCATCGAGCGCGACGGCATGCTGCTGGCGCGTGGCGTCATCGAGGGCGAGGCATGAGCGACAGCGAACACTGGCAGAGCCGGCCCGAGGGCGGCGGCCGCTTCGCGCTGTGGCTGATCCGCGCGATTGCCCTGCATGGCGGGCGCCGGCTGGGTCGCTGCTGCCTGTATCCGATCACGCTGTACTTCTACTGCCGCCGCGGGCCGGAGCGCCGGGCTTCGGCGCACTACCTGCAGCGCGTGTTCGGTCGCCCGGCCACGCCATGGCAGGTGCTGAAGCACATCCACTGTTTCGCCGCCACGATCATGGACCGGATCTTCCTGCTCGCCCACGGCGAGCAGCCGTTCCAGTTCGAGACGCAAGGCCTGGACCTGCTGGAACAGCGCGCTGCGCTGGGCCGCGGCGTGTTGCTGCTGGGTTCGCACCAGGGCAGCTTCGAGGCGCTGCGCGCGATCGGCGCGCGCCGGCCCGAGCTGCCGCTGCGGGTGGTGCTGGACAAGCAGAAGACCCCGGCGATGACCGAGCTGCTGGAGGCGCTGGCGCCGGAGGTGGGCGCCTGCGTGATCGACGCCGCGCAGGATGGCACCTCGATCGCGCTGGCCATGGCCGAAGCCTGCCAGCACGGCGCGCTGGTGGCGATGCTGGCCGACCGCGGCCGCGGCCACGAGGTGCTGCGCCGCGTCGACCTGCTGGGCTCGCCGGCGCCGTTCCCGGTCAGCCCGTGGTTGCTGGCGCATACGCTCAAGGTGCCGGTGGTACTGTGCTTCGGGCTTTACCTCGGCGGCAATCGCTACCGGCTGGTGTTCGAGCCGTTCAGCGAACGAGTGGAGATTCCCCGGCATGATCGGGGGCCGGCGCTGGACGCCCTGCTCGAGCGCTACGCGCAACGGCTGGAGCACTACATCCGCGTCGCTCCCTACAACTGGTTCAACTTCTATGATTTCTGGCAAGACCCGCCTGCTGCTGAACCTGCTGCTGCCGTGCTGGGCGGTCACCGCGTGGGCGTCTGAACCGGCGGTCGCGGCCACCTCAACCCAGGCCGTGATCGCCGGCCTGCGCCAGCCGGCACCGGCGCACACCGCGTTCGCCGAGGCGCGTTTCCTCAAGATGCTGGATCGCCCGCTGGTGGTCTCCGGGCAACTGTCCTGGCTGGGCGACGACCGCCTGCAGCGGCGCGTCGAGCACCCTCGCGCGGAGACCGCCACGATCGCCGACGGCGAAGTGACCCAGCAGCGCGACGGCAAGCCGGCGCGGCACTTTTCGCTCAAGCGTGCGCCGCAGCTGCAGGTGCTGCTGGACAGCTTCGTTGCCTTGCTCGGCGGTGATGCTGCCCGCTTGGAGCAGGCGTTCGAGATCCAGCGCGAAGGCGATGCCGCCGGCGCGTGGACGCTGACCCTGGTGCCGCGCGACGCCCACGTGGCGAAGACGGTCGCGCGCATCCGCATCGACGGCGTGGGCGACCAGTCGCGCTGCATGCACATGCAGGAGGCCGACGGCGACCTGGCGGTCGACCTGCTTGGTCCGCTCGCCGAAAAGATGCCGGCCGAACCGACCCGCGCCGAGCTGCAGGCACTGTGCACGGGTTCGCCCTGAACATGCACCGCGGCGCCCGCGCCACGCTGCTGGTCACCTGGCTGCTGGCGCTGGCCGGACTCGGCTGGATCGTGAGCCAACGCCTGCACGTCAGCAGCGACCTGCGCAGCTTCATGCCCGCGCCGACCACGCCGGACCAGCGCCTGCTGATGGAGCAGGTGGGCGAGGGGCCGGGTTCGCGCCTGCTGCTGCTGTCGATCTCCGGCGCTTCCGACGGGCAACTGGCCGGCTTGAGCCAAGGCCTCGCTGCCGCGCTGAAAAAGGACGCGCGCTACAGCCAGGTGCTCAACGGCAGCTTCGACCTCGCGTCGCTCGATCCCCGGTTGCTGCCGTATCGCTACCTGCTCTCGCCCACGCTGGACACGCAGCCGCTGGACGAGGCCTATCTCGCCGATCAGTTGCAGCAGCGGCTGGACGACCTCTCCTCGCCGGCCGCCAGCCTGCTGAAGAACCTGCTGCCGCGCGATCCCACGCTGGAGACGTTGAAACTGGCCGAGCGCTGGGCGCCGGCGAAATCGCCCCAGCTGCGCGACGGCGTGTGGTTCACCCCGCAGCACGAAGCGTTGCTGCTGGTGCAGACCGTGGCCGCCGGCTTCGACCCCGGCGCGCAGCAGCAGGCGATCGACGGCATCCGCGAGGCGTTCCACGTGTTGCCCGGCAGTGCCGACGCGCGGCTGGAACTGAGCGGTCCGGGCTACTTCAGCGTGGTGATCGGCGCGCAGACGCGGCACCAGGCCGACTGGATCGGGCGCATCTCCACCGTGGGCTTCATCGCGCTGCTGCTGCTGGCCTATCGCAGCGTGAGCTCGCTGCTGCTGTCCGCGCTGCCGATCGCCAGCGCTGCACTGGCCGGCATCGCCGCGCTCACCCTCGTGTTCAGCGAAGTGCACGGCATCACCCTGGCGTTCGGCTTCACCTTGCTCGGCGTGGCGCAGGAATACCCGATCCGCGTGCTCAGCCACCGCCGCGCCGGCGAGGACGCGTTGCAGAGCGTGCGCGACCTGTGGCCGCTGCTGCTCACCGCGATCGCCTCGGCCTGCATCGCCTACCTGGCGTTCTACGCCTCCGGCGTGGCCGGGCTGCAGCAGTTGGCGGTGTTCACCATCGTGGGGTTGCTGGTGGCGGGCCTGAGCACGCGCTACCTGCTGCCGCATCTGTTGCCGCGGCGCGTGCGCGACGTGGCCGCGATGGGCTGGTTGATCCGTGCTCGCGGCTGGCTCGACCGGCTGCCGCGCCCGCGCTGGATTCCGCTGCTGGTGGCGCTGGCGATCGCTGCGATGCTGGCGCTGGCGCCGGGCCCGTTCTGGCAGAACAACCTTGCTGCGCTGACGCCGGTGCCGAGCGCGTTGTTGCAGCACGATGCGCGTCTGCGCCAAGCGCTGGGTGCGCCGGACGTGCGTTACCTGCTGTTGTTGCAGGCACCCACCGAACAGGGCGTGCTGGCGCTGTCGCAATTGCTGCAGCCGCAGGCCGATGCGCTGGTGGAGCGGCACGCAGTCGACGCGATCGAGTTGCCCTCGCGCTACCTGCCCACGGTGGCGCAGCAACGCGCGCGGCAGCAGAAGTTGCCCGATCGCGCCATGCTCGAACATGCGCTGGCCGGGGCGCTGCAGGGCATGCCGTTCCGCGCCGACCTGTTCCAGCCGTTCGTCGATGACGTGGAAACCGCACGCGCGCTGCCGCCGCTGACGCCCGAGCGCTACGCGCAGACGCCGCTGGGCCAGCGCCTGGCCGCGATGCTGGTGCAGCGCGATGGCCACTGGCTGGGCCTGGCCACGGTCAGCGGCGTGCATGACGTCGCCGCGCTGCAGACGCTGGGCGCGGACCGCGGCGGCGCGGTGCATCTGCTTGATCTCAAGGCCGCCTCCGAATCGCTGGTGGCCGCCTATCGCACGCGCATCCTGCAGGCGCTGCTGGCGGCCGGACTGCTGCTGGTGGTGACGATCTCGGTCGCCCTGCGCAGCGCGCGCCGCGCCTGGCACGTGCTGGCGCCGATGACGCTGGCAACCTTCCTGGTGCTCGCGGTCGAACGCGTGGCCGGCATCGAGATCTCGCTGTTCCACCTGGTCGCGCTGATCCTCGCCGGCGGCCTGGGCCTGCATTACGCGCTGTTCTTCGAGCGCGACACCGGCGACCCGGCCGAGCAGCGGCGCACCTTGCACGCCACCCTGGTCTGCGTGCTGTCCGCGCTGCTGGTGTTCGGCATGCTGGCGTGGGCGACGATTCCGGTGTTGCGCGCGATCGGGCTCACGGTGAGCCTGGGCGTGGCGTTCCACTTCTGCCTGTCGATCCTGATGGCGCCGCATGCTCGACAAGACTGACTGGGCCCACCTCATCCCGCACGCCGGCCGCATGTGCCTGCTCGATGCGGTACTCGCGTGGGACGAGCGCGGCATCCACGCCATCAGCGCCGGTCACGCGCGCCTGGACAACCCGCTGCGCGGCGAGCGCGGCCTGCACGCGGTGCACCTGGCCGAGTACGGTGCACAGGCGATGGCCGTGCATGGCGCATTGCTGGCGCGCGAGCGGGGCCATGAAACGGTGCGCCCCGGCTGGCTGGTCAGCCTGCGCGAGGTGGACTTGTTCGCGGAACATGTCGACCATCTGGATGGCCGTCTGGACGTCCATGCCGAATGTCTGTACGCCGACGACGGCGGCGCCCAGTATGCGTTCCGCGTCGAGCACCAAGGCCGCCTGCTGTGCCGCGGCCGCGCCGCGGTGATCCATCCCCAATCCTGATTCGAGGTCGCCCATGCCCACTCCCACCTCCCTGCGACGCGCCCTGGTCACCGGTGGCAGCGGCGAGCTTGGCGGCGCCATCGCCCAGGCACTGGCCGGCGGCGGCTACCACGTGATCGTGCACGCGAACCGCAGCCTGCATCGTGCCGAGGCGGTGGTCGGCGAAATCGTCGCCGGCGGCGGCAGTGCGCAGGCCACCGCCTTCGATGTGAGCGACGCCGAGGTCACCCGCGCGGCGCTGGACGTGCTGCTCGGCGAGGGCTGCATCCATGCGGTAGTCAACAACGCCGGCATCCACGACGACGCGCCGATGGCCGGGATGAGCTCCGAGCAATGGCACCGGGTGATCGACGTGAGCCTGCACGGCTTCTTCAATGTCACCCAGCCGCTGCTGCTGCCGATGGCGCGCGCGCGCTTCGGCCGCATCGTGTCGATCAGCTCGGTCGCGGCGCTGCTGGGCAACCGCGGGCAGACCAACTACGCCGCCGCCAAGGCTGCGATGCATGGCGCCAGCAAATCGCTGGCGCGCGAAATGGCTTCGCGCGGGATCACCGTCAACGTGGTCGCGCCTGGCGTGATCGAGGGGCGCATGGCCGACGCCGCGTTCCCGCCCGAACGCATCCGCGAGCTGGTGCCGGCCCAGCGCGCCGGCACGCCGGAGGAAGTGGCGGCACTGGTGGCGTTCCTGTGCTCGGAGGCGGCCGGCTACATCAACGGCCAGGTGATCGGGGTAAACGGCGGGATGGCCTGATCCCGCGCTAAAGACTGCCCCCGCGGGGCCGATACCGACACTGGAGGGCCCAGTCGGGTCCCCGCAACCGAGTCCGGGCGCGTGGCGCCGGGAGTGTCCGTGATCGAGCACGAATTCATCGAGGAAGACAGCCTGGAGCTGGCCGACCCGTGCAGCGAGGTGCTGACGGCGCGGCCGGTGGCCGTCGAGGCGCCCGACGAATGGCGCGTGCTCGATTCGCTGGCGGCGCTCACCCACCACCGCGATCTCGACGCGCTCGACCACAGCCTGGTGCTGACCCTGGCCGAACTGACCGGTGCGCGCCGCGTGACCCTGGCCAAGTGCTTCCCCGAGGACAGCGCGCTGGAAAGCGTGGTGTGCTGCTCGCCCGACAGCGTCGGCGCGTACCAGGTGCATCCGCTGGAACCGGAATGCCTGGGTGCGGCGCTGGGCCCGATCCATCGCTGCCTGCAGGACATGCAGGCGCAGACCGAAACCCGCAACGGCCTGCATCGCCAGCTGGTGCCGATCGTGCGTGAAGGGCATGCGATCGGTGCGCTGCAACTGGACAGCGCGCTGGCACCGCTGCGCAGCCGGTCGCTGATCGACGGCTTCGCGCGCATCTACGCCAACTACACCGCGCTGCTGCACGAGAGCGAGCACGACAAGCTGACCGGCCTGTACAACCGGCGCAGCCTGGAGCGCCAGCTGCAGCGGATGCTGCAACTGCGCGATACGCCGCTGCGGCCGTATCCGCTCGCCGTTCCGCCCGCGCAGGAGCAGCGCGCGGCGCCGGCCGGCGAGGCGGCGCAGGTGTGGCTGGCGATCGTGGACATCGACCATTTCAAGCACATCAACGACAATTTCGGCCACGTCTACGGCGACGAGGTGATCCTGCTGCTGGCACAGCAGATGCGCGCCTGCTTCCGTCGCGGCGACGTGCTGTTCCGCTTCGGCGGCGAGGAGTTCGTGGCCCTGTTCAGCGCCACCGACGAGGTCACCGTGCACGGCGTGCTGGAACGCTTCCGCGCGCACGTCGCCCGCTTCGCCTTCCCGCTGGTCGGTCACGTCACCATCAGCATCGGCTACTCGCGCATCGGCGCGCACGACTACCCCGCCGTGGCGCTCGACCGCGCCGACCAGGCGCTGTATTTCGTCAAGCAGCACGGCCGCGACGGCGTGCGCGGCTATGAGGAACTCGGCGCCTGCGGCGCACTCGGCCGTGGCCTCGCCGCGGGCAGCATCGACCTGTTCTAGCCGCTCATCCTTCGGCCGTCCGCAGGACGCTTCCCGCTCACGTGCGCAGCAGCAAGCGGTAGGCCGGGTGCGCGCTGTCGTCCACGTGCGGGTAGCCGAGCGTGGCGAGGAACCGCGCGAACAGGGCGTGTTCGGCGGCCGGCACCTGCAGGCCGACCAGGATGCGGCCGTGGTCGGCGCCGTGGTTGCGGTAGTGGAACAGGCTGATGTTCCAGTCCGGGTGCAGCTGGTCGAGGAAGTGCACCAGGGCGCCGGGGCGTTCGGGGAATTCGAAGCGGTACAGCAGTTCGTCGCGGGCCAGCGGCGAGCGGCCGCCGACCATGTGGCGCAGGTGCAGCTTGGCCAGTTCGTCGTCGGTGAGGTCGAGCACAGCGAAGGCCTGCGCATGGAAGGCGGCGACCAGCGCCTCGCGTTCGGCGCGGCTGGCGATCTGCACGCCGACGAAGATGTGTGCGCTGTGCGTGTCGCCGATGCGGTAGTTGAACTCGGTGATCTGGTGCCGGCCCAGCGTGGCGCAGAAGCGGCGGAAGCTGCCGCGCTCCTCCGGGATGGTCACCGCGAACACCGCCTCGCGCTGCTCGCCCAGCTCGGCGCGCTCGGCGACGAAGCGCAGGCGGTCGAAGTTCATGTTGGCGCCGGAGACGATCGCCACCAGCGTGCCGTCGTCGCCGGGGCGCGCGGCGGCGTACTGCTTCAGCCCGGCCAGGGCGAGTGCGCCGGCGGGCTCGGGCACGCTGCGGGTGTCGTGGTAGATGTCGCGGATCGCCGCGCAGATCGCGTCGGCATCCACCCGCAGCATGGCATCGACGTGCTGCCGGCACAGCGCAAAGGTCAGCGCGCCGACCTGCTTCACCGCGGTGCCGTCGGCGAACAGGCCCACCTCGTCCAGCACCACGCGCTCGCCGCGCTCCAGCGAGCGCGCCATCGCGTCCGAATCCGCCGCCTGCACGCCGATCACCTGCACCGCAGGCCGCAGCGCCTTGATGCACGCGGCCACGCCGGCGAGCAGGCCGCCGCCGCCGACCGGCACGAACACCGCCTGCAGCGGGCCGGGGTGCTGGCGCAGGATCTCCAGCGCGATGGTGCCCTGGCCGGCGATCACCGCCGGGTCGTCGAACGGATGCACGAACACCGCAGCGCGCTCGGCTTGCAGTTGCGCGGCGGCGGCCTGAGCCTCGCTGTAGGAGTCGCCGGCCAGCAGCACCTCGACCATCGCGCCGCCGAAGCGGCGCACCGCATCCACCTTCACCTGCGGCGCGGTCACCGGCATCACGATGGTGGCGCGGATACCCAGCTTCGCCGCGGCCAGCGCCACGCCTTGCGCGTGGTTGCCGGCCGAGGCGGCGATCACGCCACGCGCGCGCTGTGCCGCATCCAGCTGCACCATGCGGTTGTACGCGCCGCGCAGCTTGAACGAGAACACGCTCTGCTGGTCCTCGCGCTTGAGCAGTACGCGCCGGCCAAGCCGTGCGCCGAGCAACGGCGCCTCGTCCAGCGCCGATTCGCGCGCCACGTCATGCACGCGGGCGCCGAGGATCTGCGCGAGCAGGGCGTCGTCGCCGTCGAGCGGCAGTGGCGCGGCTGCATTCACGCGGCGAGCGCGGCGGCCGGGTGCGCCACCTGCAGCACGTCCACCAGCTTGCGCGTCTGCTGCATGATCCGGCCCAGCCCGGCCTCGTCGCATTGCACGGTGAGGACCAGCCGCGACACCGACGGGTCGTGCGTGGGGCCGACGGTCAGCGTGTCGATGTTGTAGCCGCGCGCGGCAAACAGCCCGGCCACGCGCACCAGCGCGCCGGCTTCGTTCTGCAGCAGGATGGACAGGGTGTGGTTCATGGCGATGCTCCGTGGGTGGTCCCTTTCCCTGCGGTCACCGGAGGGAGAAGGGAAAATCAAAAGCTCAGAACATGTGCGACGTCGCGCCTTCGTCCACGGCTGCCGCCTTGCGCGAGGCGATGAAATCGCCGGTGATCATCTGCGCGTAGCTGGCGCCGGGGCCGACCATCGGATACACGCCGGCGTCCGGGTCGATCACCACTTCGAGGAAGGCCGGGCCGGCGAAGGCGAGGAAATCGGCGACGGTCGCCTCCAGCGCGGCCGGCTGGTCGAGGCGTCGCGCCCAAGCGAATCCGTCGGCCTGCGCGGCGAGCACGAAATCCTTCTTGTGCAGGCTCTTGTCGGAGCCGGCAAAGCGACCCTTGAAATACAGCCGCTGCCACTGCCGCACCATGCCGTCGCCGCTGTTGTTGAGCACCACGACCTTCAGCGGCAGGCCGTAGGTGGTGACGGTTTCCAGCTCGCCGATGTTCATGCGGATGCTGGCGTCGCCGTCGATGTCGATCACGAGCTTGCCCGGGTGCGCGAACTGCGCGCCGATCGCCGCGGGCAGGCCGAAGCCCATCGTGCCCATCGAGCCGGAGGTGAGCCAATGCCGTGGCGCGCGGAAATCGAAGTACTGCGCCGCCCACATCTGGTGCTGGCCGACGCCGGTGCTGATGATCGCGCGGCCCTGCGTGTGGCGGTTGAGCGCCTCGATCACCGCGTATGGCTGGATCAGCGCGCTGGCGCGGTCGTAGTCCATGGCGTGCGTGCGCTTGAGCCCGGCCACGTGCGCATGCCACGCGGAGAGCTGCGGCGCGATGGCGTGCGCGCGGCCGTACGCGGTGAGCCGTTCCAGCGCGCGCGTGAGCGGGCCGACGTGGTGCCAGTCCACGCGCTTGACCTTGCCGATCTCGGCCGGGTCGATGTCGATCTGCGCGATGAACTTCGCGCCCGGCGCGAACCTGTCCGGCACGCCGGCCACGCGATCGTCGAAGCGCGCGCCCAACGCCAGCACGAAGTCGCAGTCTTCCACCGCGTAGTTCGCATAGGCGGTGCCGTGCATGCCGAGCATGTGCAGCGCGCGCGGGTCGGCGGTGTCGAACGCGCCCAGGCCCATCAAGGTGGTGGTGACCGGCAGCCCGAAGGCGTCGACGAAGTCGCGCAGCGCCGTGCTGGCCTCCGCCGCGATCACGCCGCCGCCGGCGTAGATCAGCGGTCGCCGCGCCTGAGCCAGCGCGGCAAAGAACGCCGCGCAGTCCGTGTCGGAGAGGCTGGCCTGCTCCACCGTGCGCAGCCGCGAGCGATAGCCGCCGAGCAGCAGTTCGCCGCTGCCGTGCCAGTCGATCGCGGCGTTCTGCACGTCCTTGGGCACGTCCACCACCACCGGGCCGGGGCGGCCGCTGCGCGCCAGGGTGAACGCGGTGCGCACGGTCGCCTCCAGCTGCGCCGCATCGGTGACCAGGAACACGTGCTTGGCGCAGGCGCCCATGATGTTGCTGACCGGCGCCTCCTGGAACGCGTCGCTGCCGATCGAGGCGGTGCCGACCTGGCCGCAGATCACCACCAGCGGAATCGAGTCGGCCATCGAGTCGCGCACCGGCGTGACCATGTTGGTCGCACCCGGGCCGGAGGTGACGATGGCCACGCCGACCTTGCCCGAGGCGCGCGCGTAGCCGGCCGCCATGAACCCGGCGCCCTGCTCGTTGGCCGGCACCACCAGCGGCATCGACTCGCCGCCGTCTTCGCGGGGGTGCAAGGCGTTGTGGCGGAACACCGCGTCGTACACCGGCAGGATCGCGCCGCCGGAGTAGCCGAAGATCACCTCCACGCCCTCGTCGGCGAGCACCTGCACGATCGCCTCGGCGCCGCTGGCCGGCACCGCGATGTGTGAGGGATGGGCGACGGCGACGGCCGCGCTGGCGGGTGGGGAAGAGGTGGTCACGATGACTCCTGGCGATGCCGGTCGGGCCGGCGGGTCGAAGAGGTGCGGCTCAGTTGCGGATCAGTTCTTCCGCGGCGCCCTGGTGCACGGGCACGCCGTAGGTCGAGATGATCCGCAGCTCCTGCGCCACGGCGGAGAAGTTCTCCCACGCGATGCCGTTGACGTCGGCCTCGCAGGTGAAGCCGCGCGCGTCGTCGTCCTCGAAACCCACGTGGCGCAACTGTCCGGCGTGCGCGGGTTCGCGGCTGATCGAGAAGTTGAGCTGGTCGGTACGCCACAGGGCGTAGCTGCCGGGAACCAGCGCGTGCGGCGGCTGGCCCAGGCGGGCGCTGTAATCGGCGACGGAGGCGTCCAGGTCGGCAACGGCCAGGGCGATGTGGAAGCGTTTCATGGCAAACCTCGTGATGTCGGGACAAGTCATTCGGGTCGCCGGCGAAGCGCCGGCCGACCCGCGGGGATTCAACCGGCTTTCTTCAGCGGCTCGACGACGGTCTTCGGTGCGCTTGGCTGCAGCCACGGCATCTGTGCCCGCAGCTTCGCGCCGACCTGCTCGATCGGATGCGCGAGGTCGGCCTGCTTGAGCCGGTTGTAGTTCGGCAGGCCGGCGGCGTATTCGGCCGTCCAGTTGCGCGCGAAGGTGCCGTCCTGGATGTCGGCGAGCACTTCCTTCATGCGCGCCTTCACGCCGGCGTCGACCACCCGCGGGCCGCTGACGTAGTCGCCGTACTGCGCGGTCTCGGAGACGAACTGCAGCATCTTGGCCAGGCCGCCCTCGTAGAACAGGTCGACGATCAGCTTCAGCTCGTGCATCACCTCGTAGTAGGCGATCTCCGGCTGGTAGCCGGCTTCCACCAGGGTCTCGAAGCCCTTGATCACCAGCTCGCTGGCGCCACCGCACAGCACCGCCTGCTCGCCGAACAGGTCGGTCTCGGTCTCTTCCTTGAAGTCGGTCTTGATGAGCATCGCGCGGCCGCCGCCGATGCCGTCGGCGTAGCCTTTCGTCTTCGCCTCGGCCTGGCCGCTGACGTCCTGGTGCACCGCCCAGATGCACGGCACGCCGCGGCCGCGCTCGTACTCGCTGCGCACCAGCGCGCCGGGGCCCTTGGGTGCGACCAGGATCACGTCGACGTCGGCGCGCGGCACGATCTGCCCGAAATGCACGTTGAAACCGTGCGCGAACAAGAGCGCGGCGCCGGGCTTGAGGTTCGGCTCGATCGCTTCCTTGTACAGCGCGGGCTGCACCATGTCGGGCGTGAGCACGGCGACCAGGTCGGCGCCTTTCACCGCCTCGGCCGGCTCGGCGACCTTGAAGCCGTCGGCTTTCGCCTTGTGCCAGGTCGGGCCGTTCGGGCGCAGTCCGACCACCACGTCGAGGCCGGAGTCGCGCAGGTTCAGCGCGTGCGCGCGGCCCTGGCTGCCGTAGCCGAGCACGGCGATGCGGGATTTGGCGAGGGTATTGTTGCTGCTCATGCGGTGACTCCCTGGTTGGATGCGATGGTGGTGTGGGGTGCGGGTGAGGCGGGTTGCGTGGTGGCGCCGTCGGAAGCCGAGCCCACCAGCAGGGCGAATTTGGCGAGCACGCCGCGGCTGACTTTCGGTGCCGGTGGCTGCCACCGCGCGCGGCGCGCGGCGAGGTCGGCGTCGGTGGAAATTTCGCGGGCGAGCGCGTCGATGCGTATGCGGTCGCCGTCGGCCAGCAGCGCGATCGGCCCGCCGCGGGCGGCTTCCGGCGCCATGTGGCCGACCATGAAGCCGTGGGTGGCGCCGGAGAAACGGCCGTCGGTGATCAGCGCCACGTCGTCGCCGAGGCCGCGGCCGATCAGCGCGGCGGTGACGCCGAGCATCTCGCGCATGCCGGGGCCGCCGGCCGGGCCTTCGTTGCGGATCACCACCACGTCGCCCTTCGCGATGCGGCCTTCCTGCACGGCGGCGAACGCAGCCTCCTCGCTCTCGAACACGCGTGCGCTGCCCTCGAAGCGGGTGCCGCCGTGGCCGGGGCCGTGCTTGCCGGGGATCTTCAGGATGCAGCCGTCCGGCGCGAGGTTGCCGTACAGGATGGAGTAGCCGCCGTGCGGTTTCAGCGGCGCACTCACGGGCGCGATCACCGGTTGGTCGGCGAAGCGTGGCGCGGCGGCGGCCTCCGCGAACAGGCTGCGGCCAGTGACGGTGGGCGCGTCGATCAGCATGCCGGCTTCGACCAGCTCCTGCGCCACGCGCGCGGCGCCGCCGGCGTCGAACATCTCCACCGCGGTGTAGCGGCCGGAGGGCAGCAGGTCGGCGATCACCGGGGTGGCCTCGGTGGCCGGCTGGAAATCCTCCAGCGACCATTCCACGCCGGCCTCGCGGGCGATCGCGAGCAGGTGCAGCACCGCGTTGGTGGAGCCGGCGGTGGCCGCGACCATGCGCGCGGCGTTGTGCATCGCGGTGCGGCTGATCAGGGCACGCGGCGTGCGCCCCTCGCGCAGGCAGTCCATCACCAGCTCGCCGCAGCGGCGCGCGGCGGCGAGCTTGTCCGGGTGGGTGGCGGGGATGTCGTTCAGTCCCATCGGCGACAGCCCCAGCGTGGTCAGCACCATCGCCATGGTGTTGGCGGTGAACTGGCCGCCGCAGGCGCCGGCGCCGCCGCAGGCGTCGCATTCCACCGCGTGCAGTTCCGCGTCGTCGATCTTGCCTGCGCCGTGCGCGCCCACCGCCTCGAACACCTGCTGGATGGTGATCGGCCGGTTCTTGTGCAGGCCATGCGCGATGGTGCCGCCATAGAGCGCGACGGCCGGGATGTCCAGCCGCGCCATTGCCATCGCGGCAGCGGGGATGGTCTTGTCGCAGCCGCACAGCACCACCATGGCGTCGCACAGGTGGCCTTCCACCGCCGCCTCGATCGAGTCGGTGATGACCTCGCGGCTGACCAGCGAATAGCGCATGCCCGGCGTGCCCATGGCGATGCCGTCGGTGACCGCGATGGTGTTGAACTCCACCGGCGTGCCGCCGGCGGCGCGCACGCCGGCCATCGCCGCCTGCGCCAGCTCGCGCAGGTTCAAGTTGCACGGCGAGACATCCGACCAGGTGTGCACCACCGCCACCAGCGGCTTCTTCAGCGCGGCGTCGTCCAGGCCGGTGGCGCGCAACATGGCACGGGCGGGCGCGCGGTCGGGGCCGCTCTTGATCAGGTCACTGCGCATGAAGAAAGCTCCGAAGGACTAACTCCCTTGACGGGGAGACAAATCGGCAGGAAGGCCGATTTGCACGGCGCCAGCCGCCCGCAGGGTGAGGGCCAGGGATGGCCCGAATGAAGGGGCCCCGAAGGGGCGGATGAGGGGTGGGTGCTCGCCATGAAGTCGATTGGCAGCGAATGGAAAAGCGCCCCCTGCGCGCGAGGGAGGTCGACGGAATGGCGAGGGAGTCGGCGCCATCGCGGCGTGCAGGAGCCATCCATGTCGCATGCGCGCAGGGGGCGGCAGAAAATGCGGGCACGTCCGTGTGCCCGCCGGGGAAAGCTGGCCGGATCAGCCGCATGCGCGTGCTCCGGCAAAGAACACGGCGGCGCTGCCGGCGTGCTCGTCGATCGCGGCGATCACTGCATCGCGCACCTCGTCGGTGCCGGCGCTGCCGCCGATGTCGCGACTGTGCGGGCCGTGGCGCAGCACCTGCTCGACCGCCGATTCGATCGCCGCCGCTTCGGCTTCCAGGCCCAGCGAATGGCGCAGCAGCAGCGCGGCGGAAAGGATCGCGCCGACCGGATTGGCCACGCCTTGTCCGGCGATGTCCGGCGCCGAACCGTGGATCGGTTCGTACAGTCCACGGCGACCGTCGCCCAGCGAGGCCGACGGCAGCAGGCCCAGCGAGCCGGCCAGCGCGGCGGCCTCGTCGGTGAGGATGTCGCCGAACAGGTTCTCCGTGACCACCACGTCGTAGCGGTTCGGCTGGGTCAGCAGCAGCATCGCCATCGAGTCGACCAGCTGGTGCTCGAGCTTGACGTCGGGGTAGTCGGCGGCGATGCGCTGCACCGTGCTGCGCCACAGCCGCGAGGTTTCCAGCACGTTCGCCTTGTCGACCGAGGTGACATGGCGGCGGCGCCCGCGCGCCAGCTCGAACGCGCGGCGCACCACGCGCTCGATCTCGGCTACGGTGTACCTGCACTCGTCGGTGGCGGCGTCGGCGCTGCGCGTCTTCGCGCCGAAATAGGCGCCGCCGGTGAGCTCGCGCACGAACAGCACGTCGACGTGCTTCAGCTTGTCGTTCTTCAGCGGCGACAGGTTGGCCAGCGCCGGATGCACCTGCAGCGGGCGCAGGTTGGCGTACACGCCGAGCGCGGCGCGCAGCGCCAGCAGGCCCTGTTCGGGCCGCACCGGTGCGTTCGGATCGGACCACTTCGGACCGCCGACGGCACCCAGCAGCACCGCATCGGCGGACCGGCACGCCGCCAGCGAAGCGGCCGGCAGCGGTTCGCCGGTGGCATCGATCGCGATGCCGCCGATCAGCTGTTCCTCGAACGCGAACGCGTGCTCGTAGCGCGCGGCCACGGTCTTCAATACGGCCACTGCGGCGGCGGTGACCTCGGGGCCGACGCCATCGCCGGGCAGGGTGACGATGCGTGCCTTCATGCCGCTTGCTCCTGTTGTTCGTACCGATGGATGGCCTCACCCTGCTGCAGCAGGTAGCCGAGCTGGTCGACGCCGTTGAGCAGGCAGTGCCGCGCGAACGGTTCCAGACGGAACGGGATGCGGCCGCCGTCGGGCAGCGCGATGTACTGCTCGCGCACGTCGATCGCCAGCTCGATGCCGGGGTGCTTGAGCAGCCAGCGGTGTTCCAGTTCGTCGATGACGATCGCCAGCAGGCCGTTCTTCAGCGCGTTGCCGCGGAAGATGTCCGCGATCTCGCTGCACAGCACCGCCTGGATGCCGTAATCCAGCAGCGCCCACGGCGCGTGCTCGCGCGAGGAGCCGCAGCCGAAGTTGCGCCCGGCGACGAGGATCGAGCAGCCGCGCGCTTCCGGCCGGTTCAGCGGGAACGCCGGGTTGTCGCTGCCGTCGGCCTGGTAGCGCCAGTCGTGGAAGCACAGCTGGCCCAGCCCCTCGCGCGTGGTGGTGGTGAGGAAGCGTGCCGGGATGATGCGGTCGGTGTCGATGTTCTCGTCGGCCAGCACGGCGGTGCGGGAGTGGAGGCGGGTGATGGGATTCATGGCTGGCTCGTTTGAGAAGTGAGTGGAGAGGAGTGAGAAGTGAGAGAAGGGCGGAGAGCGGGTGCGTGCAAAGAGAAATCGCCGGTATGCGGCTCGTGCTCTCTCTCACTCCTCACTCCTCTACCCTCGCTCCTGCCTCTCATGCCGCCACTTCCACCAAGTACTCGCGCGGATCGGCGATGCGCCCGGCGATCGCCGATGCGGCGGCGGTGGCCGGGCTGGCCAGCACGGTGCGTGCGCCCTTGCCCTGGCGGCCTTCGAAGTTGCGGTTGGAGGTGGAGACCACCAGCTGGCCCGGCTGCGCCAGGTCGCCGTTCATCGCGATGCACATCGAGCAGCCGGGTACGCGCCACTCGGCGCCGGCGGCGGTGAACACGTGGTGCAGGCCTTCGCGCTCGGCGTCGCGGCGCACCGCCTCGGAACCGGGCACCACCAGCATGCGTACACCTTGCGCGATGCGTCGGCCGTGCAGCACGCGTGCCGCTTCGCGCAGGTCGGACAGGCGCGAGTTGGTGCAGCTGCCGACGAACACGACGTCGACCGGCGTGCCCTGCATCGGCTGGCCGGGCGTGCTCTGCATGTAGTCGAGCGCGCGGCGTTCCTGCGCATTGGTCGCCGCCGGTACCGGCGCGTCCATCGCGATCGCCATGCCCGGATGGGTGCCGTAGGTGACGGTGGGTTTCACCGCGCCGGCGTCGATGCGCACCTCGCGGTCGTATCGCGCGCCGTCGTCGCTGCGCAATGCGCGCCACCTCGTCACCGCCGCGTCCCACGCCGCGCCCTGCGGCACGCGCGGGCGATCCTTCAGCCAGGCGAACGTGGTCTCGTCCGGCGCGATCAGCCCGGCGCGCGCGCCGGCCTCGATCGACATGTTGCAGACGGTCATGCGCTCGTCCATCGACAGCGCCTCGATCGCCGCGCCGCGATACTCCAGCACGTAACCGGTGCCGCCATCGACACCGATCGTGCCGATGATGTGCAGGATCAAATCCTTCGCGCCCACGCCCGGCGGCAACTGGCCGTCCACGTGGATAGCCATGGTCTTCGGCCTGCGTTGCAGCAGGCACTGCGTGGCCATCACGTGGCCGACCTCGGTGGTGCCGATGCCGAACGCCAGCGCGCCGAACGCGCCGTGGGTCGAGGTGTGGCTGTCGCCGCAGACGATGGTCATGCCGGGCTGGGTCGCGCCCAGCTCGGGGCCGATCACGTGCACGATGCCGCGGTCGGCGCTGTCCCAGCCGTGCAGTTCGACGCCGAACTCGCGGCAGTTCGCTTCCAGCTGCGCGACCTGCGCCTGCGCCTCGGCGTTCGCATACGGGCGGCTGCCGTCGGCATTCGTCGGCAAGGTCGGCGTGGAGTGATCCAGCGTGGCCAGCATGCGATCGGGCCGGCGCAGCGGCAGCCCGCGCTCGCGCAGTTCGCTGAACGCCTGCGGCGAGGTCACCTCGTGCACCAGGTGCAGGTCGACGTAGATCACCGCTGGCGTGTCGGCGGTTTCGGCGAGGACGACGTGGGCGTCCCAGACTTTCTCGAACAGGGTCCGTGAGGTCATGCCGCGACCTCCGTCACTTCGTGCGCCCGTCCCTGAGCGCGATCACCAGCCGGTGCTGGGCCACAATCAGGGACGACTGCATTGACCACACTCAACCAGCCGTAGCGATCCTCGGTGCGGCCGTCGAACAGGCCGAAGAACGCCTGCTGCAACGCCTTCGTGATCGGCCCCGGCGCGCCCGCGCCGATGGCCTTGCGGTCGACCGAGCGCACCGGGGTGATCTCGGCGGCGGTGCCGGTCATGAACACTTCGTCGGCGGAGTACAGCGCCTCGCGCGGCAGCTCGCGCTCTTCGACCGAGATGCCGAGATCGGCAGCCAGGGTGAGTACCGCGTCGCGCGTGATGCCGGCCAGGATGCCGGCGCTGGACGGCGGGGTGAGCAGCTTGCCGCGCTTCACCAGGAACAGATTCTCGCCGGCGCCTTCGCTGAGCAGGCCGTTGCGGCCCAGAGCGATGCCCTCGTCGTAGCCGTTGCGGCGTGCCTCCAGCCCGATCAGCTGGCTGGACAGGTAGTTGCCGCCGGCCTTGGCCCAGCTCGGCAGGGTGTTCGGCGCGGGACGGTTCCACGACGACACGCAGACATCGGCGCCGCGCTCGGCCGCCTCGCCCAGGTATGCGCCCCAGTTCAGCGCGATGATCGCCACCTCCACCGGCGCGCCATCCCTTGCCAGCACACCCAACCCGCCGGCGCCGCGGAACACGATCGGCCGCACGTAGGCCGACGGCATCGCGTTGGCGCGGATCAGTTCCAGGCACGCGTCGTTGATCTCGTCTTCGCTGTAGCCCACCTCGATCTCGTAGACGCGGGCCGACTCGAACAGCCGGCGGGTGTGCTCGGCCAGGCGAAAATAGGCTGGCCCGCGCGGCGTGGCGTACACGCGCTCGCCCTCGAACACCGACGAGCCGTAGTGCAGTGCGTGCGTGCTGACGTGGACGTTGGCATCGGCCCACGGCTTGATCCGGCCGTTGTGCCAGACGAAGGGCGTACTCATGCGGTGGCTCCCAGGGCTTTGGTGTTGCGTGGGGTTGGTGATGCGGTCGCTGGCGTGACCGGCGCGTGTCGTTCGATGCGATTGACGATGGCCAGCGCGGCCTGCGCGGTGGCTTCGACGATGTCGGTGCTGACGCCGTCGCCGTTCCAGTCGCGGCCGGCATGGCGGGCGACCAGCCGAGCCTGGCCCTGGGCATCGCCGCCCTCGCTGACCGCGCGCACCTGGAAATCCGTCAGCCGCAGGTCGCTGTCGGTGGCGCGTTCGATGGCGCGCAGCACCGCGTCGACCGGGCCGTCGCCGATCGCCGCTTCGGCGGCTTCACGGCCATCGTCGTGGCGCAGTTTCACCGCCGCCGAGGCGCCGGCACCCAGGTGCGTGCTGGTGTCCAGACGCAGCAGCCGCCACGGACCCAGCGCGTCGGGGTCCTGGCCCAGCGCCAGCGCTTCCAGATCCTCGTCGTGCACCTCGCGCTTCTTGTCGGCCAGCGTCTTGAAGCGCGCGAAGATCGCGTCCAGCGCTGCTTCTTCCGGCGCGTGGCCCAGCGCCTGCAACCGCTGGCGCAGCGCGGCGCGACCGGAGTGCTTGCCCAGCACCAGCTTGGTCTCGGCCAGGCCCACGTCCTGCGGGCGCATGATTTCGTAGGTGCCGCGATGCTTGAGCATGCCGTGCTGGTGGATGCCCGACTCGTGCGCGAAGGCGTTCGCGCCGACGATTGCCTTGTTGCGCTGCACCTGCTGGCCGGTGAGTTGCGACAGCAGGCGCGAGGCGGGATGCAGCTTGCGCGTATCGATGCGGGTATCCGCGCCGAAGTACGCGCCGCGCACCTTCAACGCCATCACGATCTCCTCCAGCGCGGCGTTGCCGGCGCGCTCGCCGATGCCGTTGACGGTGCATTCCACCTGGCGCGCGCCGGCCTCCACCGCGGCCAGGCTGTTGGCCACCGCCATGCCGAGGTCGTTGTGGCAATGGCTGGAGAACACCACGCGTTCGGCGCCGGCGACGTGGGCACGCAGCCAGGCGAAACGTTCGGCGATCTCGGCCGGCGTCATGTAGCCGACCGTGTCCGGTGCATTGAGCGTGCTGGCGCCGGCTGCAACGGCGGCGGCGAATATCTCGGCGAGGAACTCCGGCTCGGTGCGCATCGCGTCCTCGGCGGAGAACTCCACTTCGTGGCAGCGTTCGCGCGCCTGTTCCACCGCGGCCACCGCGGCATCCAGCACCTGCGCCTTGCTCATGCCCAGCTTGTGCTCGCGATGCAGCGCGCTGGTGGAGATGAACACGTGGATGCGCGAACGCTGTGCCCGCTCCAGCGCGCGGGCGGCGCTGTCGACGTCGCCGGACTGGCAGCGCGCCAGCGCGCACACGGTGGTGGATTTCAGCGACTCGGCGATCTGCGCCACCGCGGCGAAATCATCCGGCGAGGCCTGCGGAAAACCCGCCTCGAGCACGTCCACGCCGAGCGATTCGAGCATCTGCGCCATGCGCAGCTTGGCGCGCCGGTCCATCGAGAAACCGGGCGTCTGCTCGCCGTCGCGCAAGGTGGTGTCGAAGATGCGCACGCGGTCGGCGGCTACGTTGTCGTCGCCGGCGGGGGCGTTGTGCTGGTCGGGGTTTTTCATCATGGCTCCGCTGTGTGGGCGTCGCCGAAGGCACAAAAAAACCCCGCATCCGTTACCGGGTGCGGGGTTCTTTGGGTGTTTTCAGGTTTTTCTAGCTACCTGGACACATGCCCTCAGCCCGCACCTCCGTTGGTAATAAGGAGTACGAGTACGAGGGTAATAATGAGCGTGCCGCGAGCCTGCAGCAGGCCGTCAACCGTCGCGAGACGGTTCATTTCGGCGGTGCGGCAGTGGCTGCTGCGTTGCGACATGAAACCGACCGTAAGCGATGCCGGCGAGCCTGTCAACAAAAATCTTCATGACGAAATCTTCTAAGCCGCCGCGGCGCAATTCGGACGGCTAGGTGGCCAAATGGATACAGATGAAACTATCGACCTCGCCGGGACCGGCCACCGGCGGCACGATTTCGCGCTGCGCTAGGGATCCAGCCGCACCCATTTGCTGCCGGCACGCGCGCACAATCCGCCGTCGGCGCAACGCGCCAGCCTGCCGTTGGCGATCGCGGCGTTGATCTGGTCGACCCACTCGGCGCGCACGTTCTCCCGGTGCGCCTGCACGCCCATGTAGATCGCCACGCCGATCACCGCCAGCGAAGCCACGGCGCTGGCTACGAAGGTCTTCCACGCATGCGCTGACAACGCCTTGCCGAGGCGGCAAGTGCGCTCTTCCAGCTCGTGGAGGGCACGCTGGAGTTGCTGGGTGCCGTCCTGCATGGTGTATCGGGCTCCCTCCAGTGGCTGGTGCAATCCGCCAGCCACCGCGCTGGCCGCGGCTTGCCGGATGTGGTCGATGGCGCTGGCGGCCAGCCTTTCGGAAGTACCGGCCAGGCCGTGGGCGGCGCGGTCGAGGCGTTGCACGGCGTCGTGAGTCTCCTGCACCACCTGCTCGCCGCGCTGCTCCAGCACGCCGGTGAATGCTGCCAGTTGCAGCGCCAGCGCGCGCAAGTCCTCCGTCTGCGCATGGTTCGACTTGTCGATGTCTTGGCTCATGGGTTCCTTCCTCATCGTTGCATCGCCACCGCTTGCCGCACCTGCGCCTCCCGTTCCGCCTGCTGCGCAAGTTGCTGGTTGAGTTGTTGCCCCGCCGCCAGCCACGCCTGCCCCTGTTCCGATTGCAGGTATTGCTGGCCGATCGAACGCATGGTGTCGATGTCCATCGTGCGTGCGGCCGCGACCAGCGCATCGAACATGGCGCGAGCGGAACTTGCCGGCGTGATCGGCGGCGCCGTGCGTGTGGATGCGGATGTCAGGTCGGGAGACGTTGGCACGGATTCGGGCGAAGCTGGATGATGATCGGGTCCGATGGCGCCGCGCTCGATCGGCGCATGCAGCTGCGTCGCCTGCCACTCTTCGTACTTCTGCGCGATCAACTGTCTGCCGTAGTCCGCATTCGCGCGAACGGCCGACTGTTGCAGCTGGCTGAGTCGCGACAGCTCCTCGCCGCTCGCCCCGTGCGTCTCGTGGATCACCACCCTGCCGATCAGCCGCGTTTCCTCCCTGCTGAAATGCCCGTGGCCGTCGGCGTTCCAGGCGTGCCCGGTCTGCGGGTCGGTGATGTGCTTCTCGCGGGCCAGCCCGAGAGCCTGGGTAACAACCTCGGGCAGAGGACCGGTCTCGCTCCAGCCCTTGCCGTAGTAATCCATCACGTAGGCGTTGGCCACGGCCTCGGCGTAGTGCGTGTTGTTGAACTTGCGGTTGGCGGCGAGCTGGTCCAGCGCCTTGGCGGTCTGCGCATCGGCAGGCCGGTCCACCGTCGTGAAAGCAGGAATGCCGAAGCTGTTGTTGGGCAGGCCGGGGAGTTCCACCGTCTGCGCCCAGCCAGTGCGTGTGGCGTGCCAGCGGATGCCATCCAGCTCGATCAGCCGCGTGTCCTGCGTGGCCGGATTGGCCAGCGCCAATGCGGTGATCGCGGTCATGCGCTGGTAGTCCAGTTGCGCCACCTGCTTGGCCGGCGCCGTCGTCACCACCGCCTGCATCGATGAGGCGCCGTAAGGGTTCGGCACCGCGGAGCCATCGGGATCGAGCCGATAGTGCGTGTGCTTCCAGACACCGCCTTCGTACAGGTAGGTGACGCCGTCGGCGCCGGTCTGATGATTGACCTTGTGCTCGGTGATCGTCACGGCAAGCCGGTCGCCTTCAAATGCCCCCACCACGCTGCCGACCACGCCAGTGACGAGCGCGCCGGGGCCAGTTTCCGCGCCCGCCACAAATCCATAGGCGGCACCAGCGCCGATCCCTCCGATCGCGCCACCCGCCGTGCGCCCTTCATAGCGGCGAAGCAATGCATCCGCTCCGAACGGGTTGCTCTGTGCGCTTAGCGTCTGGTATTGCTTGGCGGTGGTGTAAGCGTCATAGGCAAAGAAGGCCAAGGCGCCGGCACTCAGGCTCTTGGTCGCAGCCATGCGCAGGTACTGGCCAGCTTCGACGTCTATCACGCTTGCGGCTCGCGTCGCCGGCAAACTAGTCGATTGCATGGGGGGCATGCCGAGCACCTTTGGAGGTGCAGTCGATGTCAACGATATCCGTCTCAAGCCCGCCGCTTCGAGATCCGCTGTGAAGAAAAATGCTTTGGTATCGAGGCCAAGTGACGCTGCGACCTCCTTGGAGATAACGATTTTCGATAACTCTGGGCCCGCGTTCTGCGGCGAAACAAAAATGCCGTTTGCCGCAGCTTTTATGAACCTGCTCTGGGTATAGGCAAGAATTTCACTGGCCTCGCCATGGCGGGCAAGTTTGCGCAGCGCGTCGGTGGAGTGCCCCCCGATGGACATGATGTTCCCGTTTTCGAGAGCGGCAGGAGTTTCTGCAGCGGCGAAGACGCGCCCGAACTCCGCCTGCGATGCAATCAGCGAGATATCGCCCCGCAGTGACCCGGCGAATTCCCTTGAAGTCTCGCCCCAAAGACATCCGTCCAGCGAAGTTGGGCCGTGAATCGGGGCATTGTTCTGTCCGTAAAGAAAGCTCGTCGCCAAATCCATTGCCGCGGTTCGCGACAGGCCTTGTTCGCGATAGATCCGGGTCGCCGCCGACTTGATGTCTCGTTCCGCGGTCGAAAGGAATACGGCCCGAGGCGTTCTGTTGATGATCGGTTGCCCCGTGATATCCGCAATTTCCAGCGCAATGATTTCCGCCCTCACTTCGCCGACTCGCCCGCTGTACAGGATGCCTCCTTGGCTTCCGGCCGGCGCCTCGGCGGAGTAACCGCGAACGATCTTCTGGATATCGGCCAAAGAGGACGCACTGCGGAGGCGTTGGATGTCATTCACGAAGGACGTCACGGTGTGGCCCTATCATCGCGATCGCTCGCTTCAAGCACCCAATGATCTGCAAAGTGCACATTCCCGGCGAACCTTGACTCACTGTCGGACGACATGACGAATGGCTTTTCCACCGAGTCGTCTTCCTGGCTGACGTGGCTGACAAGTTCGGAAATCAGTGACCTGGCCAACACCATATCGTCGGGAGAAAGCCTGGTGGAGGTACGTCCGGGCCTGGGCATGGCTACGTCTCCCTGGGAGAAGTAGCCAAAAGAGACGATCTCGATGTTGAAGTTGTTGCCGTCCGGCAGGAAGGATGTCTTGATCTCCCCGTAGAGCACCCGGTCACCCAGCTCGACGGCAAACGTTTCGTGACCAACCTCGTCCCAACCGCGTATGCCGCCCGCGAATCTCGCGCGGCCTTGTTTGAACGTGACCCAGTCGTGTACACCCATAGGTTCTCCTTGCACATGCATCGGTACAAACGCCTCCTGCCCTCGGACTCGCCCGAAGAGGCGCGCCCTCGACATTCATTTCGCGCGACCCAAGGCACCACGCAGCATGGTGCGCTTGCTGTCAGGCCGAGATGACCATGTTCTTCACGTCAGGCTCAGCTGAATGCTAGCCTCCGCTTGAATCGGCCACTACCTGCGCGCTCTTGCGAATCCAGTCGATCAGGCCGGGAGGAATGTAGAAATGCTCTCCTCCGGCAAGCGCCACGATCATGCCGAGCCCCGGGTGCATCATTTTCATGAGCTTGTATGCGTTCTCGCGTATGGCGGTAGTGCGGCCACATCGGGCCAAGTCGTCGAGGTTGTCGGACACCACGACGTAGGGGTTCCCGTCTTGTTCGGATTTCGCGATCTCGAATCGAAAATCGCTTGTCGTTGACCCCGAGTCGTTGGTGATAACGGATACGAACACCTTGGTATTGACCAATTGCTCCCAGGCTGGCGTGTAGTCTCCCGCTTCTCGGGAGGCCAACAGTATTTCCTTCAGACTCATGCGCTACTCCATGTGCATTCCAACTCGCGGCACGACCGATTGCTGCCGATCCAGGGGATCGTCGGGCGTCGGTTCAATCCCGTTTTGGAAGCACAACACGGACGATCGAGATGGGTCAATCGGAATGTTTCCCGTCTTGGCGCAGTCGCGTACTGAGTGCGTTGTCGTCGGCGGTGATGGGGTTGGCGCTGGAGGGACGTTCCAGTAACGCGGCAAGAGGCGGTGGTACCGCCACTGGCGCCCCAATCAGCGGCTCCACCACGCCCTCGAACTTGGCCGGATGCGCGGTGGCGACGATGGCCCACGTGGACGTATCGCCTGCCTCGCGCAGCCGATCCAGTTCGTGCATCGCCGTGGCGGTGTGCGGGCAGAACACCTCGCCGTGGTCGCGCGCGTGCGTGGCGATGGTGTGTCCAATGGTGGCGTCGTCGACGCTGTGGGCTTGCAGCAGACGGCGGAGTTCCGCTTCGTCGGGAAACGTCCAGCGCAGCCGCTCGAAGTTGCTGGGCGCGCCGACATCCATCGCGTTGGCGAGGGTGGCGACGGCTTCGCGCGGCCGATAGTCGGCGCCGGCGAAGTAGTCGGGCAGGGTGGCGTTGGCGTTGCAGGCCAGGCGCACTTCGCCGATCGGCAGGCCCATTTCGCGCGCCCACAGGCAGGCCATGGCGTTGCCGAGATTGCCGGTGGGGACGATGAAGTTGAGCGGCGTGCGGTGTTCGCGCCACCAGCGCAGCGCGGCGTGGGCGTAGTAGCTCATCTGTGGCAGCAGGCGGCCGAGGCTGATGCTGTTGGCGGAGGACAGCGGCACGTCGGCCTGCAGTGCCGCGTCGTTGAGTGCGGCCTTGACCATGCGCTGGCAATCGTCGAAGCGGCCGGCCACGCGCAGCGCGGTCACGTTGTCGCCGAAGCAGCCGAGCTGGTGCGCCTGGCGCGGCGAAACCCGGCCGTCGGGGTAGAGGATCACCACGCGGACGTTCGGCTGGCGGTGGAACGCCGCGGCTACCGCGGCGCCGGTGTCGCCGGAGGTGGCGACGAGGATCGTCAGCGGTCGCGCATCGGCGCGCGGCAGCCGGCGCAGGCAGGCGGCGAGGAAGCGTGCGCCGAAATCCTTGAAGGCGGAGGTGGGGCCGTGGAACAGCTCCAGCATCAGCGTGTGCGGATGGGCGGGCAGCGGACGAAGTGGTGCGTCGAAGGTGAAGGCTTCGGCGCAGATCGCGGGCAGGTCTTCGGCCAGTGCATCGCCGGCGAAGAACGGTGCCAGCAAGGTGGTGGCAGTGTCGGCCAGTGTGCCGTGCGGGTCTAACGCGGCAGGATCGAGCCGTGGCAGGTGGTCGGGCACGTACAGGCCACCATCGGGGGCGAGGCCGGCGGCGATGGCGTGGCTGAGCGGTACGGTTTCCGTGCTGCTGCTGCGCGTGCTGTGATAACGCAGAGGTTCATGCATGACCGCCACCCCTGCTGTAGGAGCGCACCCCGTGCGCGATGCCTTTGTCGCGTGCCAGGAAGAGCTCGCGCACTGGGTGCGCTCCTACAGGCGTAGGGCGGGCATTGCCCGCCGCGATTGCGACGATGCGCGAAGAGGGGCCGGCGGGCGGTGCCCGCCCTACGATCATCATGGTTGCGAGTCCTGGTCGAGCGAATCCATCAACTCGGCGGCCGGCCCCTCGATCGGCGACACCCACGCATCGCTGTCCAGCCCGGCGTCGGCGAAGGCGGCCTGCATCGCCACGCTGGCCGCCTCGGCATCGGCGCGGTTGTCGTACCAGCCGAACACGCTGGGGCCGGCGCCGGAGATGCTGGCGCCGAGGGCGTGGTGGTCGAGCGCGGCCTGCTTCACCTGCGCGAAGTGCGGTATCAGCGGGGCGCGGCGCGGTTCCACCAGCACGTCTTTCAGGCCTTCGCGCACCAGCGTCGCGTCGCCGCGTTGGCAGCCGGTCAGCACCAGGGCGAGGTTCGAACTCTGCGCCACGAACTCGCCCAGCTCGTAGTGGCCGGCCAGCGCGGCGCGCGCGCGGCGCGTCTCCAGCACCACGTGCGGATGCACCAGCGCACAGTGCCATGCCGCCGGCACGGCGATGCGCACCAGGCGCTCGTGGGTGGCCAGGACCAGGCCGCCGAGCAGCATCGAGCCGAGGTTGTCGCCGTGGCGGCTGCCGCTGGCCACCGCTTCGCCGTCGAGTGCGAACGGGTACAGCGCCTCGCGCGACAGCGGCTGTTCCAGCAAGGCGTTGGCGGCGACCAGCGCGGCCACGCACGAGGCCGCCGAACCGCCCATGCCCGAGCCCAGCGCAATGCCCTTGTGCAGCACCAGCTCGAAACCGAACGGCAGCTTCAGTGCGCGATGCAGCGACAGCAGCGCGGTGCCGGCCGTGTTGTGCCGCGGGTCGAGCGGCAGGCCTTCCACGCAGCCGCGGATGGCGGCGATGCGCACCACCGGTTCCTCGATGCGGCGCACCTCGGCGCGGTCGCCGGCGCCGGCCACGCTGTGGCCGAGCAGGTCGAAGCCGACGCCGACGTTGCCGACGCTGGCCGGGGCGAAGGCGTGGGCGAGGTGCGGCGGTCGTGCGTGTGCAGCCATGAGCGGTTCCTGTAGCGGCGTGTTCATGCATGCACCGCCAGCGATTCGGCGATGCGCAGCAGGTCGGCGAACACGCCGGCCGCGGTGACCTCCGGCCCGGCGCCCGGACCCTGCACCAGCAGCGGATTATCGCAGTAGCGGCGCGTGCTGAACTGCACCACGTTGTCGGTCAGCCGCGTGTGCGCGAACGCGTGGCTGGCCGGCAGCACCTGCAGTCGCACGCTGGCGTGGCCATGGCGGTCGAGGTGGGCAACATGGCGCAGCACGCCGCCAGCCTCGCGCGAGCGGGCCAGCGCGGCAGCCATCGGCGCATCGAGCTCGCCCAGCCGCGCGAAGAACTCCTCGCGGTCCAGTGCGGCGAGCGATGCCGGCACCAGGCTTTCCAGGTCGACGTCTTCCAGCGACAGCGGCCAGCCAGCCTCGCGCGCCAGGATCACCAGCTTGCGCGCCACGTCCAGGCCGGAAAGATCGTCGCGCGGATCGGGCTCGGTATAACCCAGCGCATGCGCCTCGCGCACCAGTGCGGAGAACGGTTGCCGGCCGTCGTGGCGGTTGCACAGCCAGGCCAGCGTGCCGGAGAACATGCCTTCCACCGCGAGCAGTTCATCGCCGGTGTCGAGCAGGTCGCGCAGGGTCTGCACCACCGGCAGGCCGGCGCAGACGGTGGCCTCGCAGCGAAAGCGCGCGCCGCCGGCGCAGGCGGTGTGGATCGCCTGCCAGCGCGGCAGCGGGCCGCTGCCGGCGAGCTTGTTCGGCGTCACCACGTGGATGCCCGCGGCCAGCCACTGCGGATAGTGCGAGGCCACTTCGTCGCTGGCGCTGCAGTCGATCAGCAGCGCATGGCGGCCATCGGTGCCGCGCACGTGCGCGGCGAACGCGTCCAGATCATTCGGGCGCCAGGTCTGCGCGCCGCCGTGGCGGTCGTTGAGTTCGGCATCGTCGCAATCCAGCCACATGCGCTTGCGGGCGACCACGCCGCAAAGCCTGAGGTCCAGGCCGAGCGTGCGCGCCAGCCGCGGCTGCGCCGCACGCAGCTGGGCGAGCAGGGCGCTGCCGACGCGGCCGGGGCCGATCACGCCCACCGCCAGCGTGCGCAGCCGCGTGCTGCCGGTGGCATGCGGGGACAGCGGCGGCAGCGGAACATGCTTGGCTTGCTCGGGTGCACAGGTGATCACGGTGGCCTCTCCGGTGGAGGCCCGTGCTCGCTGGCGTGTCGGTATCAGCCGGCCCGCCTCGTCGAGGGCGGGCCGTTGCGTGGAAACTTCAGCTGCGCACGACGCTCCGCCCGGGACTCGTAGTACCGGTGGTAATCGTGCGGGTAGTCGTGGCGATGGCGCCCGCGCGCACCGTCGCGGCGCCGGTGCGAACCGGGGCGGCAAACAGGCGGGCGGGGGCTGAAATCGGCGACATGCATCGACCATACGGGCAATGTTGCGCTGCGGTCAACAGATTCATTTGCAACTTTTCGCCTGCCCGGCAGCGGCTTCGGGGGTCGGGTGGCAGTGCGGCAGGATGTCGCGAGTCCCCGGCGAAACGGCGCCCGGGATTACCATGGGCGGATGATCCGTCCCCCTTACCGACGCTCGTCGCTTCGCGCGGCGGTCGCGCTGCTTGCGTTTTGCAGTGCCGCGGCCGCGCTGGCCGCAGCCGCTCCCGACACCCTGGAACAGCGCGTGGCCGCGTGCACCAGTTGCCACGGCGCGCGCGGCGAGGGTTCGCCCGATGGCGTGCTGGCGCCGCGCCTGGCCGGCAAGCCGGCGGGTTACCTGCTGCAGCAACTGGAGTACTTCCAGTCCGGCCAGCGCCGGCATGCGCCGATGGAATACGTGGTGCGCCAGCTGAGCCAGCCCTACCTGCGCCAGATCGCGGAATACTTCGCCGCGCAGGATCTGCCGTACCACCGCTGGCCGCAGCCCGCCGTGTCGGCCGAGGTCCTGCGCCGCGGCGAGCAGGTGGTGCTGCACGGCGATCCCGCCCGCGCCGTGCCTTCGTGCGTAAGCTGCCACGGCGACAAGCTCACCGGCTTCGAGCCGATGATGCCGGGCCTGGTCGGTCTGTCCTCCGGCTACATCAGCAACCAGCTGGTGTCGTGGCGCACGCATACCCGCGCGGCGGAAGGGCCGTATTGCATGGGCGTGGTGGCCAACCGCATGCGTGAGTCGGATATCGCCGCGGTGTCCGCATGGCTGGCCAGCCACGCGCCGGCGGCGGACATGCACCCGCAGCCCGCCGCGGCGCAGACGACGCCGCTGCCGGGCTGGTGCGTGATGGGCCACAGCGAGGTGAATCCATGAAGTGGTTGCGACGCGGCGTCGGCTTGCTGGTGGTCCTGCTGCTGATCGGCGCGGCAGCGTGGTGGTATCTCGCGCGCGACCAGCGCGCACCGTCCACGCCGGTCCAGCGCGAGGCCGATGCGGCCGCGCTGGTCGATCCGGCGCGGATCGAGCGCGGCAAATACCTGGCCACCGTCGGCGACTGCGCCGCCTGCCACACCGCGCGCGGCGGCCAGCCGTATGCGGGCGGCCGCTCGCTGGCCACGCCGTTCGGCGACGTGCCGGCGCCGAACATCACGCCGGACGCGGACACCGGCATCGGCCAGTGGAGCTTCGACGATTTCTGGGCCGCGCTGCACCTGGGCAAGGGTCGCCACGGCCAGCTGCTGTACCCGGTGTTCTCCTACACCTCGTTCACCAGGGTCACGCGCGACGATGCGCTGTCGATCTTCGCCTACCTGAAATCGCTGCCGCCGGTGAACCAGCCGGCGCAGCCGACCGGCCTGGAGTTTCCCTACAACGTGCGCAGCAGCCTGGTGGCGTGGCGCGCGCTGTACTTCAAGCCCGGCGTGTACCAGCCCGATCCAGCGCAGTCGCCGCAGTGGAATCGCGGCGCCTACCTGGTGCAGGGGCTGGGCCATTGCAACGAATGCCACGCGCCGCGCGATTCGCTCGGCGGCATCGAGCAGAACCAGCACCTCACCGGCGGCCAGATCCCGCAGCTGGACTGGTATGCGCCCGATCTCAGCACGCGCAGCGGCGGCGGCCTGGAAGGCTGGAGCGCGCAGGACGTCATCGACCTGCTGAAGACCGGCCAGTCGTCCAAAGGCAGCGCATTCGGACCGATGGCCGACGTGGTGCGGCTGAGCACCCAGCACATGACCGACGCCGACCTGCAGGCGGTGGCGACCTACCTGCAAGCGTTGCCGCCGCGCGCGCCGGCCGCACCGGTCGCGTTCCCCCAGGCGGCCAGCCACGAGCAGGGCGGCAAGCTCTACGCGAAGCACTGCGCCGATTGCCACGGCGACAACGGCCAGGGCGTGGCCGGCATCTATCCGCCGCTGGACGGCAACACCTCGGTCACCGGACCGACCAGCATCAATGCGATCCGCAGCGTGCTGCTGGGTGGCTTCGCGCCGGCCACCGCGGCCAATCCGCGGCCGTACTCGATGCCGCCATTCGCGCAGCAACTGAGCGACGAGGACGTGGCCGCCGTGGTCAGCTACGTCCGCCAGTCGTGGTCGAACAAGGCCAGCGCGGTGGCGCCTGTCGAGGTCAGCCGCTCGCGGCATACGCCGGTGGATTGAGCCGGGCGCCGGGTAGCGCATGACCCGCCAGCGGAGTGAAAGCGGGTCGGCGCTGCCCCATTCGTCAAGGCGGGGACGCGCGTGGAAGCCGATACAGGGCGGGCTGCGGCGTGCCCGCCGGGATGGCACGTGACTTGCTCACGCCGAACAGGGCGGTGCCGGCAACCGGCATCGCGGGCGGGAGGGGCAGCACGTGCGCGAGAGGAACGCTGCGAACAGGGAACGCGAGACGGCGCAACAACCGGTGCCGCGAACCGAGCCCGTCGCGTGGTGGCAGCGTAGGGCCAGGCCAACTGCCCCGCCCCGCGCCGAGGGACGGCTGGCACGCACGGGGCCGACCGCACCTGCTCGCCCGAACTCCTGGTGCATCGACTCGCGCTCGTCGCTGGCGCAGCTGCGCCACACGTTGTGGCTGCCATTCGCGATCTCGCCTGCCACCCGCATCATCCTTTCCCCACCGATGTTCCGCAGCGCCACGGCGGCTCTGCAGACGCGCGTGAACCGCCTGCACCGGGCGTGCGGATGCGCGGTTGCGGCGTTGGCAGTGTCGGGCTGTTTCGTGGTGCAGCTGGCGTGGTGGATTGCCGGCGGCTTGGGCGTGAGCGCGGGGGCGCTGCTGCGGGGCATCGGCGTACTGGTGGCGGCGGCCGTTCTCGGCAAGCTGGCCGGCATTGTCGGCAACCGCTTGCGTCTGTCCCTGCTGCTGCGTCGCCTGGATCGCTGCCTGGCGCGACGGCCGCGTCGCGCGGTGCGGTTTCCCTTGCCAACGGAGTCGTGACCATGGGGCGGGTATGCAAGGAAGTCCAGGACTGGGTCGAGGAACAGGTCGAGAAACCCATCGAGACCTGGGTGAACCAGTTGCAGAAAGTCTGCGAGGAGCAGGACTGCAACTGGTGGTGCCTGTGCTGCAACAAGTGGCTGTGCTGGATGACCTGGGTACTGGTGAAGGTCGTCACCTTCGTGGTCGTCACCGTCGGCAAGTGGGTTACGCGCGTGGTGTGCGAGATGGTCAACGTCGTGCTCGACGCGATCGGCTTCCTCGTCGAGATGGTTCTCAGCATCCCGATCCTCGGCGGCATTCTGCGCACCATCATCAACTGGGTGACCGAAGTGATCTGGCGCTTGGTCGGCTTGTTCGACTTCCTCGGCTCGCTGCTGGGCATCCGCCTGCGCAAGAAGATGTACTTCGGCGTGGTGGTGCCGTCGGTGAATGGCCGCCCCATCGTCACCGACGCCGATATCCAGCGCCAGGTCGACGCCGCCATCGATCTCTACGATCGTCTGTGCAACATCCGGATGATCTTCACCGGCATCTGCCACACCGATGTCGCGGCTCCCGACGACGGATTGGTAGTTGGCTGCGACGGCGGCGGCTTTTTCAGCGACTGGTGGGTCGGTGGCTCGTATTTCGAGTTCGCCTCCGCCACCTGCAAGCCGAAGGACAGCTTCCGCAGGCTGATCGGACTGGGCGCGGAGATCATCGTGTTCATCGTGCGGGACGTCACCCCGAGCGGAACCAACGGCTGCAGCTTCGCCTCGACTCACAATTACGTGGTCATCGAGGCCAAGCCGACCGACCAGGCGTTCGTGGCTGCCCACGAGATGGGTCACGCCTGCTGGCTGCCGCACGACAGCGACACGGCCAACCTGATGAACCCGGTGACGCCGGTCGCCAACCCGGTGCTCACCAACGTGCAAATCGCGCTGGTGAGGTGGAGCAAGCATTGTGTGTACTTCTGAGCGGGGTCGACGGACATGAGCACATCGGAACGCGGGGATGCGGCAAAGGGAACGCCCGGCTGCAACGTGAGCTCGACGCTCAACTTCACCGTCGGGGTGCTTGCCATTGCCGCTGCCGTGGCCATCGCCAGCGGCCTGTGGTTCTGGCTGCGCTGAGGGGTACATCGTCGTCTCCGCAACGTGCGCCTTTCGAGGGCATTTATCCAACGAGCTGGGAGGGCACCGGGATGAACTACCTGGATCAACCAAGCGACATGAATCGGCGCGTGTTCGTGAAGGGCCTGGGCCTCGTGAGCCTGGGCCTGGTCACCTCGGCGATGTTCGGCGGCTGCGAGCAACTCATCAAGGACATCCAGAACCGGCCCGTGCGCCGTTACCTGCGCACCGGCTCGCCGGAAGTCCAGCACGCGCTGGACGTCTATCGGGAGGCCGTCATCAAGATGCGTGCGCTGCCGGATTCCGACCCGCGCAGCTGGAATGCGCAGGCCGCCCTGCACGGAACGGTCAGCGGCGGCTTCAACCTGTGCCAGCACGGCACCGTGCATTTCTTCTCCTGGCACCGCGCCTATCTGCTGTATTTCGAACGCATCTGCCAGCAACTGACCGGGGAGAAGAGCTTCGGCCTGCCCTACTGGAACTGGAACCGGTACCCCGCGATGCATCCGGCGTTCACGGCCGCCGGCAGCGCCCTCGACCATCCGCGCAGCAACACCACCGTCGGGTCGAATGCCGCGTTCAACGATCCGACCATGACCACCATTCTCTCGGATGCGAACTTCATCACCTTCAGCTCGCAGCTCGAAGGCACGCCGCACAACACGGCACACGTCATCATCGGCATGGACATGGGTACGGGTGGCTCGCCGCAGGACCCGATTTTCTGGGCGCATCACTGCATGGTCGATTACTGCTGGGCCAAGTGGAACATCGAACTGCACAACGACAACCCGAGCGATCCGACCTGGATCAACACCACGTGGAATCATTTCGTCGATGGCAACGGAAACCCCGTCAGCATCAGCGCGGGTGTCACGCCGCTGCTGCCGCTGCTCAGCTACCGCTACGAAAGCAGCAGGGTCGGGGACTTTGCCACGCCGCTGGACATGCTCAGGCTGAGCGCGCAGCAGGCCAAGCTGATCGAGGCACGCATCCGCAAGGGTGCGCCGGTGCGATTCGACATCAGGCGACGCGTGCCGATCGCCGCAAACGTAACGCTTCGCCTGGACCGCCCGGTGTCACGGCAGGCCCGCCTGACGACCGCGGACCTTGCGGCACTGCTGGAGTCCGACGCGCGCCGGGAACGCGTGTTCTTGAACGTGGACTACGCGCAGCAGCCGCAAGCCAACGACTTCTTCGTGCGCGTGTTCATCAACCTGCCGGATGCCAATGCGCAGACACCGACCAGCGACATCCACTACGCCGGCAGCTACGCTTTTTTCGGGCCGCAGGCCACGTCCGACGATTCCGGTGATCACCCGTCGCATCATCACAAGACCGACTTCATCATCGATGTGACGCAGACGCTGAAGCGGCTGCACCGGAACGGCGTGGTGCGAACCGACCAGCCGCTGGCGGTGCAGATCGTGGCCGTGCCGGCCGAGGGCAAGTTCCGGCAACCGGCGATGCCGCTGATGCTGAAGAACGTCGGTTTCCTCATCGCGCCGGTACACGTGAGGGCCAGCGACGGATGAGCTTTCCCGGGCGCACCGGCCATCGGATACGGCAGCGCATGCAACTGCTGCTGGTGACACTGTGCCTGCATGCCGCCTGCGCCGGCGTGGCCGCCGGTGGCCACGAGCATGCCAGTTGCGCGGGCTCCGGGCACCGGTTGAGCCTGGCGGCGCCGACGCTGGAACAGCCTGTCGAGGCCGCTTCCGTCGCCGCGTCGGAGCAGGCGTTCGTCCGGGTGGTGGTCGCCGGGGTGGTCAATCCGCAGCGGATACCGATTTCCTTCGTGGTGCGTTTCCACGCCCGCGATGGCAAGGCCGGCTACCTCGGAAGCTTCAGCTTGTTTCCGCCGGACAACCCCGGCACGTTCATCGTCGCGACCGGGGGCAAACTGGAGGCGGGAGGAAGGGTGAGCATCACGCTCGTCCCGTTGCAGCCGGTGCCGGCGATGCAGGTCGTGAGCGTCTGCGTGGGCTCGGTGCGGTTCATCCGATGAGCCGCCCGGTATCGGTCCAGCGCGATCCGCGGCGGATCGCGAGGCCGCCTCGCGCCACGGCCGAGGGTGGTGGTGAAGGACAAATCCGGCGAACGCGGCGCACGATGGCGGTCGCCGGCATCGACGCGTTTTGTCGCGCCCGCTTCCCGTTGCCGCTTTCGTTGACCTGAATCAAGGCGACCCGGCCACCGCGCCGACACGCTTGCGCCACTTTGTCCACACCGGGCTCACGCTCCGGCACGGCGCATGATCGATCTCGCGTACAGCAGCTTCGGACTCACCCGTTTGCCCTTCCTCGATGCCATCGACGCGGTGGCGCGCGCGGGCTATGCGGGGATGGAGATCGCCTTTCATCGCGACCACTTCAATCCGTTCGACCTCGGCGACGACGATCTCGGTGCAGTGAAGCATCGACTGGCGCGCGCCGGCATCGCGCCGGCCTGCGTGGCCACCGCCTCGCACTTCTTCACGCCCTCGCGGCCGCACGAACCTTCGCTGATGTCGCTGGACACGGCCGGGCGCAAGCGGCGCATCGACCTGGTCAAGCGCGGCATTCGCGTGGCGCGACAGCTGGGCACGAACCTGGTCACCTGCGGCAGCGGCTTCGTGCGCGAAGAGCATGTGCGCCAGCCGCAGGTGGACCCGCTCGACGTGCTGGCCGAGTCCATCCGCGAGTGTCTGGGCGAGATCCGCGACGACGAGGACATCACCCTGCTGATCGAACCCGAGCCCGGCATGGCGATCGAGACGCTGGCGCAGGGCCAGGCGCTGATCGCCGCGGTCGGTTCGCCGCGCTTCGCGCTGCACATCGACCTCTGCCATGCCTACTGCTCCGAGCCGGACTACCTCGCCGCGCTGGCGCAGGCCGCGCCGCAGGCGCGTTACCTGCACATCTCCGATGCACGCGCGGGCTGGAACCTGAAGATCGCGGAAGACAGCGACGCGCTCGCCGTCAACCTCGACCACGCCAGCACGCTGGTGTATTTCCCCGACGGCGCCGACTACCTCTTGCTGGATGGCAGTCACCCCCTGTACTTCGCCGATCGCGCGCCGGATGCCGCGCGGCAGCGGCGCATCGATGCCCTGCTGGCGCGTGCCGGTCTCGCGCCAGCGGCACGCTGGGTGGATTACGGCAGCCTGTACGCCGGCACCTCGCCGCTGGACGACGAGATCTTCACCTACCTGATCTCGGTGCCCGGCATCAGCTTCGACGCGCTGGAGCGCGCCCACCCGATCCTCGCCTGGTTGCGCGGCGCGCGCGGCCCCGCGCTGGTGGACGTCATGGTCGCCAACACGCGCACCGGCGTCGTGCATTTCCACGAGATCCCCGGCGAGGGCACGCTGGATCTGGCGGCCAGCTTCGCCGCGCTGAACGCGCACGGCTTCCATGGCTTCGGTTCGGTCGAGCTTTATCACCACGTGGATGCGTGGCAGGAGGCGTTGCAGGCCAGCCATCGCCACCTCGCCGCCATCGCGCAGGGCTGATCGATGCGGATCGACCTCGACGCCTGGGGCTGGGCCGCCGACACCGTCGGCGAGCTGGACCACCGCCGGTTGAAGGCACCCAGCGTGAAGTTGCGCGGCGTGCACGCGGGGGCGGGCGGCGACGTGGTCTGCACCATCGACCTGCGCTGGCGCCTGCCCAATGCCGACGCCTGCCTGAGCACGGTCGAGGCGCATTCGCTGGAGCACTTCCTGCTGGAGGGTTTCGGCCGCCTGCTGCCGGGGCACTTCATCGGCGTGGGCGTGATGGGCTGCCGGACCGGTTTCTACCTCACGCTGTTGAACGAGGGCCGCCGCGAGGTGATCGAGCGGACCCTGGAAACCGTGCTCTACGGCGTGCTCGGCGCCACCGCCGTGCCCTACGCGCGCATCGAGCAATGCGGCTACTGGCGCCACCACGACCTGGCCGCCGCGCAGGCGGTGGCGCGCGAGGTGCTGGCGCAACGCGCGGCATGGCGGGAGGTCGCGTGAACGCGGCGGTCACGCGTTGGCGGGTCAGCGAGACGCGTCGCGTCGAGTACGAGCTGTGCAACGTCGCGGACGTGTTCGATCCGGCCTGCGACGCCTTGCTGGCCGACGGCCGCCACGCCGGCGGCCGCCGCTTCGTGGTGGTGGACGAGGTGGTGCTGCGTCACCACGGCGTGCGCCTCGCCGCCTACTTTGCGCAGCACGGCGTGACCGCGCGCATCGTCGCGCTGCCCGGCGGCGAGGGCGGCAAGACGATGGAGGCGTGGCAGCACCTGCTGCGCGCGCTGGACGAGTTCCCCATCCACCGCCGCGACGAGCCGATCCTCGCCATCGGCGGCGGCGTGCTCACCGACGTGGTCGGCTTCGTGGCCTCCAGCTACCGCCGCGGCGTGCCGCACATCAAGGTGCCCACCACCTTGATGGGCTACGTGGATGCGGCGGTGGGGATCAAGACCGGGATCAACTTCAACGGCCGCAAGAACCGCCTCGGCAGCTTCGAGCCGCCGCGCCGCGTGCTGCTGGATCGCAGCTTGCTGCGCACGCTGCCGCGCCGCCACCTGCACAACGGCGTGTGCGAGATCATCAAGCTCGCCGTGATCAAGGATGCGGCGCTGTTCGCGCAACTGGAACGCCACGGCGCCGCCAGCGTGGCCGGCGCGTTCCAGGGCGAGCACGGCGGCGCCATCCTCGACCGCGCCATCGACGACATGCTGCAGGAGCTGGCGCCCAACCTGTTCGAGGACGAGTTGGCACGCGTGGTCGACTTCGGCCACAGCTTCAGCTACGGCCTGGAAACGCGCCACGAGGATCGCCTGCTGCATGGCGAGGCGGTGCTGCTGGACATCCTGGTCTCCGTCGCCATCGCCCACCATCGCGGCCTGCTCGCCGATGCCGCCGCCGCGCGCATCCTCGCCCTGGTCGGCCGGCTCGGCCTCGCGCCGCCGCTGGAACTGCTCGACGGCGCGCTGATGTGGCAATCGCTGCTCGATCGCGTCGAGCACCGCAACGGCGCCCAGCGCGTGCCGCTGCCGATCGCCGTCGGTGCCGGCGTGTTCGCCAACGACATCCGCCGCGGCGAACTCGACGCCGCCATCGCCACCCTGCAATCCTGGATCGCACCCGCCCATGACCGACTCGCCGAATGTTGACGCCGCGGAGATCGCCCACTTCGACCGCATCGCCCAACTGTGGTGGGACCCGCACGGCAAGATGGGCCAGTTGCACGCCATCAACGGCCTGCGCCTGCGCTTCATCACCGATCGGCTGACCGGCACCGCGCCGCGCGTCGTGGACGTGGGCTGCGGCGGCGGCATCCTCGCCGAGGCGCTGGCGAAACACGGCGCGCGGGTCACCGGCATCGACCTGTCCACGCTGTCGCTCAAGGTCGCGCGCCAGCATGCCGAGCGCGGCGCACTGGCCATCGACTACCGCGAGATCGACGTGGAAACACTGGCGCGCGAGGAAGCCGGCACGTTCGACGCGGTGACCTGCATGGAGATGCTCGAACACGTGCCCGAGCCGGCGCGCGTGATCGCCGCCTGCGCACGATTGCTCAAGCCCGGCGGCGTGGCGTTCTTCTCCACCATCAACCGCAACTTCAAGGCCTTCGCCTTCGCCATCGTGGCCGGCGAGTACATCCTCGGCCTGCTGCCGCGCGGCACGCACAGCTACCGCAAGCTGATCCGCCCGACCGAGATGCGCGCGTGGGCAAGCGCAGCGGGGCTGCAGTTCAACGCCGTGGCGAGCCTCATGTACCACCCGCTCAAGCGCAGCTTCCGCGTGGCGCCGGGGCGCGAGGACATCAACTACATGGCCAGCTTCACGAAGCGGGGTTGAACACATGCGCCGCTTCCTCGCCCTCTCGCGCTCGCTGCATGGCGTGCTCGACATCGCCATGCCCGGCTTCGTCGCCCTGCTGTGGCTCGGCCATTTCCCCGCCTGGCCGGTGCTGGCGCTCTGCCTGGGCACCGCACTGGCCGGCTACACCGCGATCTACGCGCTGAACGACCTGGCCGGCGTCCGTGACGACCGCCAGAAGGTGGCGCGCGGGCTCACCCCCGGCTACGCGGTGGAGGCCTCCACGATGCGCTACCCGCTGGCACAGAACCTGATCAGCATGAAAGGCGCGCTGGCCTGGTTCGGCCTGTGGTTCGCGCTGGCCGTGCTCGGCATCTGGCTGCTCAACCCGTGGATCCTCGCCATCCTCATCGCCGCGGCGCTGCTGGAACTGGCCTACGTGAAACTGCTCAAGGTCACCTGGTGGCGCACCGTGGTCAGCGGCCTGGTGAAATCCGCCGGCCCCGTCGCCGCCGTATTCGCCGTGGTGCCGACGCCTTCGTTGGCGGGGCTGGCGCTGATGCTGGGCTGGCTGATGCTGTGGGAAGTGGGCGGGCAGAACATCCCCGCCGACTGGAACGACATCGAGGAGGATCGCGCCATCGGCGCGCGCACCATCCCGCTGGTGTTCGGCCTGCGCACCGCCGGCTGGCTGGTGCTCGCGCTGCTCGCCCTCACCGTGTCCGGCAGCCTGCTGCTGGCGCAGCTCTCGCCACTGATGCTCGGCTGGCCATTCCAGCTCGCCGTGTTGCTGGCTGGTGTGGTGCTGCTGGTGGTGCCGGCGGTGCGGCTGGCGGTGACCCGCGATGGCCGCGCTGCGGCGCGACTGTTTGATCGTTCCAGTTTGTATCCGTTGGCGTTGTTGCTGATCGTTACGGTGTCCGTGCTGTTGCCTTGAGTGTGCCGTTCGCGCCGAAGTCCGGCGCATGATCCGGAAGGTGGACGTAGGGCGGGCACTGCCCGCCGGCTTTCCCGCGCGTCACTCGTGCCCATCAAATCCTCACGATCAACGCGCTCGTACCCGCGTGTTTCCTTCGATCCAGGACATCAAAGGCAAGAGCGGTCGATCGCCTTCGGCGACCGAGTCACTTTCTCTTTGCGTGCTCAAAGAGAAAGTAACCAAAGAGAAAGAGCACCCCGCTTGGCGCTTGCCGGGCATCCTGCCCGGCAAGTCCGTGAGCCGGGGCCGGGCTTTTCGAGCGGGCATCCTGCCCGCGCGAAAAGGCGTTGCCATCCTTGGCAACGCCCGCTGCGCGGCCTGTCGTCCCCGACTCACCGCCGCACAGGGGCCCGGGTAGAGCAGCGGGCCATCGTGGCCCGCACTTTTCAGAAGAGCCAAAGCAAAGCGGGAGCGGCGCGCCGGCCGCTTCCTTCCTTATTTAACTTCCTCGTCCCGGTTTCCAGTTTCCGGTTTCCGGGCCCTTTGCGGTTGACCTAGGCGAAGCGGGGTTCAGTTCGCCGTGAACTCCCCTAGATTTTGGTTGTCTAGACTGTCAAGTAGAGTGTAAAGTGGGCCGCTAAAGCAAGGGGTGGGAGCGATGGGCACAAGACTAAGCAAGGCTCCAGTTTGCTTCACACTGGCTCAGATGCGCTTCAATCCGGTACTGGTCATGGAACCGTTTCTGCCGGCCCTCCAAGAAGCGTTCCGCGAAGCTGGTTTTCCTGACTACGCGCAAACGAAGGTGCAATCGCTGGAGGTCGTGCCCAGCGGGGAGGGTATGGAGGTACGCGAGCAAGCTATCACTCGCTTCATATATCGCAACAAAACGCAGACGGCCGCATTCCTACTCGATCCTGCTGCTTTGACCTACGAGTTAACCGACTATCCGGTGTTCGAGGAGTTCTCGGATGCCTTTTTGCATGCACTGAAAATCATAGATTGCCATCGTACTATCGAGTACTGCGATCGACTGGGCATGCGGATGCTCGATGCAGTGCAGCCCTTGGAGGGCGAGACCTTGGAGCAATATTTGGCGCCGCAAGCGCTGGGCTTCATTGGTCTGAGCGATGAAGGTCTTGAGCATCAGCACACTCTGAGTGAGTCGTTATTCAAGTGCGGCTCCCGGTCGCTGCTTGTGCGCACAGCACGTGTACCCCACGGTGTCGCAGCCCCACCGGACCTAATGCCGCTCCGTCTCAGGCTGGCCAAGCGATTTTCAGAGTACCAAAGGGAAACGGTGATGCTGGACTGCGACAGTGCTGATGCGGACCGTGTAGATTTCAGCGTCCACGTGGCGAAAGAAAAGCTGACCGAATTGAAGTCGGCCCTTTCCTCCAGCTTCAAGGCTCTGGTAACGCCGTACGCACTTAAGATATGGGAATGACCATGACGTACACACTTCCTTCATGGCAGCCTGTCCAGCCCCGCCGCAACGGCCTGTGGCAAAGCGCGGTCGCGATGACGCTGATCAGCGTTTTAGCGGGCACGGGTGGTCATGTCAGTGCCGAACAGATCCCTAAGTATTTCGGCACCGGCTCGGCATCGCCGCCTGCGCGCGACTTACGAGCAGCGGTGAAACATTGTGAAGGTCTTGCCATTGAGCTAAAGGCGATCCGTAGCGCACTCCGCCTTAGTGTGGCTGAAACCGCTCAGTTGTTCAGAGTCTCGCGACCTACTATTTATAGCTGGCAGAACGGTAATCCGATCAGTCCCGAGAATGCTGAGCGACTACGTGCGATCGTCAATGCGCTTGCCCCGCACTTGCATCTGCTGAAGTCGCAAGTAGGCCGAGTCGCCCACCGCGCTATCAAGGGTCGCACCACGTTGTTGCAAAAGTTAGCGGGAGGCGAGGATGTCGATCAGGCGATCAGTCAACTAGCAGAGGTCCTTAAACGAGAAGCTGGGCAACGCGAACGCTTGGTGCACCGGCTGGATGGCCGAAGCGGTGGTCGGGGCTCTGCTGACCTCGATGCGCTCGGCTGAGAGAGTTACCGACGATGCCTACGGCTTGGCGTCAAGGAGATCTGCTCGCGCCAGTCGACGCCGTTTCTCTTGGGGTTATTGACCCCGAACAGCGCGACACACACCGAGCCCTGATCATCAGCCACAGCTGCGATATCGCGAGCACAGCAAACATCGAGCCCGAAGTAGAACTCCTGATCGGTGTGGTTGTTCGGCACGATGAAGCGACGGCCCAGAACGGCCATTCAATCCGCAGGCTACATCTTGGAGCAGAGGGCCAGCTCGTCACCGAGTGGGTGCGCTACGGTATTTCCGAGCGGAGCAAGATATCTAAGGTTGATCTTCTCCGATACGAGCCTTGGGGGGAACGGCGATATACGGGCGAGCAGCGTGCGCTGCTGCGTCGGTGGCTGGCACAGCGTTATGCTCGCTGTGAGTTTCCCGATGCCTTTATCAACTGGCTCAAGGAAAGCGGTGTGGGTAGCCGCTTCGAGGATCTTGGCAAGCGCCATTCAGCACATTTGACGGGAATCTATTTCGATTTCGACGACGATAGTGAGCGGGGCAACCCAGATGAGCCTTATGCGCTTGGCATAAATCTCGTGTACGACACCGACAGCGCTGATAATGCTGCTGCTGCCGAGCAAGCCGGGGAGCGCCTTGAAGCCTTGTTCGCCCAACGCTGCAAGCCAAATGGTCAATGGCGTTGGATCGAGCTGACCTATTGCGACGTGCTGTCGGAAGAAGTATTCAGCTTACGGGCGGCGAGAACCTTCCGGCGCTGGCGCTTTGAGCACCGCAGTCTCGATGGTGAGCCAATCGACTCCTCGGAGTAACGCTTTGTTCTGAGCAACTCTCTTGAATTCCGAGGAGGGAGCAACCTCAATGACTGCATCTGGCCGAAATCGGACGATCGTCCGTTCTGCAAGCAGTTAAACTGCGACGTCATCCCGGCGGAAGCCGGAATCCAGTGCCTCGGCACATGGTTGAAGACGCTGGATTCCAGCGTTCGCTGGAATGACGAGCAAGGAGCACCCTACCGCATGATCCCCGTATGCCCCAACGAATACCGCCCCGGCTGCGGCCACACGGTGAGGCCATGCGGCTCCATGCCGACCTTGATCTTGCGCACCTTGCCGGTGGTGGTGTCGATGGCGTAGACGACGTCGTCGAAGCGGCCGGAGAGCCACAGCATGCGGCCGTCGGCGCTGACGTTGCCCATGTCGGGGCTGCCGCCGTGGGGGATCGGCCAGGTGGCGACGACCTGGCGGGTGGCGAAGTCGATCACCGAGACGCTGCCCTTGCCCTTGCGCGGGCCGTGGATCTTGTGCGTGCCGCGGTTGGCCACGTACAGGCGCGTGCCGTCGCGGCTGGGGTAGAGGCCGTGGGTGCCGATGCCGGTGGCGATGAAGCCGATCTTGGTGAAGCTGTCGCCGTCGATCAGGTAGACGCCGTCGGCCATCATGTCGGCGACGTAGAACACCTTGCCGTCGGGCGAGACGCGGATGTCCTGCGGCATGCCGCGGTGTTTCAGCGGCAGGTAGCCGAGCACCTTGTGCGCGGCCATGTCGATCTTGGCCAGCTTGCCGCCGAACTCGCAGGTGAAGATCGCGTAGCGCCCGTCGATGGAAAAGTCGGCGTGGTTGATGCCCTTGCAGCCGGGCACCGGCAGGCGGAACTGCAGCGCCATGGTGTGCGGGTCGCGGAAATCGAGCCGGGCGTCTTCCTCGGCAACCACGATGGCGTGCTTGCCGTCCGGGCTGAAGTACATGTTGTACGGGTCGTCGACCGCCACCGCCTGGCCGGGCTTGCCGGTGGTCGGGTCGATCGGGGTGAGGCTGCCGTCGGGGCGGTCCTCGGCGTTGTTGGTGACCCACAGCGTGCGCAGGTCGTAGGCCGGCACCACGTGCTGCGGGCTGCGGCCCACCTTGAAGGTGTCGACCACCTTGAACGTCACCGGGTCGATCACGCTGACGCTGTCCGAGCGCAGGTTGGGCACGTAGATGCGCGCCAGCGCGCCGGCCACCGCGGGGCTGAGCATGTTGACGCCGGCATCGCCATAGAGGTTGGCCGGGTTGGTCACCGGCGGCATGCCGGCGACGGTCTGCACGCCGCCGGCGAATGCCGCGCCGCTGGCGAGCCAGGCGAGCAGGGCGAAGCCGGCGGGGCGGCGGTGCGGGTGAGAGGTGTGCGCGTTGATGGTGAAGGTCCTCGGCAGCATGTCCGGTCCACGAATGTCGGTTGGGGGGTGCGGGCAGGTCAGTGTCCGGCGACGTCCTTGCGGATCGCCTCGACCGTCTGCGCCACGATCAGGTCCACGCCGAGCTGGCCCAGCGCGGCGGTGGCGCGACGCGGGTCGCCGCCGTAGACGCCGTCGGCCGCGCCCGGCGCGCTCGCGTGGCGCAGTGTATCGGCGCGCACCATCGACGGTGCGACTGCCAGCTGAAGCGAGGTGTCGGCGAGCGCCGCGTGGGTGCCGATCTCGTCGTCGCGGTAACCGCGCCGGCGCAGCAGCGCGGCGTAGCCGGTGGAACTGGCGGCGTAGTATTCCGGCGGCGCGAACGCGTGCTTGGGCGAACCGGCCCAGTGCTTGTTGAGCCGGTCCACCACGCGGCGCAGGTCGCACTGGTAGCCGCCGTGGTCGCCGAGCAGCACGACGTGGCGAAAGCCGTGCGCCGCCAGGCTTTCGGCCGCCGACGCCAGCATCTGCTCGAACGCGGCATCGGGCACCGTGATGGTGCCGGGAAAATGCATGTGCCCGCTCGGCGGCGCGATGTTGCCCTCGGGCACGTAGGCGACCACCGGCGCCACCAGCGCGTTGCCCAAGGCGCGCGCGATCCGCTCGGCCAGCGCCGCGGCGCGCGCGTTGTGCTTGCCCAGCGCGATATACGGCCCGCTCTGCTCGGTACCGCCGATCGGGATGATGACGGTGGTGCTGCCGGTCTCGATGCGCGCGCGCAGCTCGGTCCAGGTCAGCTCCTGCAACTGCACCGTGGGCGGCTGCGCGCAGGCCGCCTGCGCCAGCATCAGCAGCAGGGCGAGGCCGAGGAGCTTGCGGTGATTCAGCAGGAACTTGCGCACGCGGGCGGGGAGGGGCGATCGATCATCCGCGCACATTGGAACAGCGCTGCGCCGCGCGCAAGCCCGTTGCGGCGCGGCAACGGGCCTGGCCGCTTTCAGTGCGACAGGTCGACCGCGTACACCGCCGTGCCGTCGCCGTTGTCCTTGAGCTGCCGGATGTTGTGCAGCCCTGCCGCTTTCGCCACATCGAGCTTGTTCGCCGCGCCGGTGAACACCACCGGGCCGCGCGTCTTCAGCGGCGCGAAACGCCATGAGGTGGCCTCGAGGTCGGCCGCGCCGAGGTGCTGCTTGCGCTCGATCCACTTGGCCAGGATTTCGCGCGTGCCGTCGGGCGCGGCCAGCACGATGTTGCTGCCGTCCAGGCCGGGGAAGTGGCCGCCGCCGCTGGCGCGGTAGTTGTTGGTGACCACGACGAACGGCTGCGTCGGCGCGACCGGCTTGCCGTGGAAGGTGAGCGTGGTGATGCGCTCGCCGGCCGGCCTGGACACGTCGATCACGTAGTGGATGCCGCCCTGGATCTGGTCGAAGTTGTAGCCGGTGTAGCGGCTGTTGATCAGCGCCTGCTCGCCGGTCTGCTCCGGGTCGATGCGGTTGAAGCGCCGCGCGGACTGCTCCAGCCAGGCCTTCAGGCCGGCGCCGTCGATCTTCACCGCGGCCAGCGTGTTGGGATAGAAGTACAGGTCGGCGGCGCTGCGCAGGGTCAGCGGGCCGGCGGCCACGTCGGTGTAGTCGGCCGGGCCGCCGAAGCCGGTGCGGAACGCGGCAGCGGCCCCGAGCACCGGCACGTCGGCCAGCTCGGGATGGGTGAGCGGCAGTTCGCGGCGCACGTAGTCGATCTGCGCAGCATTGACCGGCGCCAGCGCGGTCATGTTGCCCTCGTCGGCGAAGTAGCTGCTCATGCGCAGCGCGCTCGTGCCGATCGGCGTGTTGACGTAGGCGACCGCGGCCTGCTGCACGCCCGCCACCAGTGGCGCGATCGCGGGGTCCGCCGGCACGCAGTCGTGCTTGTCCTTGCAGATCGGCCGCACCTCGCTGTGGCTGTTGTCCCGGTCGACCACCCAGCGGCCGTCCTGGCGGTTGAGCACCAGCGCGACCAGGCCCAGGTCCTTGCCGAAGAAGCCGCCCATCACCGCCGGCACGTTGCGCACGAAACCGCGGCGGGCGTCGACGTCCTTCATGCCGGCATAGCGCGGGCCGGGGAACTGCGTGTGCGAGTGGCCGAGCAGCAGCACGTCGATGCCGGGCACGCCGGCCAGGTACCAGCCGGCGTTCTCCATGTCGCTGGTGTAGGGGTGGGTGTCCAGGCCGCCGTGCAGCAACGCCACGACCAGGTCGGGATGTTGCGCCTGCAGTTCGGGCAGGTATTTGCGCGCGGCCTCGACCACGCCGGCGACGGTGACCTTGCCGGCCAGGTGGTGCTGGTCCCACTGCATGATCGGCGGCGGGGTGAAGCCGATGATGCCGACCTTCAGCGGCACCCTGATGTGGCTGCCGTCGGGCGTGTAGGCGTCGATGGTCTTCTGCACGATCGTCCACGGCTTGAAGATCGGCGCGCCGTCGCGTGCGCTGTAGACGTTGGCCAGCACCAGCGGGAAATGCGGCCCGGCGCAATGCGTGCTGCGGCTGCCGTCGACGTTCATCGGCGTCCCGGTGACCTGGGACAGGAAGCCCAGCCCGTAGTTGAACTCGTGGTTGCCGGGCGTGCCGCCGTCGTAGCCGACCGCGTCCATCGCGCGGTACACCGCCAGTTCCTGGTCGCAGGCCACCGGCTTGACCAGCGCCTGGTAGTCGGCCAGCACGCTGCCCTGGATGGTGTCGCCCGAATCGAACAGGAAATGGTTGGGGTACTCGGCGCGCGCACGCCGGATCAGCGTGGCGGTGCGCTCGAAGCCGACCGTGGGATCGTCCTTCAGCCGGTAGTAGTCGTAGCTGAGCACGGTGGCGTGGATGTCGGTGGTTTCCAGGATCGCCACCTGCGCGCGGGCGCCGTCGGGCACGCGGCCGGAGCGCCACGGCAGCGCGGAGCAGCCGGCCAGCGCCAGTGCGGCCAGCGCCAGCAGGGGGAGGGCGAACGGGGTGGATCGGACGGACATGAAGGTTCCGGGAACAGCCGCTGAGGGGACGGCCAAAGCTAGCAGATCGGACGGCTGCCGCGGTGCCCGACGAGGTCGTAAGATGCCAGTCGCAGGCTCGGTCCTGCAGGGGGATGGTTCAGCTCATGCGTTCGATTCCATGGCGCCGCGTCCGCGGCCCGGCGGTGTGTGCGGGGGCCGTGCTGCTGTTCGTGCTGTGCGTGGCATGCACGGCCTGGCGCGAGCCGCTGCCGCTGCAACGCGTGTTTGTCACCTCGCTGATGCTGTGCAGCGCCGTGGTGCTGATGGCCGTGCTGGCGCGCTTCGCCAGCGCGCTGCTGCTCGCCGGTAGCTTGTTCGTCGCGCTGAAGTTCATCGCGGTGATGAAGCTGCGCTACCTCGACGAGCAGCTGATGCCGGCGGACTTTGTCTACTACGTGCGCAGCAGCCTGCTCGACACCTTGCGCCACTATCCCCACCTGTACCTGCTCGGCATCGGCCTGCTGGTGCTGTTGCCGCCGCTGCTCTACCTCACCTGGCGCTGGGACTGGCGCGTGTTCGCCACCTGGCGCGCGCGGCCGGCGTGGCTGTTGCGCGGCGCGGGGCTGCTGCTGGGCGCGTCGGCGTGGTGGTGGTGCATGTGGCCGGGCGGTCCGTTTGCCGGGGTGCACGCGCGCAACACCTGGGAGAAGCTCTCCGACGACGCGCACCTGACCAACTTCTTCGTCAGCTTCCGCGACGCGGCGGTGCGGTTGCCACCGATGAGCGGCGACGGCGAGGCGGAGCGCGTGTGGGGTGCGGCCGCGCAGGGGCTGCCGTCCAATCGCCCGCCGCCGTACCCGGACATCGTGCAGGTGCTGGAGGAGAGCACGTTCGACCCGGCCAACTTCACCGACTGCAGCGTGCCGGCCTGCCGCGCGGCGATGTTCAAGACCGATGCGCGCACCCGCGGCAGCGGCGTGCTGCGCACGCATACGTTCGGCGGCGGCACCTGGGTCAGCGAGTTCGCCAGCCTGACCGGCATGCCGCAGGACATCTTCGGCCCCGGCGGCATGTACGCGCCCTACGTGCTGGCGCCGCACGTGCGCGATTCGCTGCCGCAACTGCTGCGCCGCCTGGGCTACCGCACCATCGCGATCTATCCCACCGTCGGCAGTTTCATCAACGGCCGCAACGCGTATCGCGACTACGGCTTCGATCACCTGTACGACGTCAACGAGCTGGGCCTGGTCGAGTGGGAGGAGAGCGACCGGCAGATGTTCGCCGCAGCCAAGCGCATCTACGACAAGGTGAAGCGGCCGGGGCAACCGGTGTTCATCATGATCCTCACCCTGAACCAGCACGGCCCGCACGACGAGGACCCGATGTCGTCGCTGCCGCCGGCGTTCCGCAACCTGCTGCCGGGGCTGAAGCCGGCGGTGGCGCTCAACTTCGACACCTACCTGGCGCGGCTGCACGACTCGGACCTGGCCATGCGCGCGCTGGAGCACGACTTCCTCGACCGCCCGCAGCCGACCGTGCTGATGCACTTCGGCGACCACCAGCCGTCCTTCGGCGGCATGATCCGCGACCTGCCGCGCAGCCTGCCGCCGGCGCTGCAGCCGTATCGCGACTACCTCACCTACTACATGGTCAAGAGCAATTTCGCCGGGCCGGCGCTGCCGCGGTATCCGATGCTCGACATCGCGTTCCTGCCCGGCATGGTGCTGCAGGCGGCGGGCTTGCCGCAGGATGCGTACTTCGCCGCCTCCAGCCGCCTGCGCGATCGTTGCGATGGCCGCTACGACGACTGCACCGTGCCGGGGCTGCTGCCGTCCTATTACGCGTGGGTGTTCGACCGGCTGCACGTGTACGAGTGAGCGACCGCGTTCAGCTTCGTGATGACCGTGGGCGGCAGGCGAGGGTTCGCGGTTGTCGCGTGGGGGCAGTTGCACGGGCCCGCCGGGCGCCCGCGCCACGCGCCAGGCCTGCGTTGGCGCGATCGGCGGCGTGCTGGCAAGCGTCTTGCTTCGCCATGGACATGACTCGCCGCCTTCCCGATGCCGTTACGCCCCCGCCGAGCGACGCCGCCGTGTGCGCCGCCGCTGCGCTGGAGCGGCAGATGGACGCGCTGGGGCTGTCGCCGGAGGAGCGCCTGTTCCTGCGCACGCTGCACCAGAGCGAGCGGCAGATCAACGACGCCTTCGACGAGGCGCGGCAGTCGGGCGACCTGCAGCAGCAGGTGAGCCGCGTGTACAAGCAGATGTATCGGCCGGACTGAGGTTTCCGCCACGCGCGGCTATGCTGGCCTCCCGATCCGTTGCGGAGTACGCCGTGCCGATGGTCTCCACGCCTCGCGAGAAACCGCTGGCCGCACGCGTCGGCGTGATCGGCCATCGCGGTGCGCCGGCATGGCAGCCGGAGCACACCCTGGCGTCGTACGCGCGCGCGATCGCCGATGGCGCGGATTTCATCGAGCCGGATCTGGTGATGAGCCGCGACGGCGTGCTGGTGGTGCGCCACGAGAACGAGATCGGCGGCACCACCGACGTGGGCGCGCGGCGCGAGTTCGCCGCGCGCCGCGCGACCCGGCACATCGACGGCGTGGCGGTGACGGGCTGGTTCACCGAGGACTTCACCCTGGCCGAGCTGAAGACGCTGCGCGCGCGCGAACGCCTGCCGCAGTTGCGCGGCACCGCGCACGACGGCCAGTTGCCGATCGCCACGCTGGAGGAAGTGATCGAGCTTGCCGCCGCCGAATCCGCCGCCTGCGGACGGCTCATCGGCATCGTGCCGGAGATCAAGCACGGCACCCATTTCCGCGCGCTCGGCCTGCCGCTGGAAGACCTGCTGCTGGCCACGCTCGCCGGGCATGCGCACACGCGCACGGCCACGGTGGAGATCCAGTCCTTCGAGATCGGCAACCTGCGCTACCTGCGCGAACGGCTCGGCACCGCGCACCCGAACATCCGCTTGCTGCAACTGCTCGACGTGCCGCCGGCGCAGCCGTACGACGTGGTGGCCGCCGGCGACACGCTCGATTACGCGCGGATGATGACCGCGGACGGCTTGCGCGAGGTCGCCGGTTACGCTGACGCAATCGGCCCGGAGCTGCGCGCGGTCATCCCGTGGAACGCCGATGGCCGCCTCGATCCGCCGACGCGCCTGGTGCATGACGCGCACGCGGTCGGGCTGGAAGTGCATCCGTGGACGTTCCGACCGGAGAACACCTTCCTCGCCCCGGTGTTCCGCCGCGGCGACGATCCGCACGCGCGCCACCGCGCCGGCCTGGTCGCGCAGATAGGCGCCTACCTCGACGCCGGCATCGATGCGTTCTTCACCGACGATCCGGCCAGCGGGCGGCAGGCGGTCGACGCGCTCGTGCGGGCCGCGCAGGGCGAAAGCTCGCTATGATCGCGTCGTCGCCACGACGCCCGTCGCCCATGTCCATTGTCGCCAGCACGTCTCCCGCGTTTCGCCGCGCCCTCGCGCCGATGGTGGCGTGCGCTGCGCTCGCCGCCATGCTCGGCGGCGCGTTCGGCGAAGGCGCCGACGCGTGGCAATGGCTGCACTGGATAGCCAAGCCGCTGGCCACCGTGCTGGTGATCGTCGCCGCGCTGGCGTGGCCGCCGATCACGTCGCGCTATCGGCGCCGGATCGTGGTCGGGTTGATCTGTTCGCTGCTCGGCGACGTGTTGCTGATGTGGCCGGCGGATCTGTTCGTGGCCGGCTTGGTGGCCTTTCTCATCGGCCATCTCTACTTCATCAGCGGCTTTCTCGGCGACAGCCGCCTGGGCACGCGCCCGCTGGCCTGGCTCGGCTGCCTGCTGCTGGCGGCGCTGAACCTGGCGTGGCTTTGGCCGTCCATACCGCCGGCGCTGCGCGGCGCGGTGGTGGTCTATGCGCTGGTGCTGGCGGCGATGGCGGCGCAGGCACTGGCGCGCGCCTGGGTGCACGCCGGCGACGTGCTGGCGCGGCCGGCGCGGCGTGCGGCGATCGGCGGAGCGCTGTTCATGCTCGGCGACAGCCTGCTGGCCTGGGACCGCTTCCACGGCGCGCTGCCGCTGGCCGCGGTGTGGGTGCTCGGCAGCTACTACGCGGCGGTGTGGTTCATCGCCCGCTCGGTGGCGCGGGACGATGGCATGGCGGGCGTGACGCAGGCATCGACGGCATGAATACCTCCGAGCTCATCATCACCTGGGCGACGCCGTTCTTCTTCGCGCTGATCGCGCTGGAGTTCATCGTCGCGCGCGTGCGCGGCCAGCGCGTCTATCGCGGCAACGACACCGTCAACAGCATCGGCCTGGGCGTGATGTCGCAGATCGCCGGGGTGTTCACCAAGCTGCTCACGCTGGGCATCTATGCGTGGTGCGTCGAGCACCTGGCGCTGTTCACGCTGCCGGCGCACAGCCTGTGGGTGTGGATCAGCGCGCTGCTGCTGTACGACCTGCTCTATTACTGGCTGCACCGGATGGGGCACGAGGTGAACATCCTGTGGGCGGCGCACGTGGTGCACCACCAGAGCGAGCAGTACAACCTCTCCACCGCGCTGCGCCAGACCAGTACCGGCGGCCTGCTCGGCTGGATCTTCTACCTGCCGATGGCGCTGCTCGGCTATCCGCTGGAAGTGTTCGTGGCGGTGGCGCTGATCGACCTGCTGTACCAGTTCTGGGTGCACACCGAGCAGGTCGGCAAGCTGGGCTTGTTCGACCGCGTGTTCTGCTCGCCATCCAACCATCGTGCGCACCACGCCACCAACGACCGCTACCTCGACCACAACTACGGCGGCATCCTGATCGTGTGGGATCGCCTGTTCGGCACCTTCGTCGAGGAGGACGACGCCGACAAGCCGGTCTACGGCACCCGCGCGCCGCTGCGCAGCTGGAACCCGCTGTGGGCGAACGCCGAGGTGTATTGGGCGGCGGCGGTCGATGCGTGGCATGCGCGACGCTGGCGCGACAAGCTGCAGGTGTGGTTCCGTCGGCCCGGCTGGCGCCCCGCCGACGTGGCCGCGCGCTTCCCCAAGCCCGCGTACGATATCCATCGCGCCGTCTACGACCCGCCGATGGCGCCGGCGATGGCCGCGTACTGCCTGCTGCAGTTTGCCCTGCTGCTGGGCATGGCCACGCATTTCCTGGGGCTCACCGCGCACGCGGACTTCGCCACCTTGTTCGGCTATGCGCTGTACATGGTGGCCAGCCTGTGCGTGATCGGCGCACTGATGGAAGGCCGTCGCGTCGCGTTCTGGCTGGAGGGCCTGCGCACCGTGCTGACCGCGATGGTGCCGCTGCTGCTCGGCCGCTGGTTCGGCGTCGACCCGCTCGACGAACGCGTTGCCGCGGCGATCGTCGTGCTGTTCGGCGCCAGCGCCGTCGCGCTGCCCTGGCTGGCCGGCCTGCGCCCACGTGGACCGCTGCACGCCGCCTCCAACCTGTAAGCGGGCAGTGCCCGCCGCCCGTCCACGGTTCGTGGCAACAAGCGGCGGGCAGTGCCCGCCCTACGGGTGACTCCCACCCCTCGCCGTTCACCCTGAGCGTAGCCGCGCAGCGGCGGAGTCGAAGGGCGGGGCTGTCGCACGGCTTCGACTTCGCCGCTGCGCGGCTACGCTCAGCCCGAACGGTTGTGGGAGCCGATGCTTCTCCGAACCCCGAATACCGAATACCGAATACCGGCCAAGGGCACCACGCACAGGGGTACGCGTGTGCGCGGCACGCATTTGGACGTCCAAACGGCACGCCGCCATGCAGCCGCCTGGCCAGATGGGCGCGACTTGTTATGCTGTGCGCTGATTTCAAGGGGAGCACCCTATGGGTTTCTTCAGCAAACTGATACGCAGCAAGTCGGTCGCGCAACTGCAGGCCGAGGCAGGCGCCAGCCGGGATTTCCGCCGCACCATGGGCGTGTGGCAGCTCACCGCGATCGGAGTGGGCGCGATCGTGGGCGTAGGCGTGTTCGTGCTGGCGCCGAACGAGGCGGCGTTGAACGCCGGCCCGGCGATCATCCTGAGCTTCCTGGTGGCCGGCATCGGCAGCGCCTGCGCGGCGCTGTCCTACGCCGAGTTCGCCGGCATGATCCCGGTCACCGGCAGCGCCTACACCTACGGCTATGCGGTGCTGGGCGAATTGCCTGCCTGGATCATCGGCTGGGACCTGCTGGTGGAGTACGCGCTGATCGTGGGCGTGGTCGCGGCGGGTACGTCGAACTACCTGCAATCGCTGATCGCCCAGATCACCGGCCTGCACCTGCCGGTGTTCCTGCAGGCGGCCTACGACCCGGCGCATCCGGACAGCGGGCGCGGCATCAACCTGATCGCGATGCTGGTGGCGCTGGGCGTGGCCGCGCTGCAGGTGGCACGCACCGAGGTCGGCGCGCGCTTCAATACGGTGGTGGTGGCGCTCAAGGTGCTCGGCGTGATCGTGGTGGTGGTGGTGGGTGCGTTCTACGTGAACACGGCCAACTGGACCCCGTTCGTCCCGCCGCTGGTGCACGACGCGGCGGCCACCGGCGGCACCCGCTACGGCGTGAGCGGCATGCTGGCGGCGGCCAGCATCGTGTTCTTCGCGGTATTCGGCTACGACACGCTGACCACCGCGGCGGAATAGTCGAAGAACCCGCAACGCGACCTGCCGCTGGCGGTGATCGCCTCGCTGGGCGTGGCGATGGCGATGTACCTGGCCATCTCGCTAGTGCTCACCGGCATGGTGCCGTACAACGGCTGCGTGGATCCGTCCGAGGTCGCCGGGCAGTGCTCGGAGATGATCCTGGCCAGCTCGGCGCCGGTCAGCGCGGTGTTCGCCGCGCGCGACCTGCACTGGGTCAGCGGCATCATCAACGTCGCCGCGGTGTGCGGCATCGCCAGCGTGGTGTTCGCCTTCATGCTGGGCGCGGCGCGCATCTGGTTCGCGCTGGCGCGCGACGGCCTGCTGCCGGCGTGGTTCGCCAAGTCGCACCCGAAATACGGCACGCCGCACCGCCCGACCATCGCGCTCGGCGTGTTCACCGCGCTGGCGGCGGGCCTGCTGCCGATCCGCGAGCTGGCCGAACTGGTGAACATCGGCACCTTGTCCGCGTTCATCGTGATCTGCGCCTCGGTGCTGATCCTGCGCATCCGCCAGCCGGAGCTGGAGCGGCGCTTCCGCACGCCGGCGTTGTGGCTGCTGGCGCCGCTGGGCATCGTGTTCTCGCTGTTCCTGATCATCGGCTGGCCGTGGGTCACCGACGGCCAGTTCCACATGATCGGCGGGCTGGACATCGTCACCATGTGGCGCTTCGTGATCTGGATGGCGATCGGCCTGGCGATCTACTTCTTCTACGGCATGCGCCACAGCAAGCTCGCCACCGGCGAGCCCTGATCCGGCTCGGGGTCTGTGAAGAAAACCACTTCCTGTGGTTTTCTTCTATCGCGAGTCCAGTACATGCCCGGACTCGCTCACATGGAACAGTCACTTGCGTGACTTCTTCATGTCCGGCCATCGGGCAACTGCTCCTGCGTCGCCTCAACTCGGGCATCCATGCCCTCGTCATGGCCGGCCTGAGAGGTTGAAGAATCACAACCGCTCAGGCGCTGGCGAGGGCCGTGACCACCCGGTCGCGGCCTTCGCGCTTGGCCTGGCGCATCGCCAGGTCGGCGCGGGCCAGCAGGCTCTCGACGCTGTCGCAGCAGCCGGGCGTGCATACCGCCACGCCGATGCTGGCGCTCAGGTGTCCGCCCGGGTGATGGCTGGCGGCCACCGCCAGGCGCAGTTGCTCGGCGCGCAGCAGCGCCTGCTCCAGGTTCACGCCGGGCAGCAGCATGGCGAATTCCTCGCCGCCGATGCGGCCGATCAGGTCGTTGCTGCGGGCCTGCGTGCGCAAGCGCGCGGCCAGCGCCACCAGCGCGGCGTCGCCGGCGGCATGGCCGTATTCGTCATTGATCCGCTTGAAGTGGTCGGCATCCAGAAACAGCATCGTCATGGGCTGGCGCTGTTGCTGCGTTTCGTGCAGCGCGATGCGGCCCAGGTCGAGGAAGCGGTTGCGCAGCAGCACGCCGGTGAGGCCGTCGGTCTCGGCGCGTTCGCGCAGCAAGCGCTCCAGCTTGAACTGTTCGAGCAGGGTGCGCGCCATGAACGCGCGCAGCACCGTCGCCAGCGACACCGAGATGGCCATGTAGACCGAGTACTGCAAGGTGCGCTCGCCGTCGCCCAGGTGCAGCAGCATCGGCAGCGGTCCCAGCGCGCACAGCGCCATCGCGATGAGGAAGTCCCAGCGGCCGAACCAGATCACCGACGAGGCCACCGGCAGCAGCAGGCCCGGCAGCGGCTGGCGCGCGCCGGCCGTGCCGCAGAACCCTGCTAGGTTGATGCCGATCTGCAGCAGCACCACGCACAGCAGGGCGAGCATGCGCAGGGTCAGCGGCTCGCGGCACTGCCGCGCGGCGATGACCACCAGCAGCATCGGCGGGGCCGGGATCAGCTGCCACAGCAACTCGTTCGGGCTGGCGCCGAGCAGGCCGCGCACCACCACCGCCAGCAGGTAGGCGCACAGCGCCAACGCCATCAGCGCGTGGATCATCGGCCCCATGCGCTGCGCCAGATAGCCGGCGTAGTCGCGGCGGAATGCGGCGTCTTCGCTGGGTTGTGGCTGGAGGGCAGGGGCGGGCATGGCGGCGGTCGGAATATCCGGAGTGGTTTGCGGTGGAGCAAAGCACGATGAATGCCAACGCCAGGACGCGCCTCGCGGCCATGCGGGCGCGGCGAACGTGACCTTCGGCAGGGGTGGGCGCCGGCGGCGCGCACTAGCATCGAAAGCCCGCGTTCGCCCCTGTCGCCAGCTCATGCCGGCCGCCTTCCCGCGCGGCCGGCGTGGCCGGCGCCACCTCATTCCATCATCCGGGAGCCGCCCTTGAAGTTCACCCGCCTCGCCGCCGCCGTCGCCGCCAGTGCCCTGGCGCTGGCCAGTTTCAGCGCCATTGCCGATGTCCCGGCCGCGCAGAATGTGCCCTATCAGGGCAGCCTGAAGATCAGCGTGGACGCCAGCGACGTCGCCCGTCGCATCTTCCGCGTGCACGAGGTGATCCCGGCGCAGCCCGGCCCGCTGACCCTGCTTTATCCGCAGTGGCTGCCCGGCAACCACTCGCCCACCGGCCCGATCGACAAGCTGGCCGGGCTGGTGGTCACCGCCAACGGCAAGACCCTGCCGTGGACACGCGATTCGCTCGACGTCTTCGCGTTCCACGTGATGGTGCCGGAAGGGGCGAACCAGGTGGAGGCGCAGTTCCAGTTCCTGTCGCCGCAGGATCGTCGCCAGGGCCGCGTGGTGATGACGCCGGAGATGCTCAACCTGCAGTGGAACGCGGTGTCGCTCTACCCGGCCGGCTACTACACGCGCCAGATCCCCGCCCAGGCCAGCGTGAAACTGCCTGCCGGCTGGCAAGCCGGCACCGCGCTGGAGGTCGCCTCGCGCGAGGGCGACACCATCCACTTCAAGCCGATCGACTACGAGAACCTGGTCGACTCGCCGATCTTCGCCGGCAAGCACTTCAAGCGGCTGGACCTCGACCCGGGCGCCAAGGCACCGGTGCACCTGGACCTGGTCGCCGACGCGGCGAAGTACCTGGAGGTGACGCCCGACCAGCTCAAGGCGTTCCGCAACCTGGTGCAGCAGATGTACAAGCTGTACGGCGCGCACCACTACGACCACTACGATTTCCTGGTCTCGCTGAGCGACAAGATGAGCGGCATCGGGCTGGAGCACCACCGCTCCAGCGAGGACGGCACCTCGGCCGATTTCTTCACCGAGTGGAAGAAGAACGTCGCCGCGCGCGACCTGTTCTCGCACGAGTTCAACCACTCGTGGAACGGCAAATACCGCCGCGGCGCGGACCTCTACACGCCGACCTTCAACGTGCCGATGGGCGACAGCCTGCTGTGGGTGTACGAAGGCCAGACCCAGTTCTGGGGCCAGGTGATGGCCGCGCGTTCGGGCCTGTGGAACGCGGAGCACACCCGCGACACGCTGGCCTACGTCGCCGCCACCTACGACCGCGGCCGTCCCGGCCTGGCCAGCTGGCGCAACGTGCAGGACACCACCAACGACCCGGTGATCGCCAAGCGCGCGCCGCTGCCGTACCGCAACTACCAGTCCAGCGAGGATTACTACTCCGCCGGCGAGATGATCTGGCTCGACGTCGACGGCAAGCTGCGCGAACTCAGCCACGGCAAGCGTTCCATCGACGACTTCGCCCGCGCCTTTTTCGGCATGGACAACGGCCAGTGGAACGTCAACACCTACACCTTCGATGACGTGGTCAGGACCTTGAATGGCGTGGCGCCGTTCGACTGGGCCGGCTACCTGCGCACGCGCCTGGACGGCCACGGCCCGCTGACCGGCGGCATCGAATCGCACGGCTGGAAACTGGTCTACACCGACCAGCCCTCCGACGCGGTCAAGGCCGCGGAGAAGCGTCGCCACCAGGCCGACTTCACCTACTCGCTGGGCCTTTCGATCGGCAACGACGGCAGCATCGCCGACGTGCTGTGGGACGGCCCCGCGTTCAAGGCCGGCGTCGCCCCCGGCATGAGCGTGATCGCCGTCAACGGCCACGACTACGACGCCGACGATCTCAAGGACGCCATCACCGCCGCGGCCAAGGACAACAACGCCACCATCGAACTGCTGGTGAAGAACTTCGACGAGTACCAGACCGTGCGCATCGCCTACCACGACGGCCTGAAATACCCGCACCTGGTCCGCGACACCAGCAAACCCGACACCCTGGCCGAACTGCTGAAACCGCTTTAATCAGGCAGCGCGCTTCTTGCCTTCGCCTCCTCTCCCCTCCGGGGAGAGGATTGAGGTGAGGGGGCGGTGCTCGCCCCGGACCCCCGCTCTCGCCACGTGACGGAAGGCATCGCGCGTAAGCGCGCTCCTACAGTGCCTGCCGGCCCGGATGCCGCCGCGCAACCAACTCGGCTATACTGCCGCTCCCCGCGGTCCGGCCACCGGCCACCGGCCACCCGCGCGCGGCCACACAATGCGCCTGTAGCTCAGCTGGATAGAGTACCGCCCTCCGAAGGCGGTGGTCGTGGGTTCGAATCCCGCCGGGCGCACCATCTCTCCATCGCCAATCCGTCCGTGCCAACCGCTGCCCAGTGTTGACGTCGGCGACTGCCCGACAGGGTGCGTTGGGGCATTGGCTGCCCATGCGCGGTCGCCGCATTCCACTCGCTCCCGTTGGCAAGAAACTTGCTCCCATGACTGCGGCGCCATGTTCTTGATGGTGGTGGCGCCACCGCCGGATGGCGGGCAACGGGAGGCAGGGATGGGCAGGCAAACGGCCAGCAGTACAGCGCGGATGCGCGTGCTACCGGCACACAACGCAACGAGTGGCAGGCCAACCGGCGCGGCGCGCCGTGGCGGCGTGTTCGGCAACCGTGGACGCGTACTGTCACAACCTGTCAGCGAGGGTCGGCAGGCTTGGCGTCATGTTTGTGCGACAGGAACGCCATGACCAGTACCGACCACGATTCCCTGGCCTACCGGCTGGCCGGCATTCTGCTCAAGCTCAACCAGGGCGAGGCGCTGGTGCTTGATGACCTCGCCGCCGAGTACCGCGTCAGCGAGCGCACCGTCTACCGCGACTTGAATCGCCTCGGCGGCATCGTGGAGCGCGACCCCAGCGGACGTTACGGCCTCGTGCCCGAATACCGCGGCAAGCTCAGCACCCGCGACCTGGAAAACTTCGCCCGCCTCGTCGGCGTGGAGGATCTGTTCCCGCAAAGCAGCGCAAGCTTCCTCGTCGCCCTGCTCGACACCCTGAGCCAAGGCAGCTTCCTCGTGCGCGGTCACCACTACGAGGCGCTCAGGCCGCACGACCAGACCTTCAGCCAGCTCGACCAGGCCATCCGCGCCCAACGCCGCTGCACGCTCACCTACGCCGACAAGCGCCGCGAGCTGGAACCCTATCGCCTCATCAACAGCAAAGGCATCTGGTACCTCGCCGCCGCCGAAGCCGGCACGCTCAAATCGTTCTCACTGAGCCGCATCAGCCAGTTGCACGTGGCCGACACCAACTTCGAACCCGACGCCGCCATCCATCGGCAAATCGACGAAGACGACGACGTCTGGTTCAGTCAGGAGAAAACGGAAGTCCTGCTCAGCATCGCCCCGCAGGTCGCCTACTACTTCAAGCGCCGCAAGTTGCTGCCGCTGCAGGTAATCGACAAGGAACTGGAAAACGGCGGCCTGATCGTCACCAGCCGCATCAGCGACAAGAACCAGATCCTGCCGCTGGTGCGGTATTGGATTCCGCATGTGCGGATATTGGAGCCAAGGTGCCTGAGGGAATCGTTGGAGATTGTGGTGAAACAGTATCTCCAGTGAGACTCTGGGTGTTTTACCTTTAAGTTGAACCCACCAATGAACTGAAGGATGGAACATGGAATTGGTCGTGCCACGATGCCGGTCTTTGACCGATTTGTTTTCACAGGCAGCATCCTCAGACTTGGAGGTGCTGGCCGATCTCATCACCGATAACGGCAAAGGTCGTGTCGCGCTGGACAGTGGTGTCAAGGCGATCATCTTGAAGCGTCGGGAAAAGGGAGATCTGAAGTCAATCCCTGATGTTCTGGAAGCGGAGATACGGGCATTTGGCGGCAATAGTTGGGCCAATCTGGGTAGGCCGGAGGGCGTGGACTACAAAGAGGTTGTGATCGATGTTGCGAAGAAGCTTGACGGAAAGCCTTTCGCGAATGACGACATCTTTGCTCTTGAAAACATCGTCATCACGAAAGCCATCGACAAGTATGCACCGGATGGCGTGAAAGCCATGGCCGCCGGTGGCGTTGCCCTGTCCGACTTGCTTGGGCATATCGTCCAGGGATTGGTGGCAGCATCGGGTGTCGTTACAGGGGTGGTAGCGTCCGCAGGAGTTACGGGCGTAGCTGAAGTTATTGGCACCAGAGTAGCTACAGTGCTCTTCCCACCGCTGGCGCTCGCTGGAGTGGGTTTAGCAGCTTTCCAGGCGGCGGGCCCGGCGTTCCGTATCACCATTCCTGCGGTGCTTCAGGTCGCCAAGATCCGCCGTACCCGATTCGATGCCGACTTTTCTGCCTACACCGAGGGTCTACGCGCATGCCTGTAACCGTCGACGCGCTTTGGCGGGCCCTGCCCGACCTACCCGATGTCCTGGCCCGAATCCGAAGCGGTGATTACACCCTACACGGCGGCGTAATTCGTCATGCCGCCGGAACTGGCAAGGGCGGGCAGATTGTGGGTCACCTCAAGTTCCCCAGTGATGCGTTCCAGGCGCAGGAGAGCATCCAGCGGCTGCAGTCGGTGGTTCAGGAAGGCCTTGGTTCTCTCCAAGGAGGGATAAGTCAGCTACAGCAGAGTATGAATGTGCTTCAGGGCTTACAAGTTGCCAACTTGGCGCTATCAGGTTTGAATCTCGCGGTTTCCGCTGCGGGGTTTGTGATCGTCTGCAAAAAGCTGGACAAGGTCAGTGCACAGATTCAGGCGCAGTCGCAAGGTATCGCGCAGACGTTGCATTTGGTGGGGGAGGCTCATGAACGAAGCCTTCTCGGTGACGAAGCTAAATTCCGGTCATTGCTGCTTTCGGCGAAACAGTTTTGCGAACAGGGCGACGTCGAACATCTAAAATTCCTCATACCCACGTTCCATCAAGAGTATCAGTTCACCAAACTCGTTCTAGAGAGGCACGCGCCTATCGCGGGGAGCAACATCGGTAGTTTCGGCGAAATCGTGCTGCTGCAAGATCGCCTCATAAACATGGGGCTCATGCTTTCGCACGTCCAGATGAGCGCCGGTGCCCCGAAGTATGGGCAGGAGTGCCTGGTCGGACTTGCCGACGATATTTCCGCGCTCAACAAGCGTCGCTTCGAGGCCCTGTCTGGTGACCGTGATGTTGCATCCCAAATAACCATTGACCACTTCAGCAATGTGACGTCCTTCTTGGAGCGCGGAAAGAAAATCGTCCCGGCACTTTCCTACGAAGCTGACCTGATCGAGCTGGAGATCGCGCATCCAGGTGAACTGAAGCGAGCTCCCGAATCCAAGGAAATCCTGGTGTTGGCGGGGTAAGGTTCAGCGCGTCGAGCAAACCAGGGCGCGCCTCGTGAACTCACTCCAAGTGGCGGGATGCACTTTGCAGACGGTAGTGATGGCAATATTATTTGCGCGGTTAGTTGGGCGAAAGAGCGCTCAAACCACCGGAAATGCCACCTCCCCCAACCCTTCGCTGTCAACCCGCATTATCAGCCCGACAATCACAGGCACCAGCACTCCGAGTATCGCCACCCCGTCCCGCACTTGCGCTCGATTGGTTGCGCTACCCCAGGTGGCGCCGCCGTGGATCAGCTGGTTGCGCAGTACGTAGAGGCGGTCGAGCACGATGGAGAGCAGGGTGGCGGTGTCGTTGTTCATCACCGCGTCCAGCACGCGTTTCTTTGCGGCGCTGAAACTGGTTTCCCAGGCGTTGCTGGCGTCATGTTCGCGCATGGCGCGCCAGAACGGCTCGAACAAGAAACGGTTGTCGATGAGGTTGCGGATGGGGCCGCTGAACTGGTTGAACAAGGCGCGGTGCAGTTGTTGTTCGGTATCGAGCTTGAGCAGTTGCGCGATGAACTGCCGCACCTGCTCGCGCTCCTTTTGCTCGAAGCCGAATTCGCTGGCGTAAACCGCGTTGAAGGCTATCCATAGGAAAATGTAACGAGCGTCGTGGTCGTCCGGCTCGCGCTCGGCGCGCGCCAGCCAGCTGAGCGCGCGGTGGATGCGGATGCGCAGGGACTCGGGTTGACCATCGCGCATGGCGCGATGGCGCTGCTTGAGGGTGGAGGCATCCAGTGCCCCCGCTTGTTTCGTCATCCCTTCGCCTCGCCAGCCGATCGTCGTGATGCATCGTATCGGCTGGGGGTGAAGCCGGCTACGCGTGCTCGCTAGCGCGATCGTCGTCGCGGCTCAGATATTTGGCCAAGCCGAAGAGGGCAAAGCCGTAGACGACGGCGGCACCGATGACCTTGAACATGTCGAACTCCTCTGGTTTGGGCGAGCCGCTGCGGGCGACTCGTCGTGCGTGTTGTCGCGCTGGGGTCGACTATGGGGGAGGGGTTTGACAGGGTGTGTCAGGGGCTTTGTTCGGTGGTCGGAAGGGTGCGAGAAGGAGACTGGAGAGCGACAAAGTTGCGTGGCAAGTCGGAGTCACGTCCCACTCCCGAACCCTCTCCCCAACCCCTCTCCCGAAGGGAGAGGGGCTTTCAAGCAGGGGCGCGACGGATTCAACCCGCACCACCCACCGTTCCCAGCAAACTCCGCACCGCCGCATCCAGCTCGCTGTCCTTGCCCCGGTACGACTCGCCCAGCGCGCGGCTGACCGGGATGTCGACCGGGCGCGGATGATCTTCCATCGGCTGGCCGTGATTGTCGGTGATGGTGATGAAGGGCAATCGCACGGTGCCGCCGTCGATGAGCCTGCCGGCGGAGGTGTAGATGATCCAGCCGGCGGTGGGTTCGCCGACGATCTTGCCCAGGCCGAGCGCGCGGTAGCCTTCGGAGAAGTCCTCGCCGTCGGAGAGGGTGACGCGGTTGGTGATCAGCACGGTGGGGCGTTCCAGCGCGCGCTGGCCGAGGATGCTGCGCGCCGGCTCGGCCTGGTCGAAGCCGCGGAAGGTCATGTTGAGGTAGGGGCGGCGCGAGAGCACGTCCAGCGCGTAGGCGTTGACGAAGCCGCCGAAGTTGTTGCGGATGTCGATGACCACGCCGTCGCGGGTGGCGTTCTGCGCGTCGAGGTCCTTGTAGAAATCCTGCAGCGAGGCGTAGGACATGTCACGCAGGTGCACGTAACCCAGACGTCCGCCGCTGGCTTTCGCCACGTAGGCGCGGTTGTCCGCCGTCCAGGCGCGGTAGACCAGTTCGGAGAGATCCTTCGAGTCGATCGGCTTGACCGCGACCTCCCGTGCGCTGCGGCCGGCGGCGTTGTCGGCGATGCGCAGCGCGACCTTGTCGCCGATGCGGTGGGCGAGGCGTTGGGCCAGATTGCTGCGCTCGTCCAGCGGTTCTCCGTCGATCGCCAGCAGGTAATCGCCGGCTTCGATCCCACCGGCCACGGCGGCGGGCGACAGCGGCAGCACGCTGGCGATGCGCAGGCGGCCGTGCTGTTCGTACTCGACGCGGTCGAACATCAGGCCGAGCCGGCCGGTGACCGGCTCGCGTTTCTGCGGCGCGCGTGCACCGGAGTGCGAGGCGTCGAGTTCGCCCACCATCAGGTTCAGCAGGCGGTACAGCGCCGCGGGCGTGGCCGCGTTGGCGACCAGCGGCGCGTAGGTGGTGTGCACCGCGTTCCAGTCCACGCCGTGCATGGCCAGGTCGTGGAAGGTGTCGCGCAGCCAGCTCCAGGCCTGCTCGAACACCACGCGTTTCTCGGCGTCGAAATCCACTTCCAGCGCGGCGTCGACGGCGAGTGCCGCGGGCTTGGCGTCGCCCTTGTCGTCCAGCTTGAGCGACTGGATCTTGCCGCCGTCGAGGTAGAACACCTGCTTGCCGTCGTCGCTGAACTGCGCGTCCTGCTTGTCGCCTGGCGTGTGCGTGAGCTGCCGGGCTACTGGCGGTTCCTTGTCCAGCGGGTCCAGCGACCAGCTGTAGAGGTTCGTCGTACCGGCGACCTCGGCGGTGAGCAGCAGGCTCTTGCCATCGGGACTGATCTGCGCGGCGCCGACATTGAGGCCCACTGGCAGCAGGCTCAGTCGCTCGCGGATGCCGTCGGTGTCGATGCGCACGGGCTTCACCGCGGGCTTGTCGTCGGCGTCGCCGGATTTGCCCTGGTGCTTGTCGTCGTCCGCCTTGGCCTTGAACAGATCCTGGAAGCGGTCCTCGCGGAACACCGGCGTGCGCGGCAGCAGGTCGACCTGCGCGACCTGACCCTCCTCGGTGCGCTGGCCGGTGGTGAACAGCACGCTGCGGCCGTCCGCGCTCCACGACACGTGGTCCGCGTCGGTGTTGGCCAGCGAACTCAGCACCAGCTGCCTGCCGTCGGCCAGCGATACCGCATGCACGTTGCGGAACATGCGCGGGCCGAAGTCGAGGTAGGCCAGCCAGCGGCCGTCCGGCGACCAGGCGAACGGCGCGGCGGAATCGAGCGGGCGCGGCAGGTCGATGCGCGCCTTCACCACGCGGCGCAGCTTGCCGCTGGCGATGTCGAGCACGCACAGCTCGCGGTCGTTGCGCAGGAAGGCCAGCTGCTTGCCGTCGGGCGAGAAGCGCGGCGCGGTGTCGCTGCCGGTGGTGGAGGTCAGCGCGGTTTCCTTGCCGCTGGCGAAGTCGTACAGGTAGAGCTGGCCGTGGCCGTCGCGGCTGGAGCCGTAGACCAGGCGGCGGCTGTCCGGCGCCCAGGCCAGGTCGTACTCCTCCGCCGCGGTGCGGGTGAGGCGGCGCGCGTGGCCGCCCTTGGCCGCGTCGGTGGCGAACACCTCGCCGTGCGCGATCAACGCCAGCTTCTTGCCGTCCGGCGACAGCGCGATCTGGCTGTAGCCGCGGGTGAGTTCCTGGTGCTCCGGCTGCGGGCCGCGGATCGCGCCGGCCAGGGTGATCGCCAGCGGCGCGGCGTGGCCGCTGGCCGGATCCAGTGTCCAGATGCCGAAGTCGCGCTCGAACGCCAGCAATTTTCCGTTCGCCGCGAGGCTCGGCCACAGCACGCGGCCATCGGCGAAGCGGGTCAGTGCCGACTCGTTGCCGCCGCCCAGCGGCACGCGCCAGATGTTCTCCGCGCCGCTGCGGTCGCTCATGTAATAGAGGGTGTTGCCGTCCGGCGCCCACATCGGCCATTCGGCGCGCGCGTCGTCGGCGGTCAACCGCCGGTACTGGTGGCTGCCGTCGTCGCGCAGCAGCCATACCGCGCCTTCGTCGATGTGGCTGCGGCCGTGGCGCCACCATTGCCAGTCGCCCATGCCGCCGCCGACCATGGCCAGCGACATGCCGTCCGGCGAGGGCGCGGCCATCGACTCGTTGCGATAGCGCTCCAGCGACACCGGCATCGGCGTGCCGCCGCTGGCGCGCACGCGGTAGACGCCGGCCATGCCGCCGACGTTGTCGCGCGCGGAACTGAAATAGATCCACTGGCCGTCGCGCGACCACGCATCGAGCTGGTTGCCGCCGTCGGCCCAGGTCAGCCGGCGCACCACGCCGCTGGCGAGGTCGAGCAGGTAGATGCCGCTGGCTTCGCCGCCGCCGTCGGACTGGAACGCGAGCTGCTTGCCGTCGGGCGAATACAGCGGGCGGCTGTCGTTGCCGTCGTCGTCGGCCACCAGCAGGGTGGCGCTGCCGCCCTGGCCGGACACGCTCCAGATGCCGCCGTTGGCGACGAACGCGATGCGGCTGCCGTCGGGCGAGACCGAGGGTTGCGACAGCGCCACCTTCATCGCTGCCGCATGCAGCGGCAAGGCAAACAGGCCCAACAGCATCCACAACATGGCACGCAGGCGCATACGGATTCCCCAGGCAGAAGGCCGGTGCCCAGTGTAAGGGCGGCCGTCGGCCCGGCGCCTGCACCATTGGTCATGGTGAGGTGGCGTTGTCGCCTCACCGGGAGAAGCCCGAGCAAGCTTCTGCCCGTCATTCCGGCGAAAGCACACTGCCGTCCGGAACAGTTTCGTGTCGTGACGCAAAAAGCGCCATGGCGCAAGGTGAGGCGCTCTACAGTCGAGCGCCACTTACTCAGTGCCGTGATTCCCGCTTTCGCGGGAATGACGACAAGGTGAGTTCAAACTCTGAGTCGAGCTGCAGGCGACGACCACGCTGCGGTTGTGCGGCAATACTTCCAGTGTCCGCCAGCGAAACCATTCCGGAAGGCAGTGTGCTTTCGCGGAAATGGTGAGCAAAGGCTTGTCCAGGCCTCCCTATCGCCCCATCGCCTGCGCCGGCTGCATCTGCGCCTGTTGCCTCTGCTGCATGATCAGCTGGTCGAGCTGCCGGAACATCGCCTCCGGTGGCTGTTGCATGGCCGCGGCGTGGGTGGTCGTGGCGCAGGGCAGGAACGATGAGGAGTCGCGGGTCAGCACGCCGCTGTCCGGCCCGATGCGGCCGGTCTGCGGACCGGGCAACAGCTGCACCTGGTCCGGCTGGCGAGCGTGTACCGGCCGATCGAGCATG
>Ga0066256_1000512_pt1 | contig 99432 bp, 81 predicted proteins | sample ThiBio_1000_biof_FD_87107 | JGI IMG/M metagenome (GOLD analysis project Ga0066256, IMG submission 87107) | Wastewater bioreactor microbial communities from Cape Town, South Africa - Thiocy_expt_1000_biof (version 2) | ecosystem: Engineered > Bioreactor > Thiocyanate-remediating >... | reverse complement strand
CTTCTTCGCCTGCGAACGGGCCTTCGAGAGGACCCGATCGTGATCGAGGCGGGCGTGCTCGCGGTCGCGGACGACGAGCTGTCCGTCCGCCCTCACGTGAACGACGTCCTTCGACGTGCACCCGTAGACGAGCCGTGACCAGGGATCGCCGCCGGGCTCGACGTGAGGGCCATCCATGCGGACCACGACGAGGTCGGCGCGCTTGCCAACCTCGAGCGAGCCCACCTCGCCGTCGATACCGAGCGCGCGTGCGCCCTCGATCGTCGCCAGCTCGAGCGCCTGGCGCGCCGGGAGGGTGGTCACGCCGGTCCGCACCTTCGCGAGCAGCGCGGCATGACGGAGCTCCACCCAGGGATCGAGGTTGTTGTTGCACGGCGCGCCGTCCGCGCCGAGCGCGAGCTGGACGCCGCGGCGAGCCAGCTCGTGCACCCGTGCGATCCCGGAGCCGAGCTTCAAGTTGGCGCTCGGGCAGTGGACGATGCGCGTCCCGTCGCGCGCGACCGCGTCGATCTCCTTGTCGGTGAGCTGGACGCCGTGGGCGAGCACGGTGTTCGCTCCCTTGAAGCCCCACTTGCGGAGCATAGTGATGTCGTCGTCGCCGAGCGCTTGCCGTACCGCCCCGCGCTCGTCGGGGTGCTCGGCCACATGGCTGTGGAGGAGAGCGCGGTCTCTACCTCGTGCGCCGTCGTTCGCGCGCTCGACGGTGCCGCGGAACAGAGCTTCGGTGCACGAGAGGATGAACCTCGGCGCGTACGCGTAGGCGAGCCGTCCGTTGCCCTTGCCGCTCCAGTGCGCGCGAAGGCGGTCGGCCTCGCGAAGGCTCGACGCGGTGGTCTCGCGGAGACCCTTCGGGACGCCCTTGCCGGCATCCATCATCGTCTTGCCGCCGAAGACGCGGATCCCGGCGCGCTCACATGCGTCGAAGACGGCGTCGTAAGCGTGCACCGTTCCCATGTCGAGGATGGTCGTGGTGCCGGCGAGCATCATCTCGAGGAGGCCGAGCTCGGCGCTGGCGGAGAGCGAAGCGTCGTCGTGCGCGGCCTCGTACGGCCAGATGCGCTGCTCGAGCCAGTCGAGGAGCGGCAGATCGTCCGCCATCCCTCGGAAGAGCACCTGGCAGAGGTGCACGTGCGCCTGGACGAAGCCCGGGATCACCGCGCAGCCGCGCGCGTCGATCACGCGGACGAGCCCGCGGCCGTTCGAGGCCGAGGTCGGATTGGGGATACGTCCGAGCGCTGCAATGCGCCCGTCATCGACGAGCAGATCGCCCTGGGCGACCGTCCCGGCGGCGTCGCATTGCACCAGCGTTCCCCCGCGGATGAGGACCTTCACGGGCTCGTACTCTAGACGACCTTTTGGCCTTCTGGGCCGTCCGATATCGATTCCGGCCGTGGCCGCGGGCTCGGTTTCGATGGCCGATGGCACGTCGGCGTTGTACTTTTCGTCCGCCTCCGATGGCGACGCGCATCCTCGTAGTCGACGACAGCCCGACGATCCGCACGGTGGTCTCGACGATCCTCGAGCGGAGCGGATACGACCCCAAGGTCGCGTCCGACGGGCAGGATGCGTACGACGCGCTCTCGAGCGGCGAGGTGAAGGCAGACCTCGTGCTGGTCGACTTCGTGATGCCTCGGATGAACGGCTATCAGTTCTGCCGTGCGCTGCGGGAGAACGCGGAGCTCGCGACCCTGCCCGTCGTCCTCATGAGCGCCAAGGCTGATCGCATCCGCGATCAGTTCGTCCAGCAGACCGGGGCGCTCGACGCCATCACGAAGCCCTTCGACGCTCAGGCGCTCGTCGCGGTCATCGAGAACGCTCTTCGCAAGGTGAACACGACGCGAGCGAGCTCGACGCGCCTTCCGGACGTCGATTGCGACGACGTCACGGGCGCCGCTCAGCCCCACGATCAGGCCGCGATCGAATACGAGACCAAGCGCACGCATCTGGCTCAGATCGTCGCCGAGAAGCTCGCCAGCATCGCGGCGCGTACGATTGCAGGCCGCCCCGAGGTCGTCTCGTCGCCCGATCTCGCAGGCGTGCTGGCCGAGAGCCTCACCAACGAGGCGATCCTCGAGATGATGGAGGCCATCGTCAGCGACCGTCGGGATGGGAATGGCGCGCTGCTCTCCGGCGACCTCGGCGCCGTTCCGATCGGCGCGATCCTGCAGCTCCTCCAGACGGAGAACCAGACGGGTGTCCTCGTCTGCACGAGCGGGAACGCAGAGGTCCGGACGACCTTCCGCGGAGGCGCGATCGATCTCGTGGAGGCCTCCGGCGCCGGCGACGAGTTCCGTCTCGGCCGCTTCTTCATCGAGGAAGGCGTCCTCACCCCGACGGAGATTGACGAGTTCACCCAGCGGGTCTCCCTCGCTCCGACCGTGCGACGGACGATTCTCGAGCCCGGTGGACGCGGCGCCGAAGGGCAGGGGGCGACCGAGAGGGGCAGTGAAAGAGAGCTCCTCGTGAGCTCCGAGCCGCGGCTCCTTCTCAAGGAGGACGACTCCGAGGCCCCGCGCTCGACCATCCAGATGAGGGAGTCGGCGCCGCCCGACACGTTGCCGTGGGGCCGTCCTTCCGCCATCCCAGAGGCGGAGCCCGAGCGCCGCGATGACCATGCGATGGTGACCATGCCGGGAGGGGAGATCATGGTCGCCCTCGCGGCTGCCACGCAGAAGCCGCGGCCGCTCGGGATGGCGCTCCTCGCCGCCGGCAAGATCGTGGAGTCCCAGCTCCGCTCCGCGCTCACGCGCCAGTCGAGCGAGCTCCTGTACGAGGTGCTGCGGTGGCCTGCGGGGCGCTTCGAGCTCCGCCGCGAGCCGCCGAGCGAGCTCGCAGAGAACGCGAAGCTCGGGCTGCCCGTGGCGTCCGTCGTGATGGAGGGATTCCGGCGCGTCGACGAGTGGCGGGTGCTCGAACGCACGCTCGGCAGCTTCGACGCCGTGCTCCTCCGCGACGACGCTGCGTTCGGCAAGCTCGACATCGCCTCCTTGCCGCCCCGGGAGAAGGCCGTTCTCGACGCGGTCGACGGCGAGCGCACCGTGCGCGCGGTCGTCGCGGCGAGCAACCTCTCGAGCTTCGATGCGTGCCGGATCCTCGTCCAGTTCCTCGAGGCGCGCGCGCTCCGGCGTCGGGCGGGCTGAGCGATGAACGACGAGGCGAGCGCGGCGAAGCCGCAGCACGGCGGTGTCGCGTTTCGTGTCGCCGGAGAGCTCTACTTCCTGCCCGCTTCGATCGCGATGAAGGTCAGCCCGATCCCCGAGATGGCGCGCGTCCCTGGCGGACCGCACGCGCTTCGAGGTGTCGCGCTGTTCGAGGGCAACATGATCCCCGTGGTCGACGCGCTCGACGTTCTCGACGTGCTCGAGGAGCCATCCGGCGAGGTGAGGGAGCCGACCGGGGCGATGCTCGTCTGCGCCGTCGTCGGTGAGAGCGTGGGCCTCGTCGGGATCGACGTCGTCGCGACCGGCCGCTTCGAGGCAGGTGAAGTCGTGGGAGAGGTGAACGTCGGCGGGGAGACCGCTCGCACGTTCGACGTCGCTGCGGCGATCGCGAAGGTGCGCGAAGGCCGCTGGGCGGTGTAGCCCTCGAGCTTGGGGCTTGCGGCCCAACCACCCGCGGAGGTGAGGAGCGCGAGCGGGCGCCGGTCCACGTCGATGCCGCCGTCCGGGTCGCGCGCTCGCTACGATCGAGGCGTCGCTGGCTCGACGTCAGCCGTTGGGGCGTAGCCGTCTTCGTAGCTCGGATGGCGGAGCGTCACGCCGAGGACGCGGAGCGCGCGCGACGCATCGACCTGCCGGTCGCCGCGGAGGGTCTCATGAACCTCCGAGAGCGGTACGGAAGGGGGCATCGGAGCTCCGTACGCAGTGCAGATCCAGCGGACCACGTCGGCATGGCGTGCGGGTTTCTCGTCGCCGACCACGAAGGTCTCCCCTGGAGCCTGCGGCGCGGCAAGGATGAGTGCCGCGAGATCGTCGACGTGGATTCTCGACACGTACCCGCTCCCGTCCCCGGGGATCTTGTGTCGACCGCTGACGACTCGAACGTGGAGACCGCGGTCTTTGCCGTAGATCGCCGGGCATCTCAGCACCGTCGCCCCTCGCCGGCGCCAGACGTCCTCCGCCTCGAGGCGGAGCGTTGCGGATGCGCTCGGCGTCTCGGTGACCGGCGTCTGGTCGTTCACGATGCCCCGCCGGTCGCCGTAGACCCCGGTGGTCGAGACGTAGGTGATTGCGCCGGCGCGAAGCGCGACACGCGCGTCGGTCGCTCCGTCAGGCGGGAAGGTGACGACGACGTGGGTGGATGGGCCGGCGAGCGTCGCGAGCGCGGCGTCGAACACCGGCGCTACGACGACTGCGTGGTCCCGTAGCGCTTCGGCGCGAGCTGCGCTGCGGACGACGGCCTTCGTCGCGAGGCCGCGCCCGCGCGCGAGCGCAAGCACGGCCATGCCGGCGTACCCCGCCCCGAGCACCAGGACCTCGTCGAACATGTCGAGCTTAGGGACAAGATGCCACGGTTCATCGCGAGCGTCTTGCAAGCGAAGCCGGATGCGCGAAGGGCCCTGGGCGGTGTAGCCTTCCTGGTCGCCATGGCGGGCTCTGGAGAAAAGCCGAAGCGTCGACTCTTCCGCCTGCTGCGCCGTGGCGCCCGCGACACGACGGGGGCGGGCGCGGCGGGACGGGCGGCCGAGGAGAGCGCGCTCTGGGCATTGCATCAGCGCGCGTCGGCGGCGGTCCGGGAGACGGGCGAGGCCGCGCAGCGAATCGCGTCCCACCTCGCGAAGCAGCGCGGGGTTGTGGACGCGCTCGCCGACCGCGCCCGTGGTGTGTCGACACGCTCGGGCGACCTGTCCGGAGGTTTCTCGCGCCTCAAGGAGACGTTTGCGCGCCTCGAGCTCGTGGCGCTGGATGCAGGTCTCGAAGGTGCACGGCTCGGCGAGGGGCCGGGACAAGCGCTCGCCCTCGTGTCGGAGGAGATCCGCGCGCAGGCCACGCGCGGGTCGGAGGCGTGTCGGGAGCTCGGCGCAGCGCTGGGCGAGCTTGGCAGCGAGCTCACGCAGGTGCACTCGAGCCTCGATCGCGCCCGAGAGGCCTCCGCCGAGGTCGCGCAGGAGGCGGCGCGCGTGGGCGGGGCATCGGCTGATGCGGAGCGCGCTCTCTCGGAGATCGGCGATCGCCTCCAGAAGACGACCGGGAGCGATCCCGAGACTGCACGAGCGATCTCCGCTGCGACCGAGCACGCACGTGCGCTCGTCGGGGCGCTCGATGCGCTGAGCGGACGGGCGCCTCAGACGCTCGTCGTCGCTGCGCTCCGGCCCGTGCTCGAGCCTCTACTGCGCCTCCTCGAAGGCGAAGACGAACCGGAGAGCTGAGCATCGTGTCGGCGCGCGATCCCGAGCTCACGCGGATCTTGATCCTCGAGCTCGAGCGCCATCTGGTCGCGTTGGACGCGCTCGTCGAGCTCGTCGAGGGGCAGACCGGCGAGGCGACGCTCGAGTCGGCGCGCCGTACGGTCCATGCGCTGAAAGGCTCGGCGGGGCTCGCCGGCGAGCCCGAGCTCGCGGCTGCGATGTTGCGGCTCGAGCGGAGGCTCCGCGAGGGCGACGATACGGCCCTCGCCGAGGCCGCGACGACGGTGCGCCGGGCGATTCAGCGTCTCGGTGCAGGTGAGCGCGCGGCGAGCGGAGCGTGGCCCGTGCCCCCGCAGGATCTGGTCGCGGGCGCGCTCGATCCGCTCGTCCGCACGCAGTACATCGCCGAGGTCACCGATCGGCTCGCGCGGATCGACGACGCGCTCACCGCGACCGACGCGCAGCCGGAGGAGGCTGCTGCCGACGTCTACCGTCACGTCCACACGATGAAGGGCGCAGCGAGCGCGGTCGGAGACGAGCCGATGGCGTGGTTCTGCCACGGGCTCGAGGAGCGTCTTCGCGTCGTCACCAGCGGTGCGCCGCACCCGGCGACGGCTGCGCTCGAAGAGGTCGCGGGATGGCGCGCCGTGCTCGGCACGTTGCTCGACGATCCCGAGGCCGCTCTCGCGACGCTCCGTGGTGTACCCGCGCGCCCGCGGACGAGGCTCCGCCCGAGCACACGGCCGGAGGACGACGCGCGGCGAGAAGGCGACGGAACGATCCGAGTCTCTGCGCAGTCCGTCGATCGCCTCCTCGATCATGCGTCCGGGATTGCGGTCGCGCGCGAGCGCGTCGCCGCACGGGTGGTCGGAGCGATCGAGCATGCACGTCAGGTTCGGCGGTTGCGCGCCGAGCTCGCGGAGGCGCTTCGCCTGATCGGGCCTCCGCGGCCGTGGGGAGCGCCGGCGGCGGCGCTGCGGAGGATCGAGCGTGCGTCGCAATCGCTCGCGCAGCTCGGTGACGAGCTCGATACGGTCGCCGATCGCCTCAAGGTCAGCGATCAGGCGCTGAAGGACGAGGCGGGGGCGGCAAAGAAGATCCTGTCGACGATGCGCCAGACGCCGGTCAGGGGGATGTTCTCCCGCCTCGCGGCCTCCGTGTATGCCGAGGCACGTCGTACCGGTCGCGTCGTCGCGGTGCGGACACAGGGAGCCGACGAGCCGGTGGACCGACGCCTCGTCGAGGCGTTGATGGAGCCTTGCTTGCAGCTTGCACGCAATGCGATCGCCCACGGGATCGAGAGCCCGGATGCACGCCAGGCGCTGGGCAAGCCTCGCGAGGCGACGCTGACGTTCAGCGCGAGCCGCACCGGCAACCGGCTATCGATCGGCATCGCCGACGACGGCGCCGGGGTCGATGTCTCGGCGGTGCGCGCGCGTGCGGTCGAGACCGGCGTCGTGACCGAGGTCCTGGCCGAGGCCGCCGACGATCAAACGCTCCTCGAGCTTCTCTTCCTCCCCGGCTTCTCCACGCGCGAACAGAGCCCCGATCTCCTCGCAGGCCGTGGTATCGGCCTCGACATCACGCTTGCGAGCGTGCAGCGGCTCGGCGGCTCGATCCGTCTCTCCAGCCGTCACGGGCTCGGGTTCGAGGCGCGGGTCGACGTCCCGATCGAGAGCGGCCTCGCGACGGTGCTCTGGGTCACGGCGGACGACGTGGAGCTCGCGATCCCGGCCGCGAACGCGAGGCGCGTCCGTCGCAACGACGACATCGACCCGGAGGTCGAGCGTGTCCCGCACCTCGCGGCGTGCCTCGAGCCTCGCGTCGCCCCGCGTCCCGCGTTCGTGGTCGATCTCGACGGCCTCGATCGAACCGAGCCCGCGCTTGCACGCGAGACCTTCAGCGTCGGCGTCGACTCGGTCGGTATCACGGAGGAGGTGCTCGTGCGGCAGCTCTCGCCGCTCCTCTGGGGGATCGGTCCGTACGCGGGAGCGATCGTCCGCGGCGACGGTTCGATCCGGCTCGCCCTCGACACCCACGCACGGGCTCCGCGCGCCCGCGCGCTCGGGCGGGCCCCGGGGGGGCGGATCTCGGGGCCGCCGCCCCGCCCGCCGCCGTCCCGCCGCCCCTCCTGACGGCTCGCGGCGGCGCTCGCGCTCGGTCGCGAAAGGCGGCATGCTCGGCCTCGTGACGGGAGACCTGTTGACCATCGAGCCGATGACCGAAGCCGAGATCGAGGCGACGCTTGCGATCGATCTCGCGTCCTTCCATCCGAGCGACCTCGGAGCGGACCGGGACGACCCGCGCGCGGCGCGCGAGAAGAGCTTGCGTGAAGAGCTCGCGCGGAGCTGGGCTCGGATCCGGATCGCGCGCGGTCCTGCGGGGGACGTCCTCGGATACATCCTCTTCTGGCACGTCGCCGACGAGCTCCATCTGCTCAACGTCGCGGTCGCGCCCGCCGCTCGCCGCCGTGGGATCGGGCGAGCCCTGGTCGATGAGCTCCTCGTCTATGCGCGGACCCATGCGGCCGTGAAGGTGCTCCTCGAGGTGCGCGCGTCGAACGCGGACGCGATCCGCCTCTACGAGCGCCTCGGCTTCACGCAGTTCAACGTCCGGAAGGCGTATTACAGCGATGGCGAGGACGGGGTCGAGATGATGCTCGAGCTCGACGCTGCGCAGACGTGACGGCCGGCCTGGGCCGGACCGCTGCCTGAACAGCACCAGCCGCGAGAGGACCGCAGAAGGCAGCTCGCGTCTGGTCCAGGGGGCACGCGTTTGCTCACCCCTCCATGTTCTCCGCCCCCGCCCGCGCCCCGCCGCTCGTTCGGCAGCGGTCGGGGCGCGACGGGGCGTTCGTCGGCGCGATCAGGCCTGCGAGTGCGTGGCTGATGTACCGCTTCCGCGGTTCGTACCGGAGAGCGAGCGTGCGACCTCCTCGAGGCGATCGAGGGCGAGGTTCGCGCCGACCTCCATGCCGGAGTTGACGTGCATGTCGCGCGCCTCCTTCGAGTCGTGGAGGACGAGCGATCGGTAGAAGGTCTTCCCGTCCCGCTCCTCGAGGGTCAGCGTCACGAGCGCCGGGTTGTCCGGGAACGGCTCGAAGATCTCCGTGTGCACGATGCGCTCGGGGATCACCAGCTCCCGGTACTCGCCGCGGAAGCCGACCTCGTTGCCGTCCGGTCCGACCATCACGTAGCGGTACTTGCCGCCGACGCGGAGATCGATGTCGCAGACGGTCATCTTGAAGCCGTCCATGCAGCACCACCAGCGGCGGACGTAATCGACCTTCGTCATCGTCTCGAACACGAGATGCCGGGGCGCATCGAAGACGCGCGTCAGCAGGATCTCCTTGTCGGAGGGCAGCGAGACCTCGAGCTTGCCGCTACTTCTTTTTTCGACCATGAGCGTTCTCCTTTTCCTTCAGCTCTTCGAGCAGGTTGTCGAGACTCTGGAAGCGCGCCTCCATGCGATCGGCGTAGCGCTGCAGCCAGTCGGTGGCCTCGCGCAGGGGCGCTGCCTCGAGCCGGCAGGGCCGGCGTTGCGCGTCGCGCCCGCGTGAGACCAGCCCGGCGCGCTCGAGCACCTTCAGATGCTTCGAGATCGCCGGCTGGCTCATGTCGAACGGCTCCGCGAGCTCCATCACGGAGGCCTCTCCCTTCGACAGGCGCGCGATGATCGCGCGGCGGGTCGGATCGGCGAGCGCTGCGAAGGTCGCGTCGAGTCGTTCGGCGAGCATGTTCATAACCTCAGGGTTGTAGAACCGAAAGGTTATGTACGGTCTCGGTCGCGCCAGGTCAAGGACGCGGTCGACAAAATGCGCGTGCGCCCGTGGCGCACCGACATGAAGCTCAGCGCACGGCTTCGACGACGAGCTTCATGCGCACGCGTCTGAGCTCGAGCATCCGGACCGCGCCGAGCATCCCGAGCTGCAATCGATCGGGACGTCTCTCAGCTGGGCGTCGAGCAGTCATGAGGATTCGGCTACCTTGGTCGGACCCGCATGCGCCGCTCGCGTCTTCTCCCGTGCCTTGCGCTGTCCCTGCTCCTCGCGTCCGGCACGACCGACGCGCAGCCCTCGCCGCCCGCCGGGCCGCTTGCTTCCGGCCTCGCCGCGCTCGCCGCGAGCGACTACGCCAAGGCGGAGTCCGAGCTCGCGCAGGTGAAGGGCGCGGGCGAGCCGGAGGCGAAGATCGCGCTCGCTCGCGCGGCGCTCGAGCAGGGCAGATACGCCGATGCGGAGAAGCACGCACAGGCCGCCGCGTCGGCTCCTGCGCTCAAGGTCCGCGCCGGTGTTCTCCGTGCCGAGGTCTTGCTCGCGCAGGGAAAGACGAAGGACGCGATCGCGCTCCTCGAGACGCTCAAGTCTGGCAAGACCGTCGACGCCCGACGCGCGAAGCTGCTCCTCGGCGAGGCGCTCATCGCGACGGGCAAGCGCGCCGACGCCGACGATCCGCTGAAGAAGGTGATCGAGGACTACAACGACAACACGATCACCCAGACCGACGCCGAGGGCCTCGCGCAGGTCGGGCGCGCGGCGTTCCTGCTCCGCAGCGCGAAGGACGCGAACACCGCATTCAAGGAGAGCGAGCGCGCCGACAAGAAGCGCGTCGAGACGCTCCTCTGGGAGGCGGAGCTCTTCCTCGACAAGTACGATCCCGGTCACGCTGAGGAAGTGACGAAGGAGGCGCTCGCGCTCGCGCCGAAGCGCGCCGACGCGCTCGTCATGATGGCCCGCGTGAAGCTCGAACAGACGCTCGACTTCGACGCGGCCGAGAAGCTGGTGAAGGAGGCGCTCGCGATCAATCCGCGTCACGCGGGCGCGTTCGCCGTGCGCGCCGGTCTCGCGCTCCGCGACATGGACATCGAGCGCACGGACAAGGCGGTCGCCGAGGGCCTCGCCTCGAACCCGAGCCATCTCGAGCTCCTCAGCCTGAAGGCGGCGGCGCGCTTCCTCGACGACGATCCGCGCGGCTTCGAGACCCAGAAGAAGGACGTCTTCGCGAGGAACCCCGAGTTCGCGAGCTTCTACGGCATCGTCGGCGAGTACGCCGAGTGGGAGCACCGCTACGACGACATCGTCTCGATGATGAAGGAGGCGACGAAGATCGATCCCGACGACGGCAAGGCCTGGGCCGTGCTCGGGCTCACGCAGATGCGCGCCGGCGACGAGGACAAGGGCCTCGAGGCGATCCGGAAGGCGTGGACGAAGGACAAGTTCAACGTCCGCGTCTTCAACACGCTCAACATGTACGAGCAGCAGATCCCGCAGCAGTACGACCTGCTCTCGGACGGCGTCTTCAAGGTTCGCTACGCGAAGGACGAGCGGCCGGTCATGGAGCGCTACGTCCCGCGGCTGCTCGGGGAGGCGTGGGCCTCGATGAAGGCTCGCTACGGCTTCGTCCCGAAGGTGCCCGTGCAGGTCGAGCTCTACGCGAACCGCGAGCAGTTCAGCGTGCGGACGAGCGGCCTGCCGAATATCGGTATCCAGGGCGTGTGCTTCGGCGGAATGATCGCGGCGATCAGCCCGAAGGCGGAGCCCTTCAACTGGGGCAACGTCGTCTGGCACGAGCTCGGTCACGTCTTCGCGATCCAGCTCTCGAAGAACCACGTCCCGCGCTGGTTCACCGAGGGCCTCAGCGAATACGAGACGATCGCGCGGCGGCCGGAATGGGCGCGCGAGCTCGATCCCGAGCTCTATCAGGCGATCACGCAGAACAAGCTTCCCGGCGCTGTCGACATGAACCGCGCCTTCACCCACGCGGACGACGCGGCCGACGTCACCACGGCGTATTACGCCGCCAGCCAGATGTTGGTCTGGACGGTCGAGCGCTTCGGGATGAAGGGCGTCGTCAAGGCGCTCGAGCTGTGGGGACAGGGGAAGAAGACGCCGGAGGTGATCAAGACCGCGTTCGGCGTCACGCCCGAGGAGTACGACAAGGGCTATCGCCAGTGGCAGCTCGCTCGTCTCTCCCGGTACAAGGATCAGTACATCTTCACCCTCAAGCCGCGCGATCTCGACGACGCGAAGCGGGCGGTGAAGGACAACCCGAACGATCCCGGCGCGCACGTCCAGCTCGCGCTCTCGTTCCTCCGCACCGGCAAACACGCCGACGCGAGCAAGGAGCTCGAGGCGGCGCTTTCGATCGATCCGAAGCACGGCGACGCTCGCTTCGTCTCGGCCAAGCTCGCCCTTACGAAGAAGGACGCGGCCGGCGCTTCGATGCACCTCGACGCGATGCGGAGCGCCGGCAAGGACGGCTTCGTGGTCCACATGCTCCTCGCCGACATCGCCGAGGGGAGGGAGGACAAGGCGAAGATGCGCTACCACCTCGAGGCCGCGCATCGCCTCGATCCGAGTCAGATCGATCCCCTCAAGGGCCTCTTCGATCTGGTGCACGAGGCGAAGGACCCCGCATCGGCGCAGACGAAGGACGGCGACGAGCTCGAGCTCCTGCGCAAGCTCACGCAGCTCGAGCAGCACGACAAGAAGATCTGGCGCATGCTCCTCGAGAAGCTCGTGGCCACGAAGCAGTGGGACGAGGCGCGACGCGTGGGCGAGAGCGCGATCTTCGTCGACGTCACCGGCGGTCCGACGCACCTCCTCTATGCCCGTGCGCTGCAGGCGCAGAACGCCCACGACAAGGCCGCCTTCGAGCTCGAGACGGCGCTCCTCACCAACATGAAGGACAAGGAGAAGGCGAGCGCGCACGGCCTCCTCGCTCAGTCACTCGTCGTGCTGAAGAGGACCGCGGAGGCGAAGAAGCACCGCGACTCAGCGCTCGAGCTCGATCCGGAGAACGCCGAAGCGAAGGCAGTGAAGCTGCCCTGACCTGCGCTCCTGTAGCTCAGCCAGCCGCACACCCGCTTCTCGTGGGGTGTCCCCTTCCCGCAGCGGAGCTTGGCCGATAAGCTGCCGCCGATGCGGCCAGAGCTCGCGTTCGTTTCAGTCGTCCTTGCGGCGCTGGCGTGTGGATGTGGAGGCTCCGGCGCGAGCGCGCCAGCGATGGCCTCGTCGAACGGGACGCGGACGGTGAGCTTCTCCCTTCCGAGCAACGAGGGCGCTCTCGTGTCGGTGCCGATCTCGGGTGCACGCTCGACCGTGCTCGATTTCTTCAGCCCTACGTGCGAGCCGTGCAAGGAGAAGGTGCCCGCGCTCCACGCCAAGCAGAGCGAGCTCGCGGCCAGAGGGGCGCGTCTGGTCCTCGTCGGGGTCGTCTCCGACAGCGAATCGACCGACGATGCCCGGCGCGCGCGTGCGTCGTGGGGAGTCGTCGCGCCGTTTCTGGTGGACCGAAACGGGACCGGACGGCGAGAGGCGGGGATCACCGCGCTGCCCGCCACGATCATCCTCGACGCCAGCGGGGCCGTGAGGTGGGTGGCCTCGAGCACGTCGCGCGCAGAAGACGTCGTCGCCGCGTTGCCGGAGTGAGTGAGTCTTCGGTCGGCTCGCCCGACGCGAGCGCTCGTGATCCTCATCGTCATCGGGCGCAGGAACAGGACCAAGTAGTGGAGGAATTCGGAATGAGACATCGGTCGTGGGGCCTGGCTTCGACGCTCGCGGTCGGACTCATCGTCGGAGCGTGCTCGCCGCGCATGAACCTGCCGGACGAACCGCTGAAGACTCCGACTTCGGGCGGAGAGTCGTTCGGTGGTCGGCAATGCAGCCCTGTGCGCCCCCTCAGCGAGCCGGATCTCATGGCGTGGGACCCGGGGTCTCGCGCAAACCTGAAGCGCATCCGGCAGGACGGGCTCGTCGTCGTTCGCTATCACGCGGAGGGCTGCGTCGCGGAGCTCGAGCTCCTTCCCAACTGCAGCGTCGGAGGGGCCTACAAGTTCTCCGCCTACAGCGCCAACGAGCGCAAGGTCGCCAGCACCGATGACGAGCTCTTCGCGGAGCTTCCGCTCGGAGCCGCTCGTCTTCAGGGGAAGTTGAAGGGCAATCGGTCGATCCGTACCGACTACATGCTTGCCGGTCTCTACGCATTGCCACGCGGCACGTCCGTCCAGGCGTCGGATCTGAGCGGCCTCGACTGCGCGCGGGCAACCCACGTCGTCAGCACCATCTACGTGGGTGCGTTCGTGATGGGAGCGGGTGAGTCCCGCACCATGCAGGGCTCGCTCGATCTCCTGGGCGCGGGCGGGGGAGCCCGGAGCGTCGCCGAGATCGAGGTGCTCGGTGACGAAGGCAACATCGACGCGTGCAAGGCATCGCAGCGAGACGGGAAGGAGGACGACCGGTGCGGGGTGCCTCTCCGAATCGGGCTCGTCCCTCTGGCGTCGAGCGGCGCCCAGACCTCCCAAGCGGGACCGCCGGCGGCTCCGAAGGCCAGCGCGCCGAGCGCGTTCAAGGAGAGCGCCGAGCGCGAACCCGCTCGTCAGAGCGCGCCTCCGCCGGCGACCGCATCGCGCGAGGTGGGCTCGGCGGTCCCGCCGGCCGCGGCCGGGGCAGCCTCGTGCACGCCAGCCGACTGGTCGAACAAGCCGCTGAAGCCGCTCCTTCGCCCTGGTAGCAAACCGAATCTCGCGTTCTCCGATCAGCGAACCGGACCTCGTGGCTCGCAGACGATCGGAAAGAGCCTCGGCCAGCAAATCCTCTCCACGAGGCTGTTCGTCGATCCGTGCACCGACTCCTCGTCGTGGTCGCTCCCTTCATCGCCGATCGCGGCGAACTCGGCGACGGTCGATGGCGTGTCCTTCAGCGTGCTCGACGTCAAGCCGGCCGGAAAGAGCGGTCGTGGCTGGGCTGGCGGCAAATGCTCTTACGGAGCTCGCCTCGCGAACGGCGCAGGCAAGCCCGTGGTCGTGAACGAGGCCAACCCGTTCAACGGTATCGGTCAAGTCGTCCGCTCCGGAAGCGCCGTGTTCATGTCGATGAACTTCAACGGCTACGCTCGGGAGTTCCCGCAGGGAGGAAACAACGTCATCGCGCTCGACGCCTGCGACGGGACCGTGAAGTGGCGCTCTCCGAACCTCACCTCGAGTGGTCCGATCATGCTTCTCGGGGACTACCTCGTCACGGGCTACGGGTTCACGGGCGAAAGCCACTACGTCTACGTTCTCAACGCCCATACGGGCGCCGTGGTCCAGAAGCTCCTCGTCCCGAAGACGCCCGAGGCGTTCGCGATCAAGAACGGAGTCCTCGTCGCCTCCTTGTACGAAGGGCAGGCCACCTTCGAGCTGCTCGGTCCCTGACCGTCACACGAGGCGCAGGCGCGGCTCCAAGCCGAGGCCCTCGCCGTCCCGGACGGCGATGTACGCGAGCGCGATCGCGGCGCGTACGCGGGAGACGCTCGCGCCCGTCGCCGACGCGAGGGGCGTACCGCGACGGCGTGCGATGCTCCGCACCTTCGCCGCGGCGGCGTGGGAAACGTTGCCGACCACGAGGACGATCGCGTCGGCAGCCTCGGCGCGCGTCTCGAGGGATGGGCCGTCGCCGTTGATCGAATCGATCTCGATCTCGGTCGAGGGCGTATCCCGATAGTGTGGATCGAGCCTGGTGAGCCCACCGACGACGAGCACGCGAATCGATCGCTGCGTGGGGAGAACGCCGCTCCGGTCGTCACGCGCCTCGAGGCGCCGCGCGCTCATGACGGCGTCCTCGCAGTGAAGCTCGCGAACGGGTGCTTCACCACGGCCTGGGTGATCGGGCGGCCCTCGGCGAGCCAGCGCGGAAACCCACCCGTGAGGACGTGCGTGTCGGCGTGCCCGAATCGCCGGAGGATCCAGGCCGCGACGAGCGCGGCGCTCGGGCGACCGTCGTCCACGAGCACGATCGTGTGCTCGTCGCCCACGCCGGCCGCGCTCATCGCCATCGCGAGCACCGGAGCGCAGACGAGCGCTCCGGTGTCGTCGAAGAGGCGCCCGCCGACATCGAGGCTCGTCGAGCCGGGGATGTGAGCACGAAGGAACGAGGTTGGAGGCTGAGGGCCCTTGGGCCAGCTGCCGGCGCGCAGCCATCCGGCACGCGGACCGAGCTCGACGAAGCGCGGCGGATCCTCGGCTTCGCGGAGACGCGTCCCGCTCCGGTCGTCGCGCACGGGCGCCGGGCCGCGGACGTCGAGGATGCGGAGCCACTTCGCTCCGAGGTTCTCCGCGAGCCAGCGCGAGCTGATGAAGCCATCGCCCCTGCCCTCCGATGTGGCCGCGGTGTTCATTATAATGGATGTAGATCCGTTAACGCGGAACGTCAAGATCCGGCGTCCAGGCCGCAAATCGCGGCCGTCGAGCTCGACGTGGGCCGTTCGTTATAATAGAAATCTGCCCTGGCGCAGCGACGTGCCCGCCGCGTCCCGTCCGCACCGTTTCACGTCGAGAGGGGGGCGCGGCGATCAGCCGGTGCGCGCGCGTTCGCAGTGGGACGCGACGTGAGTCGGGGCGATGGTGGACGCGGACCCGCCAAACACGCGGCGCGAGACGTCAGGGATTGAAGACCTCGTCCGACGGCGGCGGCGGCGCGGGCTTCGCCGGCTTTGCCGGCTTCTCCTCCGGCGAGGCCTCGGGCTTGGGCTTCTTCGGCGCGTCCGTGCGCGGCGTCGCCTTCTTCGCGACGGGCTCGGGCTTCTTCTTGTCGTCGCGTCTCTCGTCCTTCTTGTCGTCGCGCTTCTCGTCCTCGATCTTGGCGGGCGCGCGTTCGTCTTCTTCCCGGCCGGTCCACGCGGCCTTCAGCTTCATCGCGAGGTCTTCGGCCTCCTTGGCGCCCTTGCGCGCGTCGCTCGCCATCGACTCGACCGCGTCGACGGCTGCGGACATCTCGCGCTTCACCTCGTCCTTCTTCGCGACCTTCTTCTCGTCGGCCTTGTCCACGCCGAGGTTCTTCTTGTCCTCGATCGTCTGCTTCTTCAGCTCCTCGCCCCGCTTCAGCATCTCGTCGAGCTTCGCAGCGGCGGCCTTGAGGCGCCGTGCCCGCTCGAGCTCGGCTGCGGTGGTCTGTTCGACGGCGGAGCCGAGCGAGCCCTCGCCCTTCTTTCCGCGCGTGGCGGCGAGGATGGTGCCGTTCGACGCGCCTGGCCGGAGATCAAGCGCGGTCACGATCGGCTTTCGTGCGGCCTTCGAGTCGTCCGGCCAGTTGGCCGATGCCACCTGCTCCTGATGGACGGCAGCGAAGTAGGCGTCGTACCGGCCGTCTCCGGATTGATAGCGCTCGCCATTCGCGACCTTCGTGGGCGTGAGAATGAAGTCGCAACCGGTGAGCGCGGAGCACGCGACGCCCACCGCGATCGCCATCGCCGCGGCCGTCTTACGAAGCCTCATCGATCTCGAGCTCCTTTTTCAGCAGTACGCCGCATGACGAAGACGCTCACCGAGGTGAGCAGTTGATCGGGGCCGCCTGCACCTCGAGCGCCTTGCCCCGCGCCGCGAGGAATGCGATCGCGCCGCGCCCGTCCGAACCGACGACCGCCGCAGGCTGACCTGCGTTGACGCCCGATGCGGAGATCGAGAGCGCCGCGCCGGACGGCGAGCCGTCTTTGCCCATCGTGATGGCTCGGACCTGATGGTTGGAGACGGGACCTTCCGTCCATGCGAGGAGGAACCGCCCGCCGCCGAGAGACGCGAGGCTCGGAGACATCGCGTGCTCGCCGAGGCCGCCGGCCGGCAAGGTGAACGGTGTGCCCTCGGTCGCCTCGCTGCCGATCGTGATCGTCGCCCAGCGGATCGACCAATCAGCGCCGGTGCCCGCGCGATCGGCCCAGGCGACGATGACGTTGTCGCCGCTTGCTGCGATCGCAGGCGAGCCGACCTGACCCGATCCGCTGATCTTCGAGAGCGGGCCCTCGGCCTCGAGCACGCTGTCGCCCTTGGCGACACCGACGTGGATCGCGTTGCCGCGACGGAAGGTCAGCGCGATCCCCTTTCGGTCGGTGAGCGGGATCGCGCGCAGGGCCTCGATCGGTCCTTCGCCGTCGACGGAGAAGAGCTTCGCCGAGCTGTCTTTCTTGTGCGGCGCCCACACGATCTCGCCGTCGGAGACGCCGACGTCGATGAGCGAGCTCGCTGCGACGACGCGGCGCCTCGCGAGGTGATCGTTCTTGCGATCGACATCGGGCATCGCGATCAGCTTGCTGCCGGAGAGCATCGGCGTGACGCGTCGAGCATCACCGCCAGCCGGCTTCGCGTGCACGGTGGCCGTCGGCGCGAGCGATGAAGGATCGAGCGACATCGCCACTGCGTCCCGTGCGGAGGCCGCGAAGCCGAGCGCGAGCCGACCGTCGAGAGCGCGTGCTTCGATCGCGCTCGCGATCACGGCGCGCGGAGCGAGCGTTCTCGCGTCGCCCGAGAGGGTGCAGTCGCCGAGCACGACGCCGCTCTTCGTCTCCTGCGGAGGTGGCGGCGGAGGGATCTCGGCGGGCGCGGAGGCCGCGGCGGTCGTCGTCGTCGTCGCCGACGTAGCCGGTGCGCTGCCGGACGCAGCCGACGCGGAGGCCGCCGTCTTCTTCGAGTCGCTCGAGCTCGAGGACGACGGGCCGCTGAACAGGCTCGCGATGCCCGCGACGAGCATGATCAGGACGGACAGAGCTAGGACGCCGACCACGCCGATGAGGAGCTTGTTCTTCGGCGGTCGCCCTTGCTTGATCGCCGCGATGTCGTCGAGGAGCAGCGTGAGGTTGGGGCGACGCGGGATACCGGCGTCGACGATGTCATCGTCGGCCGGCTGCCCCAAGCCGTCCTGCACCAGCGGATCGGTGGGCGCAGGCAGGCCGTCGGAACCGGCAGCGCTCAGGTCCGACGTCGAGGGAGAGTCGAGGAGCATCGAGCCGCTCAGCTCCTCGATCATCTCCGCGCCAGGCGCGCGCGGCTTTGCCGGAGGTGGGGGCGGGGGCGCGGAGCGAGTGCGGGCTGCGGCGGCCGCAAGCACCTCCGGCGGAGGCGGGATCCCGATCGTAGTCGGAAGGCTCGGAGCCAGCTTCGGTGCCGCGCCGTCGGGGACGGCGCCACGCGACGAGCCCGGACTGGGAGGCGCACCTCCGCTGGCGACGGGAACGTACGCGGAGCCGCCCAGCTGCGTCTTGAGCGGACCGGGCGACGGATGAATCGACGGGGACTTGGTCTGCGCGGGGACGTAGCGTGGCGGAGGCGGCGGCTCCTCCTCGACGTCGGACTTCACCGGGGGTGGAGCCATCGACCCTGAAGCCGCCTCGTACTCCTGCTGCACGGCGACCATCGCGAGCGGAGGCGGCGGGATGTTGAGCACCACACCGGTCGCTCCACCGAGCGACGCCGACGAGAGCTCGGGGACCTCGTGGGCGGCCTGCCAGCTCTGCCAACCAGCTCGCCACACGGGCGTGTTGGGGGCGATGTGCCCCTCGGCGAGTGCCGCGCGGAGCTCATCGAGCCGCACTCTTCGCTGCTGACCATCCGGATCGGCCCACCGCCACAGATCGTTGCTCATCGGAGCGCCCAGCCCATGATACCGCGGGTCGCTGCTCGTCGTGTCATTGTCTGCTCGGGGTGGTCGCTCGCCTTGTCATGTGGGGACTCGCCATCACCCACTCGGGCGAATGGCTCGTGGCTTCAGGCGTCGATGCGCGCACATCCCTCACCTCTGCGAGACCGGAAAATTCGCGTGTCCGTGCGTTCACCTCGACCATGAGGTGTCGATCATCACGAACAGTTCGAGCTTACGACGACCTCGGCTCGTTGCGACGCCTCTGATCTGCAGCGCCGAGGAAAGGTCGGCGTCCGTGGGGTCACCTCGACGACGAGGTCGTCGGCCATCACGAGCACGTTCGGTTTCCGATGACCTCGGCGCGTTGCGAACGATGTAGTCTGCAGGCTGAAGTCCGGAAGCCACGAGCTAGAGCTCAGGCGCGATGCGCGAGAACGAGGGCGAGCACTGCGCGCACGCCCACATCACGGAGCGCGGCTGTGCATCCCTCGAGCGTGGCGCCGGTGGTGCGCACGTCGTCGACGAGGAGGACGCGCGCGCCATCCATGCGCGATGGATCGCGCGCGGTGAAGACACCGGCGACGTTCACGATCCGCCGCTCGCGATCGAGCGACGCCTGGCGGGTCGTATCGCGATGTCGTTCGAGCGCTCGCGGCGCGAGCTCGACTCCGAGCGAGCGCGCGACCGGTGCGGCGAGGAGAGCGGCCTGGTTGTAGCCCCGATCGGCGAGCCGGCGTGGATGAAGGGGGACCGGAACGACGAGATCGACGGCGCCGCGGAAGCTCTCCGAGACACGGAGCATCGATCGTCCGAGGAGCGGTCCCAGATCGGCGCGGTCTTCGTACTTGAGCCGTGTGATGGCGGTCGCCATCGCTCCGCCGTACTCGAACGCCGACGTCCATCCGCTCGTGTGAACGTCGCGCTCGGGCGCGTGCTCGACCGACGCGGCGCAAGGCGGACAGAAGAGGACGCTGGCGGTGACCGGTAGATCGCACGCGGCGCACCGAGACGGACCAACCAGCTCGCCGAGGATGTTCGCGGCGACGGCACCGAGTGCTCGGAGCGAGGGCACGGCCCCCACGTCGGCCGTCGCCGGCGGCGGTTGCGCGCTTTGTCGACCTCGAGGTGTCCCTTCCGTCAGGCGACGGCGTTGTCGTGTCGGCTGCCGTCTGGCACGGGGTGCTCCTCGCGTGTCCGGGCAAACAGGATGTGGTCCTCCCATTTGCCTGCGATCTGCAAGTAGCGCTCGGCGTAGCCCTCGCGGCGGAAGCCGAGCTTCTCGATGACGCGGAGGCTCCTCGGGTTGTGCGGCATGATCGCGGCCTGCACCCGATGGAGGCGCGCGGGCCCGAACGCGAAGTCGAGGACGGCGGAGATGCCCTCGGTGCAGAGCCCGCCGTTCTGGTGATCGACGTCCATCCAGTATCCGAGATAGGCGCCGTGCATTGCGCCGCGCATGATGCCGTTGAGCGCGATCTTGCCGATCAGGCGTCCCGGGTCGGTAAGGAGCGCGAGCATGAACGAGAACGACCGGCCGCTCTTCCACTCGCGCCGGTGACGGAGCACGGTGTTCGAGACCTCGGTGATCGACGTCGGGTCCTCGCCGGGCCGCGGCGCCGGGTTCCACGGATTGAGGTGGGCCTGGTTGTGCCGGAGGAGCCTTCGGAGCTCGCCGATGTCTCCCGTGCGCGGCGGGCGCAGGACCAAGCGCTGCGTCGTCGGGCGGGTCGCCAGCGGTGGGACCACAAGCGGGATATCCCGCGCGCTCCCCGCCTCGTCACGGCCGGCGGCCGTGTGAAATGCGTCTCAATCGGTCCTCAGCCGCGGCGCTTCCCGTGGGAAGGCGTGGTGGACCGGCGACGGAGGCGCTCGCGCTCATCCTCCATCCGGAGCCGTTCCGTCTCGGCCGCGAGCCGCTCTTCGAGCCACGCGTCTGCGTCCTCGCCGCGCGCCTCTGCCTGGGCGATCGCGAGCTCTTGAGCCTCGTCCTCGGTGACGGCCCGCACCCGATCGAGCGCGCTCGCCACGCGGACGCGTGCCGGTTCGGAATCCTCCGCGCGGTGCCCCGAGAGCCACGACGATGCGCGGCCAAGCGCGGCTTGGCTCCGGCTCGCTGCGCGGACGCAGGCGTTCGCTGCGCGTCGGAGCGCTTCGCCGAACACCAGTGAGAGGAGCCGGAGAAGGAGCGGGACGAGGAGGCCCACCGTCAGCCAGACGGCGAGGAGGGCGATGAAGAGCCCGAGCTGTGCGAAGAAGCGCGGGACGAAGGGGGGCCGTCTCGAGCGCGCGAGAGCGCGGCGCTTGCGCTTCTCTTCGCGAGCCTCGCGCTTCTTCTGACGCCGGAGCTCTCGCTTCTCGTCGCGTGTGAGCGGCTTCGGCGGCGCCTCCGATGCGGCGGACTTCTTCGGAGCCTCGGACCTCGTCTTCGCGCGTAGGAAAACGAGCGCCTCGTCGACCGAGTCCACCCGTCGATCCGGATCGGGCCGGAGCATCGCGGACAGCGCGCGCACGAGCCCCGGCGGCGTCCCTTTCGGCAACGCGCGCGGGACGTCGATGCCCAAGCCTTCGTGCGGCAGCTCCTCGGGCTCGCAGCCGGTGAGCATGGCGACCGCGGTGGCGCCGAGCCCGTAGACGTCCGACTTCGGCGAGGCGCGTCCCTGGAACTGCTCCGGAGCCATGTAGCCGAAGGTCCCGACGACGGTGCTCCCGCCGGCGGGCTTGAGCCGATCGCGGACGGCTCCGAAGTCGACGAGCGCGTAGGACCCGTCGGGCCGGCGGATGACGTTCCCGGGCTTGATGTCGCGATGGACGATGAAGGGCGCGCGCCCATGGAGGTACCGGAGCGCGTCGGCGATGTCCTCGAGCATCCGAGTGACCTCGGTGACGTCGAGCGTCTGCTTGCGCGAACGGAGGCTGGCGAGGCTCTCGCCCTCGATCTTCTCCATCACGAGGTAGAGCGCGCCGTCCTCCTCGAAGTGCTCGATGTACTTCGGCAGGCGCGGGTGATCGAGCGACGCGAGCGTCCTCGCCTCGCGCTCGGCGAGCTCGACGTCCTTCCAGGCCTTCGCCTTGCCCACACGGAAGCACTTGATCGCGACCACGCCGCGCGTGTCGGTCGTCGCCCCGGCTCGTGCGCGGGAGACGTAGCGGTGGAAGTCATCGACGAGCGCTTCCGGTCGCGGACGCGGCCTCGTCGAATGGGCGCCGTTGTCCCGTGCCTCGTACGTCTCACCCTGCGAGCCTTCCCCGAGCCGGCGCAGGAGCGTGTAGCGCCCGTCCTTGAGCTCCCTCTCGTTCTGGTTGGGCGGCGGCGAAGAGGATGAGGTCAAGCTCGTCTCGGTCGGCTGGTCGGTGCGGGACGCTCTCCGAGGCTATAGCGCTCCGACGGGGGCGACGTCGATCGAGCCCGTCCATTCTGGTCCGGCAAGCTCAGTAGAAGCCTTCGCGGCGCGCATACCGTGCGGCGCGCTCCGCGTCGTACTTCTCGGCGTCGAAGTCCTCGCCCGCGAGCTCGCGGTGAATCGCTCCGCTCGTCGGGAGCTCGGAGCGATCGACGAAGCGCGCAGGATCCCAGAGCTGCGAGCGGAGGAACGCCTTCGAGCAGTGGGTGTACGCGGACTCGATGTCGACGAGGATCCCGAGCTTCGGCGTCTTGCCCTCGACCGTGCAGGGAGCGAGCAATGCCTGGTCGGTCGTCAGTATCGCGCGTCCGTTGACGCGAAAGGTGTCGGACACGCCGGGGATCACGAAGAGCAACGCCACATGGGGGTTGCGGAGGATGTTCCGCAGCGAGTCGGCGATGCGATTGCCCGGGCGTTCGGGGATGAGCAGCGTCCGGTCGTCGAGGATGCGAACGAAGCCCGCCGGGTCGCCACGCGGGCTCACGTCGCAGCTTCCGTTCTCGTCTGCGGTGCCGAGACAGAGGAACGGCGACCGCTCGATGAACTTCCGCGTCAGCGAGTTGAGGCGGTCGCTGATCTTCGAGCACACGAGCTCGGTCGGCTCGCCGATCAGGTCCCGGAGCGCCGCCTCCGTCTCGATCGTCTCCGAGGTGAGCGGGTGCTTGGTCATGGCGCCGACTATCGCCCAGAGCCAGCGCGCGCAAGGCGTAGCTCGCCCGGACGATGAGCCGTCTCGGGGCCGGCGGCATCCTCGCCTATTGCCGTGCTTGCATGCCTCGCCGGCCGCGTTCACCGGACTTTCGCGGCGGACCGACAGGTGAAGTTGGCGCAGTAGGGGGCCCCGAAAAAAAGTTCGTCGAGCGTGTCGATCCCGTGGGGGCCCGATTGTCGTGGTTGTGAAGGCGGGGACGGTCGACGCCGTCCGGCAATGAAAGGGAACCGTGATGAACAAGAAGAAGGTGATCCGTTCGGCTCTGATTGGTGTCGTCGCCGCCGTCGGTGTGCTCGGCGTCGCGATCGCCACCCGGCCGTCGACCTTCCATGTCGAGCGCTCGATCACCATGGCCGCGCCGGCGGACCACGCGTTCGCGCGTGTGAACGACTTCCATGCGTGGTCCACGTGGTCGCCGTACGAGAAGCTCGATCCGCAGCTGACGCGCACGTTCGAGGGGCCTCGGTCGGGCAACGGCGCGATCTACTCGTTCAGCGGTGACAAGGTCGGCGCAGGCCGCATGACGATCGAGAAGAGTGATCCCTCGCTCGTGGTGATCAAGCTCGAGTTCTTCAAGCCGTTCGAGGCCGTCAACACCGCCACCTTCACGTTCACGCCGACCGAGGACGGTACGAAGGTCACGTGGGCGATGGACGGGGAGAACAGCTTCGTCGGCAAGGCCGCGTCGCTCGTCTTCGACATGGACAAGCTCGTGGGCGGCGATTTCGAACAGGGGCTCGTCGCGCTCAAGGCCGAGGCGGAGAAGGCCGTGAAGGCCACCGCGGCGACGAACGCGACCGACTGATCTGCGACTCCCTCTGTCACCGTCGAGCCTCTTCCGCTCTCTGGTTCGCGGCTACGGGGTCGACGTCGACGCGATGGCAGGCGGCAAACGAAGATCGACGGCTACAGCGCTCCGACGGGGTCGACGTCGATCGACGCCCGGACCGTGCGTGGAAGGCTCCCGATGGCCACGTGGATCGCGAGCGCGCCTTGGCGGAGGCGCTCGCGCGACGTGCTCCGCAGCATGACGCGGAAGCGGAACCGATTTCGGACCTTCGCGATCGGCGCTGGCGACGGTCCGAGGACCTCGAGCGCCCCTGCTCCGTCACGCGTCGCGGCGCGGGCCGCGCGCGCGAGCATCGCGGCGGCGTCGAGCGCCTCCTTCTCGTCCATCGCGTCGACGCGGGCGAAGACCATCCGCGAGAACGGGGGGTAGCCGAGCTCCTTTCGATCGCGGAGCTCGCGATCGAAGAAGCCCATCACGTCATGACGGACGGCGTGGACGATGGCGTGGTGCTCCGGATCGTAGGTCTGGACGAGGACCTTGCCGGGTGAGTCGCCGCGGCCCGCTCGCCCCGCGACCTGGACGAGGAGCTGGAATGCGCGCTCGGGGGCGCGAAAATCGGGGATCGAGAGCGCCGCGTCCGCGTTGATGACGCCGACGAGCGTGACGTGCGGCAGGTCGTGGCCCTTGGTGACCATCTGCGTGCCGACGAGGATGTCGACCTCGCGTGCGCGGACCTTGTCGAGGATCTTCTCGACCTGCTTGCCGCTCGCGACGTCGCGATCGAGGCGCGCGATGCGTGCCTCGGGGAACGCCTCCTTCAGCGTCTCCTCGAGCCGTTCGGTGCCGAGGCCTTCGAGCGCGATCTGATCCGAATTGCACTTCGGACAGTGCAGCGGCATCGACGCCTCGTACTCGCACCAGTGGCAACGCATCCTGCCCTCGGCGGTAGAGGCGCCGCGGCGATGGAACGTGAGCGCAACGGTGCAGTGGGGGCACGACGAGAGCTCGCCGCAACCCTCGCAGCGGATGCTCGGGGCGAAGCCGCGCCGGTTCAGGAACAGGATCGTCTGCTCCTTCGCCGCGAGCGTCGCCTCGATCGCTCGATGGAGCAAGACGGAGATGCGTCGATCGCCGGTCGGTCCCGGACCGATGCGGCGGAGGTCGATGATCTCGACCTTGGGCATCTCCTGCGCGCGCGCGCGGTCGGGCAGGACGATCTTCGTGGCCTTGCCCGAGCGCGCGAGCTGCTCGCTCTCGAGCGAGGGCGTCGCGCTCCCGAGCAGGCAGACTCCGCCGACCTGGTGCGCGCGGAGGATGGCCATGTCGCGCGCGTTGTAGCGGACGCCTTCTTCCTGTTTGAACGACGGGTCGTGCTCCTCGTCGACGATGACGAGGCCGAGGTCCTTCACCGGCGCAAAGAGCGCGCTCCGGGCGCCGATGGCGACGTCGACCTCGCCGCTCCGGAGCCGGTTCCACATGTCGAAGCGCTCGCGTTGCGTGAGCGCGGAGTGGAGCACGGCGACGTCGTCACCGAAGCGCGCCCGGAAGCGCCCGACGAGCTGCGGGGTGAGCGCGATCTCGGGCACGAGCATGATCGAGCCGCGCTTCTGCTCCTTCGCGCGCGCGATCGCGCGAAGGTAGACCTCGGTCTTGCCCGAGCCGGTAACGCCGTGGACGAGCAGCGTCGCGCCGCTCCCGCGCGCCTCGAGCGCCGCGTTGATCGTGGCGGCGGCCTCCTGCTGCGCTTCGGTGGCCTCGGGCGGGACGTCGCGCTCGAGCTTGTCGGCGAAGAACGGATCGCGAGGAGCCTCGCGCTCCTCGACGCGGACGAGCCCCTGCTCGACGAGACGCTTGATCGTTCCGCGCGCGCCGCCGAACTGGTCCTGGAGCCGCGAGAGCGGCAGGGCGCCGTGCGCGCGGACGACGGAGAGAACACGCGAGGCGTTCTCTTTGATCGACGTCTCGACGGCGCCTTCGGCGATGACCCACTGGACCTTGCGGGCGGCCACCCCCTTTGCGGTCGAGAAGAGCGTCGGCTCCTCGACGGCGCGCGCCGTCTCGCGATCGGTCGGCGGCAACGCAAGGCGCACGACCTCGCCGATCGGCGCGAGGTAGTAGTTCGCGAGCCGGCTGAGGAACGTGACGAGGTCCTCCGGAAGGTCGACGCCCTCGAGCACGCCGAGGAGCGGCTTGGCCTTCGGCGGCGCCTCGCCCTGACGGAGACCGACGACGACACCGACGATGCGTCGCGAGCCAATCGTGCAGAGCACCCGCCGTCCGGGCGCGACGCTCGCAGCGAGCTTGTCCGGGACGAGGTACGTCAGCGCGCGGGGCAACGGGACGGGCACCGCGACGTCCGCGAGCGCTACCGCGTTCTCTGCGGGCGCTGTGCTCGAGCCGGCGGCCGGAGGCGCGTCCTGCATGGGCGTTCAATGCACGAGATCGCGCCGCGCGGCAACGCGCACACGCCCTTCCGGTGTAGCGGCGGCGCGGCAGTTCGTAGCGTCGGCGCTACACCCTGAGGGTCCGGGGCTACGAAAATCCGATGGCTCTTGGCGACTGCGGACGCGGCGCGGGAGTTGCTGAAGGTCCGCCGTATGAAGATGCCCGCGTTCGTTCTCTTGCTTTCCCTTGCCGCCGCTGCGTGCGGTGGCCCTCTCAAGTACGAGGTCGCGTCCTCGGCTCGCGCCCCCGGAGCCGACGCCAAGATCGTCGCCAAGGTGCAGAAGGACCAGAGCCTGACGCAGCTCGAGATCGAGGCCGTCAATCTCCCGCCGCCCGGCCGCGTCACCGACGGCGCCACCACCTACGTCGTGTGGCACCGCAAGGACTCCGGTGGAGCTTGGGCGCGGTCCGGCGGGCTTGCCTACGACGAGTCGGATCGCAAGGGCAAGTGGACCGGCTCGGTCCCCGAGACGAGCTTCGATCTCACCATCTCCGCCGAGAAAGAGGCTACCGCCGCCTCGCCCTCCGGCGAGACCGTGTTCAGCCAGCACGTGAACTGATCTCGCGCTCAGGGGCCCGCGACAAGGCGGGCCCGTTCGCGCCGTCGGCAACCGGACCGAGCGATCGACGTCTAGACGGTGTTGATCGGGTGCGAGCAACTAAATCGTGCACGATTTAGTTGCGTGCGATGGAATGGGCTGTAACTTGACCGGCACCTGGGACGTCGTGTCCCCCATGCCGGAGAAAAGTCAGATGAGCCAATCCCCCGCAGTTCTCGAGAAGCCCCTCTACACGGCGACGGCGACGGCGACTGCCGGGCGTGAAGGCCGCGCGAAGTCCGATGACGGCGTCCTCGACGTGGCCCTCGTTCCTCCGAAGGCGCTCGGCGGGAGCGGTGTCGGGGGTACGAACCCGGAGCAGCTCTTCGCTGCGGGGTACGCGGCGTGCTTCGGGAGCGCGCTCTCGCACGTGGCGCGAGCGCAGAAGATCACACCTGGACCGGTGAGCATCACCGCGAAGGTCTCGCTCGGTCAGGTGGGGCAGGGATTCGGACTCGCGGTCGAGCTGGTCGCGTCGATCCCCGAGCTCCCGCGGGAGCAGGCCACGGCGTTGCTCGATACGGCACACCAGGTTTGCCCGTATTCGAACGCGACGCGCGGCAACATCGTCGTCGATGTTCGCCTCGCTGAGTGATCGCGGACGGCGGAAGGATGGGGGATGATGGTGCCGACATGAGTGACGTCCTCAAGCTCGATAACCAGCTCTGCTTCGCGCTTCACGCCGCTTCACGCGCGATGACTGGGGCCTATCAGCCGCTGCTCGAGGCGCTGGGCGTTACCTATCCGCAATACCTCGTCCTCTTGACGCTCTGGGAGGAGGACGGTGCTCGCGTTTCTCGCATCGGCGAGCGCCTCCACCTCGATTCCGCCACGCTCACGCCGCTCTTGAAGCGTCTCGAAGCCCATGGCCTCGTCGAGCGTCGCCGGAGCACCGTCGACGAGCGTGTCGTCGAGATCTTCCTCACGGCAAAAGGCAGGCGTCTCGAGCGAAAGGCGTCCGAGGTCGCGAAGGACATCTTCTGCAAGACGCAGCTCTCCCTCGGCGAGCTCGGCCGCCTTCGGGAAGAGTTGAAGGAGCTCACGCGAAAGCTGCAGGCCGTCGCGGCCTAGACGGGCCGGACGTCGACCCGTCCTGTTTCGGGCGACGCCACGGCAGCGCTTCGACGATGGGCCTGGCACGGCGCGCGTTGCTCCTTACGCTTCCGGCATGTCGAACGACACAGACGGTCGCTCGCAGCGGGAGCGGATGCTTGCGGGGGATCCCTACATCGCGAGCGACCCGGAGCTCCAGCGGGAGAGCCGGCGCGCGGCCGTTCTCTGCGAGCAGTACAACCGAACGTCGGTCGAGCGACCCGACGAGCGCCAACGCATCCTGCGCGAGCTCTGCGCCAGCGTCGGTGAGGGGGTCGAGATCCGTCCGCCGTTCTTCTGCGACTACGGCTCCCAGATCCGGATCGGGGCCCGGACGTTCGCGAACTTCAACCTCGTGGCCCTCGACGTGGCTCCGATCACGATCGGCGAAGACGTTCAGATCAGCCCGAACGTCCAGCTGCTGACGCCCACTCATCCGATCGAGCCGGAGCCGCGTCGCGCCAAGATCGAAGGCGCGAAGCCGATCGCGATCGGCGACAACGTCTGGCTCGGCGGCGGCGTCATCGTCTGTCCCGGCGTCACCATCGGGGAGAACACCGTCGTCGGAGCTGGTTCCGTCGTCGTGCGCGACCTACCCGCGAACGTGGTTGCCGTCGGCAATCCGGCGCGCATCGTTCGACGGATCTGACGTGGAAGCGGATGCTGTCATGGAGGCTCGCGTTCGATGAGCACGTATCTCGTGACCGGCTGCGGACGCGGCGTCGGCCTCGCCCTGACCAAGGCTCTCCTCGCGCGAGGCGATCGCGTGATCGGCTCGGTGCGGACCGGTGAGGGACCGGTCGAGCACGAGCGCTTCTCCACGGTCAGATTCGACGTCCGAGACGAGGATCAGATCAAGGCCGCGGCGGCGACGCTCGACGAGCCGATCGACGTGCTCGTCAACAACGCAGGCATCATCGGGCCGCTCTCGCAGAATACGCTCGATCCAGGATTCGACTTCGCGGGCTTCGCCGAGACGCTCGACGTCAACGTCCTCGGTCCGCTGCGCGTCGTGCAGGCGTTCTTGCCGCTGCTCCGGCGCTCGAAGGCGGGGAAGGTGATGGCGGTCTCGAGTCAGCTCGGCAGCATGACCTATCCCGGGTCGGACCGCATCGCGTACCGAGCCTCGAAGGCCGCGCTGAACAAGGTGATGCAGGGGGTCGCCGAAGACCTCGCGCAGGAGGGCATCGCGGTCGTCATCGCGCATCCAGGTTGGGTGCGCACGGACATGGGCGGCGCCGACGCGTCGATCGCGCCCGAGGAGAGCGCGACCGGGTTGATCGATCTGCTCGATCGGCTGACGCTCGAGACGACCGGCCGCTTCATGAATTGGGATGGCGCCGTTCGAGCGTGGTGAGGCGAGGCGCGCGAGCGCCGGGACCCGAGTTCAGTCCTTCTTGCAGAGCGACTTCACGAACGAGGGGGTCGACTTGTAGCGGGTGGGCGCGAGCGTCTGCTCGACGCCTGCGCAGTCGCCGGAGCGGCCGATGCACCTTGCCGATTCCGAGCTGTCCGAGCGGCCCCGAGAATCCGGGACGCATCTCCGACGATCGCGTGATGCCCCTCGACCGCGTCGATCAGCTTCTCTGGAGGGGTGTTCGGTTCGAGCTCCGCGTGGAGGAGGAAAGACGCTCTCGGCTTCCATCGACCATGCGGGGTCGCGACGTTCGGAGATGCGCGACGGTTCCGTCCCGAGCGGCGCTCTTTCTGGCTCACCGATCCCCGGTCTCCGGTCTGCGTCCCACAGGCAATTTCTGGCGACCCACTTCAGCTCGCGTCCTGTGGCAGCAAGTGCTCGAGATGTTCCGCGCGCGGACGGGGCATGAGTTCTGCTCGTGAGGAACGTCATCAAGGAGCACAGCGATGAGCCTCGACGTGACCGCCCTCCGTGAGAGCTTCGACCTCGTCGTCACCCGCGCGCCCGACCTGACGCGGCGTTTCTACGCGCTCCTCTTCGAGCGCTACCCGCAGGTGATCGGGCTCTTCGGTCGCTCGACGGACCGCCAGGAGCAGATGCTCACGCGCGCGCTCGTCGCCGTAATGGACCGGCTCGACGATGGCGTCTGGCTCGGTGAGACCCTGGGAGCGCTCGGCGCCAAGCACATCGACTACGGCGTGACGGAAGAGATGTATCCGTGGGTCGGCGACGCGCTGATCGCAACGCTCGCGGAGGTCGCCGGTGACACCTGGAGCCCACGCGTGGCGAAGGCGTGGGAAGAGGCCTACGCGGCGATGGCCGAGCTCATGATCGAGGGAGCGCGACGTGCTGCGGCTCCGTCGCCTGGGGAGAGCACCCTCACTCCGAGCCCACCGGTCTGACGCGCGCTCCGTCCGACTCGTACGACGCCCTTCGGCGGCGTTCTGGAAGACCTCGAACCGAACAACACGACCGGGAGCAAGGCGGTGAAGATCAGAGAGCCCTACCACGAAGGCGAGGTGCGGGTGCAAGAGCTCGCCGGTGAGCGCGATGTTGCGTTGCTCACTGCCAGGACGATCCGAGATCGCGTCGCCGTGCCCGCGTTTCGCTTCCTCGCGATGCAGCGCCACCTCGTGCTCGGCCGAGCCGACGGCGAGCACGCCTGCGAAGCGACCGTCCTCTTCGGAGACCCGGGCTTCTTGCGGGTCGAGGCAGAAGGAAAGGCGTTGTCGATCGCGCTCGAGCCCGAGCGCGATCGACACCTCGACCCTGTGCTGGCAGCGCTCGCGGTGGGTGACCGCATCAGCGGTCTCGCCATCGAGCTCGCGACACGGCGGCGGCTTCGCCTCAACGGGCGCGTGCGCGCGCTCGACCTAGCGCGCCTCGTGCTGGAGGTCGATGAGTCGTACCAGAGCTGTCCGAAGTACATCCAGAAGCGCGTCGTCGAGATCGACGCCGACTTCGACTCGAGCACCACCCGAAGCGAGCAGACGGTCTCGAGCGGAACGGCGCTTCTCGAGCCTCAGCGGGCACTCGTACGCGCTGCAGACACTCTCTTCGTGGTGACGGTCCATCCGGAGGGCCATGCTGACGCCTCGCATCGCGGTGGCGAGCCTGGGTTCGTGCACGTCGATGATGACGGGGCGCTCTCGATTCCCGACTACGTGGGCAACAGCATGTTCAATACGCTCGGGAACATCACGACCAACCCGCGCGCCGCGCTGCTCTTCTGGGACTTCGACCAAAAAAGGCTCCTCCATCTCGCCGGCCGCGCCGAGCTCCGCTTTGGCGTCGGCGACCGCGAGCTAGCGACCGGAGGGACGGGGCGCTCGTGGACCTTTCACACCGAGCGATGGATCGAGCAACGCCTGTCGCTCCCGTTCCGGTTGCGACTCGTCGAACGATCCCCGTTCAATCCCTCCCCCACGACCAGGAGCTGAAGGTGCTCCTCCGGTCGCCCACGTCGAGTCCGTCGCCGATCGCACGAAGCTGCGCGCGTCAGCGCGTGAGGATCATCCAGGCGGTGGCGACGAGAACGGCGCAGCAGAAGAAGAAGGCGAACGTGACGTAGCCGCGCTTCCTCGCCCACGCGAGGATCTCGTCGTCGGTCTCCTTGTGTTGAGTCTGTTCGGCGGGCTTGGGATCGACGACCTTCGTCGAGGGCTGGACATCCATCGTGGAACCTGTGAGTGACGATCCCCACTTCTCCGGCACGAGATGGGCCGGCCCGAAGAGCGGGACGCTCTCCTCCTGTCTGATGGCGATCGAGAGGTCGGCCGGGACCCGCGGGGCTGGGGGGACGCGCACGCTCTCACCCGTGGCCGCCGGCCGTGAGCGGACGGCGCCCGACGGCCGCGGCGGCGGCGGGGCGCTCTTCGGCAGGCGACACTCGCTCGCGCGACGCTTCTCGATCAGCTTGGTCCCGAACGTCTCGGCGATCCACTCGCCGAGCTTGAGACGGCTCGCGAGGAGACCCGCCTTCGCGAGGTAGGCCTCGAGGTCGCGCTGGAACGCGCTGGCCGACGCGTAGCGGTCGTCGCGGTTCGGCGCGAGCGCCTTATGGACGATGCGTTCGAGCTCGGCGTGATCGGGCAGTCCCTTGTCGGGGAGGGGCGGGATCTCCGCGCGGCGCGCCTGCTCGAGCAGGGGTACGTCGCTCTTCGACCTGTAGAGGCGGCGACCGGCGAGCAGCTCCCAGAGGATGATCCCGGCGGCGAAGACGTCGGAGCGGGCGTCGAGCGCCTCGGCGCGTGCATGCTCGGGGCTCATGTAGCCGGCCTTGCCCTTGAGCGCCTCGCTCGCTTCTTCGCGGACCAGGTCGTTCGCGTGCGCGATGCCGAAGTCGCAGAGCTTCACCTCGCCGTCGTACGAGATGAGGACGTTGGACGGCGAGACATCGCGATGGACGATGCCGAGTGGCGCGCCGGACTCGGTGAGGCGGCGGTGGGCGTAGTCGAGGCCCTCGAGGATGTCGACGACGATGCCGAGGGCGTGCTGCGCGGGGAGGCCTTCGCTCTTCTCCGTGCAGAGCCGGAGGAGCGCGTTGAGGTCGAAGCCCTCGACGTACTCCATGGCGATGTAGAGGCGGTCCTGGTCGCGCCCGAGGTCGGGGACCTGGACGATGTGACGATGGCTGAGCCGTGGGGCGAGCTTCGCCTCGTGGATGAGCATCTCGGCGAAGCGCGGGTCGTCCGAGAAGGCGGGAAGAATGAGCTTCACGACGACGAGCCGCGTGGCGCCGAGCTCCGTCTCGGCGCGCGCGAGGAAGAGCTCCGCCATACCGCCGCGACCGACAGGCTCGAACAGGGTGTAGGGGCCGAACTTTCGCGGAAGCGCGTTTTCCTCGGAGGTCGGCAGCGCGGGCGAAGATCCGGAGGACGAAGCGGCGACCATTCGAAGGGCTCTCCGGTAGCAGATTTCGCCGCGCGGGGGAGCGGGTCAAGTTTGGCGTCCCGATGAGCCTCCTCGGGGCTCGAGCGGGTGCTCTCTCTCCGGCAAGTCGGCGGGATCGCTGCAGCTTGGAGCTCTCTCGAGGACGAGCCGTGTCCCCGTCGAGGCCGATGCATCTGCTCCCGAACAGCGCTTCTGCTCGCTACCGGATCGCGATGGTGGGGGCGACGCATCGGCCGCGCCGGTCCTCGTGGATCGGTGGTCGCCCCACCCGCCCGAGAGCGCCGGCACGCCGACCGTCAACCAGGCCCTCACTCATGGCGGGGGCACGCCGTACGCGGCCGCCCCCCACCCCCCCCCCCCCGGGGAAAGGGGCGGGGGGGGGCCGCGGCCCCCCCAACACCCCCCCCCGGGGCCGGCACGCATCCGCGGCGCGCGTCGTCGGGCGCGATGGAAAGAAAAAACGCTGCGGCGGGCTCGGGGGGGGACAAGCCTCGCCGCAGCGCTGCCCCCGTACTTGCGTGATCCGTGCCAGCGTCGAAGTGCGCGAGATCACGCGCGCCAGAGCCTTCGGTCGTGCATCGATGAAGGATCAGGCGGACAAACTCGAAAGGTGCCCGCCGGGTAGAAACGAATCAGAGCTTCGGCTCGAGGACGCGTCCGAGGAAGACGAGCGTCTTCGTCTGACGGTCGACGATCGCCGTGATGAAGGGGCGGTCGACCTTCATCACGATCGGGGAGTCGCCGGAGGTCGCCTTTCGGCCGACGACCACCGCCGTCGCCGCCGCCGCCTCGGTGCCATTCTCGTCCAGCTCGAGGAACGTCTTGTGGAGGACGTTCGCCACTCGGAGTGGCTCCGCCGTGCTGATGCCGCTGAAGTCGGCGCTCCCGTCGAATGCCTGCTTCATGCCCAGCGACGTCAGCGGCTCCTTCAGGTCGAATGTGCCGTCGACCTTCAGCTTCGGGAAGTGGAGGCTCACGTGAGTCGTTTCGAGGCCCGCGAGGATGTCGAGCACCTTGCCGCCGGTGAGCGACGACTCGAAGGTCGCGAACGTCCCGGCCGTGGGCGCGATGACGAGCATCGCGAGCTCACCGCCGTCGTAGGCCATCTCGACGGCCTCGTATCCGTCGCCCTTCGCGTAGGGGCGGGACGACTGGCCGTTCATCATCGCCACGTGCACGACGCTCCCGTCGGCCTTCGTGAAGGGAGCTTGTGAGGTCGCGCGCGGCTCGAATTTCGATGCCCACGCCGCGTTGAAGTAGACGGCGTTCACCAGGACGAGGCGCGTCGTCGAGTCGACCAAACCTCTCGGCAGGATGTTCATGATGCGCTTCGCGGTCTTCTCTTCGACCCAGGCGTTGATCGTGCTGCGCGACTTCTCGGTCTCGGCGATGAAGTCGACGATGTTGAGCCCCGCGCCGTAGTTGACGGCGAGGGTGTCGAGGAATGGCGCCTCGAACGACGTGCCCTTCTGACCCCAGATCGAGTTGGTGACGTCGAGGCGGAACGGTTTGCCGTCCTTGCGCCCCGCGCGCCTGCGTAGGTCAACGCGAGCGCGATCGACGCGCTGTGCGGCGAGAGGAAGATGTCCTTGTCGACGCTCTCGGGCTGCTTACGGACGGCCTGGTAGATGTCGACCGCGAAGTCGGCCTGGCTCGCTGTGAGCGTCGCGCGCTCGGCGTCCGACAGCTGCGGGCTCATGTCCCGCTGCTGCGCCGAGCGGACGACGTCGACCTCGACCGCGTCGCGCGACGACGAGCATGCGGCCAGACCGACGGCGGCGAGGACGACAGCGACGTTCGAGAGAGTCTTCACGGTTGCAGCCTCCACCCCGACCGTCAGCAGAGACCGTGCCATGCCAACGGCACGCATGGGCCGGCTTTCACCGAGAATTGCTCGACGTTCGCGTGTGCCACCTGCCTGGCCCTGGCACAATCCAGGGCGCCCGGTGCAGGGGCGGCGGCGCTTTCGGTCGCGAGCGCGTTGCAGCGCGCTCGCGACCCGCTCAGGTCTGCGGACGGCCGGCGGGGCGGCGCCGGCTCACGTCCCCGGCAGCCTGAAGCCGCCGGCGTCGAACCGGAAGAGCCCGCCGTCGAGGAGGCCGGAGGGGAGCTTGAAGGTCGGCGTGGGAACGGGCGCGGGCGCGGCGCCGCTGTCCGTCTTCGTGGCGCCGGCGTCGGTGACGGCGGGCGCCGCGGCGTCGACGACCTTCGCGCCGGAGTCGACCACGCCGGCGTCCGTCGCGACCGGCTTCGTCGTCGCCGTCGTCGTGGGCGCGATGGTCGGGGCGGCCGTCGTGGTCGTGGTCGGGATCGGCTCGGCTGCGGTCTCGGTCGGAGCCGGGGCTGGGGCCGTCTCGGCGTCGGCCGTGAGCTCAGCGACGGCCGCATCGGCTCCGCCATCGTCACCCGCCCCGCGGTTCTTGAGCTTGTCGATCAGCTCGCTGCAGCCAGCGAGGGGGAACGCGATCGCGGTGAGCGTGAGGAGGAGGGCAGGGATATAGCGACGCATGCGTGAGCGCGAGCATACCCAAAGCGGGGGCGTATGTCCGCGGGTCAGGCTGCCGGTGCGGCGACGATGCTCGGCCTCGCGCGGATTGCCTGCAGGATGGCGTGGCGTTCGAGCGCCCGAGACGATGGCCTGCTCGACGGTGTCGAAGAAGAGCTCCCGCGCCTCCGCTCCGCTGCACGAGCCGACGGCCACGCCTTCGTTCGGCGGCCGCGCCGACGCGGAGACCTGGGCGAGATGGGCGAGCTTCGTGCTCGACGAGGTGATCGATGAGCAGCTCGCAACGCTCCATCCGGCATCTCGATGCGCGCCGCGACGATGAGCGAGACGGCGACGGTTTCGCCGCGTGGTCGTGAGAGTGGTCGTGAGCACAGCGCATGAAAATGGGGCTCGCGTCCCAATTCACCCGCAGCGCTGCGCCTTCGGTGCTCGTGAAATCGCGAGACGATGGGACCGGTCGAGCTTTGGGTTGTGGCGTCCTCATGGCAGAATCCGCCGCTCATGTCGGAAGAGGACGAGACGGATCGATCCATGCCGGAGCGGCGACCCCACGCGCCGCCGGCGTCCCGTCTCGGGCGCCTGGCGCGGCTCGGTGCGCTCTCGACGCGGGCGCTTCCGATCGCGACCGAGGCGATGCGCCGAGCGGCGTTCGGAAAGCGAAGCGACGCCGACGCGGAGCGTGAGGCCCAGCAGCGGGTCCTCGACAACGCGAAGAAGACCGCCGAGGCGATGCTGAAGACGCTCGGCGAGATGAAGGGCCTGCCGCTCAAGCTCGGGCAAATGGCGTCGTACATCGACGGTCTCGCGCCGCCCGGCTACGAGGAGAAGTTCCAGGAGGTCCTGAAGAAGCTCCAGGCGAAGGCGCCGCCGCTCTCGCGCGAGGCCGCCGAGAAGGTCGTCACGAAGGAGCTCGGTCGTCCCGAGGAGATCTTCGAGGAGTGGGAGCCCGATCCGTTCGCCGCGGCGAGCATCGGTCAGGTGCACCGCGCCGTGACGAAGAGCGGCGACCGCGTCGCGGTGAAGGTGCAGTACCCCGACATCGACAAGGCGATCGTGAACGACCTCAAGAGCATCTCGATGCTCGAGTCGATGATCGCGCCGGTGGGCCGCAAGTATCACACGAAGGAGACGCTCGACGAGATCAAGGCGGTCTTCCTCGCGGAGCTCGACTACGGCCTCGAGGCCGAGAACGCCGAGATGTTCCGGCGGATCCACGACGGCGACGACGAGATCGTCATCCCGCGCGTGTGGAACGCGTTCTCCACCAAGCGCGTGCTCACCCTCGAGATGATCGGCGGGGAGGACTACGCCGCGTTCTGCAAGCGAGCGGATCAGGAGGAGCGCAACGCGGCGAGCGCTACGATCTGGCGCTTCATGTTCCGCTCGCTCTTCAAGCACGGCGTGCTCTATGCCGACCCGCATCCGGGGAACTACCGCTTCCTCGGCGGCGGCCGCGTCGCCTTCCTCGACTACGGCTGCGTGAAGAAGATGCCGCCGCATCTCCTCGCCGGGACGAAGCGCTACATCGCGACGGCGATGGATGGGGACTGGGAGGCGTTCGAGCGCGCTTGCGTCGAGGTGCTCGGCTACGACCCGAACGACACCGAGTCGTTCCGGCTCTTCATCGACTACTCGAAGATGATCCTCGAGCCGCTGACGACCGACGGCACCTTCCGCCACACCCACCAGGTCGCCCGCGAGGCGGTCGCCTTCCTCGTGCGCGGCGGGAAGCGGATCATGAAGCCGAAGGAGGGCGACGTACTGCCGAACCTCCCGAAGCCGATCCACATGCCGCAGGACCACACCTTCATGAACCGCCTCCAGTGGGGCCTCGCCAGCGTGATGGCCGGGCTCGGCGGCGAGGGGAACTGGCGGAGGATCGCCGAGCCGTGGATTCGCGGACCCTACGAGGAGCCCTGACGGGCGCATCGTCGCCGGTGTGCATCGCTCCGTCGTCGCCTCGCGGCGCCGGCTCGCGTGCGCGCGCGCTTTCGGCGGCCGATCCGCGGGCTGCGGCCTCGGGCGAGGCGCTCACCGTCCTGCGCGCTCACGGTGATGCGGGCGCCGACAACCTGCTCGTCCACGGAGACAACCTCGCTGCGCTGCGGCGGCTCGAGGCACGGTTCGCCGGCCCGATCCGGTGCGCTTACCTCGACCCGCCGTACAACACCGGCCGCACGTTCGCCGAATACGCCGACGCGCGCACGCCGGCGGAGTGGGACGCGATGATGCGTCCGCGCCTCGAGGCGCTCCGGCCGCTCATCGCCGAGGACGGCGCCGTGTTCGTCGAGATCGACGACACCCAGCTCGCGGCGCTGACGCTCCTGATGGATGCCGTGTTCGGTGCGCAGAACCGCATCAGCACGATCACAATCGTCCGCAGCGCTCCCACGGGGCACAAGGCGATCAACGCGGGGCCGGTGCACGTCTCCGACTTCATGCTCGTCTACGCGAAGGATCGGAAGCGCTGGCGCTACCGCTCGCAGGTGCGCGTGCGTGAGGGCTTCGATCGGGCGTATTCGACATGGCTCGAGGACCCCGACGCCAAGCCGTCGCGCTGGCGCTTTCGCCCGCTCAAGGCCGCCGTTGCGGAGGCGCTCGGTCATGCATCACCTCCTGAGGCGACGCGCGCGCTCGGTCGTGAGGCTTTCCTCGCCCGTGTGCACGCCCATGCCCTCCGTCACGCCCGGCACGTGATCCGCTTCGCCCAGCCGCGCTACGAGGCGATCGGTCAGGTCGCGCAGCGCATCGTCGATCGCTCGCGCGAGGCGCCCGAGCGCGTCTTCGTGCTCGAACGCGATGGGCGCCCGCCCTTCGTCGTGCGCGGAGGCAACCGCATCCTCTTCCTCGCCGACAAGGTCCGCGAGATCGACGGCCGCCCGGTCATCGTCGAGCCGCTCACCAACGTCTGGGACGACGTTCCGTTCCAGGGGATCGCGCGCGAGGGCGGCGTGGTCTTCACGCGGAACAAGAAGCCGGAGCGCCTCGTCGCGCGCGTCCTCGCGATGGCCTCCGATCCCGGTGACTGGGTCATCGATCCGTTCCTCGGCAGCGGGACGACCGCCGCCGTGGCCCACAAGATGGGCCGGAGATGGATCGGCATCGAGTCCGGCGAGCACCTCGTCACGCTCGCGGAGCCGCGGCTCCGCCGCGTGGTCGACGGTGCCGATTCGACGGGCATCACTGCACAGGTTGGATTCTCTGGTGGCGGAGGCTTCGTTGTTGCGACGCCCTGAGCGCCCGTCCTGCGTTCTCGGTGTGGCGCTGCTCGTCGCGGCTGCCGCCGTCGGTTGCGGACGTCAGGACGGGCCGCCACGCTCGACCACGCCTCCGCAGGAGGCCGGCGTGTCGGCCGACGCCGCCACCCTCGATGCGAGCGCAGGTGCTGCGAGCCTCGACGGATCCGCGGGCGCGCTCCTCTCGTGGCCGGACGCGATCCGAGTGGGGCGCTTCGCCGAGGCTGCGGAGGCGATCGCGCGTCTCCCCGCGGAAGAGCAGAACAAACCCGAGGTCCGGCTCGCGAAGGCGCGCGCGTCGATCGCGATCGGGAAGTACGCCGAGGCGATCGCGGCGCTGGAGAAGATCGACGACGAGCTCCCGCTGCTCCGGGAGCTAGTCGCGAAGACGCGCGCCCAGGCCCAGTTCCACGCAGGGCCGCACGACAAGGCCGCGGAGTACTACGCGTCACGCCGCGAGGTCGCTTCGTGGATCCTTGCCGCGGAGGCATGGGACAAGGCGAGCGAGAGCGCGGGAGGAGCCGTCCGCGCGCGCGCCGCATGGGAGCGCGTGGTGAATGCTTCGGGCCGGACGCGCGCGCAGGAGGAGAAGGCGCGCTTTCGCCGGATGCAGATCACGCGGCTGAAGGAAGGGGACCCGGCGGCGGTCGCGGACGCGAAGTGGCTCGCGACGAACGCGCTCGACGACAAGGTCTTCTCCGAGGCCGCCGAGCTCCTCGAGAAGCAGTCGCCACCGAAGCTCCTCACCGCCGACGAGCTCCTCGCTCGCTCGCGCGTCCTCGCCGAAGGGCTGCGGACCGACGATGCGATCCGCGCGATCGAGCGCGCCGGGACGCGGACGACGGCGGATCGAAAGAACATCCCCGCGATCGATCTGTGCCGCGCGAAGGCCGAGGTCTACTACAAGGCGCGCACGCGCTACCCCGAGGCGGCCCTCGCCTACCGCCAGTGCGCGTACATGGGCGGGCCGCGCGCGGCCGAGGACCTGTTCCTCTCCGCGCGAGCGTTCTCGCGTGCCGATCGCGACGCGGACGCGTTGCCCGCGTTCCAGTCGGTGATCCAGCGTCACCCGAAGACGGTCTGGGCCGATCAAGCCGAGTTCCACATCGCCCGCACGCACGCGCTCGCCGGCCGGTGGAAGGACGCGGCGTGGGCATTCGACGAGTACGTGAAGCACTGGCCGACGGGGAGGGAGAAGCGCGACGCGGAGCGGTATCGCGCGCTCGTGCATCTCGTGAGCCGGAACGACAAGAAGGCGCGGAAGCTCCTCGAGGACCTCTCCGGCGGCGCCGAGGACGCGCTCACCGCCGCTCGATGGACAAACCTCGCCGCGCTGGCGGCTCTTCGCGACGGCGACAAGCTGCACGCGCTCGCGCGGTGGGCCCACGTCGCGCGGACGCTGCCGCTCTCGTATCCCGCCCTCGTCGCCCGCGCGCGGATCAAGGAGAACGGCGGCACGCCCCCTCCCGCGATCGATCCGGGCGAGAGCGGCTCGTCCGTGCCGTTCACCGTCGAGCTCCCGCCGCCGATCGACATGCTCCAACGCATCGGCTTCGACGGCGAAGCAGAGCTGATGCTCCGCGAGCGCGAGCCTGCGATCGTCGCGAAGACGGAGGTGCGCGGGACCGAGGCGCTGTGCACGGCCTACGCGATGCTCGATCGGGGCAAGCGGCGCTATCAGATCTCGCTCCAGGTTCCGCAGCGCGAGCTCGCGACGGCGCCCGGTGGGAAGAACCGGAGCGCATGGGAGTGCCTCTATCCGCGCCCCTACGCCGGCAGTGTCACGACGGCGGCGGCGAGCTCGAGGATCACGACCGACCTCGTCTGGTCAGTGATGCGCCAGGAGAGCGCGTTCGATCCCGAAGTCGTCTCCCCCGCGCGTGCGGTCGGGCTCATGCAGCTCTTGCCCGAGACGGCACGGACGACCGCGAAGACGGCGCGCCTCGTCCACGACGACTCGATGCTCACGAGCCCAGCTCAGAACATCACGCTCGGCTCGCTCTACCTTCGCGAGATGCTGGACACGTTCGGTGAGAACGTCGCGCTCGCGGTCGCGGCCTACAACGCGGGCCCGGAGGCCATCCAGCGATGGCTCGGCCATGCGAAGGGCGAGACGCTCGACGTGTTCGTCGAGGCCATCCCGTACCTGGAGACCCGCGGCTACGTCGCTCGCGTTCTCGGGAACATGGCCCGCTACGGCTATCTGGACCGTGGAGAGGCAGGCGTCCCGACCCTCGGGCTCGAGCTGAAGTAGGGGCCTCGGCCTCGACCACCCCCCAGCGACGGGCCAGATGGGCCAGAGGGGCTTCTCGGGCCGCCTTTTCGCTCAGCGTGGTGTCGGGCCGCAAATCGAGTAGAGTTCCGCGGTCACGTGCTCGGCCTCCTCCTTGCCGCGGTGTTCATCGCGCTGAATGGCTTCTTCGTCGCGGCCGAATTCGCGTTGGTCAAGGTATCGACGACCCTCGCCGGGACGCAGAAGACGCGCGGCGAAGACCCTCGGGTCGCCCGTGCCCGCGCGATCGTCTCGAGGATCGACCGCTATCTGTCCGTGACCCAGCTCGGGATCACGCTCGCCAGTCTCGGCCTCGGTTGGATCGGCGAGCCCGCGCTCGAGCGGCTCGTTCACGGCGCCTTCGTGTCCGCCCTCGGTCACGAGCCCGGGCGGGCCGCGCAGATCGTCGCCATCGCCATCGCCTTCTCGCTCCTCACGTTCAGCCACGTGCTCTTCGGCGAGCTCGTACCGAAGCTCGTCGCGATCCAGCGGTCCGAAAAGGTCGCCTATTCGTCGGCGGCGCCGCTCCACCTGATCTACGTGGTCTTCCGGCCGCTGCTGTTCATCCTCGAGCGCGCGACGCGGGTCATCCTTCGTTCGATGGGGATGAGCGCCGACGCTGCGAGCGAGGGGACGCTGTCCGAAGAGGAGCTCGTGGGCATCCTCGCGGCGAACGCCGCACGGAGCCCGGGCGGCAAAGCGAAGGCCGAGCTGGTGGGCCAGGTACGGACGCTCCCGTTCTCTCCCGTCGTCCTCACGAGGGATCACGGCGTCGACGAGATCGCCGGTTACCTCTACGCGAAGGACTTCCTCGTGGACCCGGCGGCGTCGAAGCTCGCGGATCTCACCAGTGTCCGCCGCGACATCCTCTTCGTGCCGGAGACGCAGAGCCTGCTCGACGTGCTGCGCAACATGCAGCTCGCGCAGATTCCGATCGCGGTCGTCGTCGACGAGTACGGTGGGACGAGCGGGATCGTCACGATGGAGGATCTCCTCGAGGAGATCGTCGGAGAGATCCGCGACGAGCTCGACGTCGAGGCGGCGCGTGTCGTTCCGGTGGCGAACAACGACAGCGCCTGGGACGTGGACGCCCGTGCCACGGTCGAAGAGCTGCGCAGTATCGGGGTGCAGGTCGACGAGAACGAGTGGGCGGAGTCCGTGGGGACCGTCGTCCTCGCGCGGCTCGGACGTATCCCGCGCATCAGTGACAAGGTGGAGCTCGGCGCCGAGGCGACCGCCGAGGTCACGAGCGTCAGCCGCCGTCGCATCATGCGCGTACGCGTTCGCGTGTCGAGGGCGGCGACGGACTCGCTAGCGTGAGCGCCGCCGCGGCTGCGCCGGCCTCCGGTCTGCCCGGGAGCCGCGCATGAAGCTCGCCCGGATCGTCACCGTCGTCCTCACGATCGCCGCGATCTGGCTTGCGTCGCGCCTCCAGCTGTCGAGCGACCTCACGACGCTCTTTCCACGAACGCCGGCGGCCGAGGCCCTCGCGCGCGTGACGCGCGCGTTCGGCGGGGGAGACGTCGCGCTCGTCCTCGTGCGAGGCGAGGACCCGTCGAGCGTCGAGCGTGCGGCAGAGGTGGCCGCAGAGGAGCTCCGCGCCATGTCCGTCGTCGCCGGCGCGATCACTTCTGCGCCGGCGCCGGCGGCGCTCGATCCGACGGAGGCCTGGCGCTTCGCAGGGCCGGTGGCACGCGAACGTCTCGCGCGAGCGGTCACGGAGGACGGCATGCGCGAGCGTCTGCGAGAGACGCGTGCGCTCCTCCTCGCACCGGGCGCATCCGACGTCGCGAGCACGATCGCGCGGGACCCGCTGCGCCTCGCGATGATCCCGTGGCAGGACCAGATCGAGGTCGCGGCCGGCGTCCGCGGAGCGGGCGCGGGAGCCCTCGGCGAGCCGCGAGGAGCGTTCGTCAGCGCCGACGGGCGCGCGCGCCTCGTCGTCGTGGAGCCGCGAGGTCGCGCCTTCGAGTCAGGAGAGGCGGCCCGCTTCACCGACGAGGCCGGGGCCGCCCTCGCGCGCGCAGCGAAGCGTGTGGAGGAGGGCGGGGCGCACGTGACGCTCGAGCTCACCGGAGGTCACGTCGTTGCTCGCCAGACGGAGGCGCTCGTGCGCTCCGATCTCGAGAAGAGCGGCGCGCTCTCGATGGTGCTCGCCTCCCTCGTGTTCGCGCTGACGTTCCGCCGCCTGCGCGCGCTCGCCTGCGTGCTCCCGCCGCTCGCCATCGGAACGCTCTGGACGACGGCGCTGGCCGCGCTCCTCTACCCACGCCTCAGCGCGGTCGCGACGGCGTTTGCCGCGGTCGTCATCGGTGTCGGTGTCGACACGGGCGTTCACGTCTATGGTCGACTCCTGCGCGCGCGTCGCGAGGGCCTGTCGCCCGGGGCCGCCGCAGAAGTCGCACGTCGTGAGACGTGGCGGCCGACGCTCGGAGCTGCGCTCGCGGCGGGCGGCGCCTTCGGATGCCTGGTGCTTTCGGACATCGAAGGAATGCGCCAGCTCGGCGTTCTCTGTGCTGCCGGCGAGGTGCTCACCGCGGTGGCGATCCTCGTCGTCGTGCCCGAGCTCGGTGCGCTCCTCGAGCGAGGCGCGGTGCCCGCACCGCCGCGTGCATCGTGGATCATCGCGCTCACCAGGACGCGCGCACGCGCGTTCGTCGCCGTCCTTGCGGTCATCGCCGCGCTGATCGGTGCGGTCTGGATGGGGCCGCCGCGGATCGAGCAAGGGGTCGCGAAGCTCGACGCTCGTACGCTCCCCGCGCTCGCGACGTACGACGCGATCTACGCGACGTTCGGTGGTGCGCGCGGGCAGCTCATGGTCGTCTCGGCCGATCGAGACCCCGACCGCGCGCGCGCACGCGCCGACGCGGTGGCCGAAGCGGCAGAGCGCCTTGCCGCGGGCGGGACGATCGCGGGCTTCGATGCGCTGGCCCGCATGGCGCCGTCGCCCGAGGTCCAGCGCACGCGTCTCGCCGAGCGCGACAAGCTCGACCTGCCTTCGCGTCGCGCGCTCCTCGCGCGCGTGCTCGCAGAGGAGGGCTTCGCGCTCGAAGAGCTCGCGCCTGCGCTCGATGCGTTCGAGCACCCGAAGTCCGACACGAGCGACGTGCTCGCGTCGGACAACTTGGGGCTGCGCCCCAACGACCCGCAGTGGTCGTGGCTTCGTCGCCGTCACCTCGCGGAGGACGGCGACGGGGCACTCGCGCTCACCTACGTGCGCGTTGCGCCGATCCCGGGCGCGGAGGACACGGCGCGTGCGATCCTGGAGGGTGCGGATCCCGGCTCGATCATCACGGGCTTCGCGGATCTCGAGCACGGTCTCGCGCGGACGCTCGCGCACGACCTCCCTCGGGTCCTCGCCGGCGCGCTCGGGATCGTCGTGCTCGTGCTGGGGGCCTCGCTCAGGCGGGCATCGCGTGTGGTCCTCGCGATCGGCGTCCTCGTGGCGGAGATCGCTATCGTGCTCGTCCTCGCGCGTGTCTTCTCGGTTCGCTGGCACGTCTACGACGCGCTCGTATTGCCCGTCCTCCTCGGGATCACACTCGACGAGGTCCTGTTCCTGCTCACCGCGGCGGAGCGGACTTCGATCGAGGAGGCGATCGCGGAGCAGGCGCCGCTCGGGATGGCCACGGCTCTGACGACCGCCGCCGGCTTCGGGGCGCTCGTCGTCTGTCGGTTCGGCGGCCTCGTCGACGTCGGCAAGGTCGGAGCGATCGGCTCGACTGTGGGCGTGCTCGTCTCGCTCGTCGTCGTCCCGGCGGCGTATCGGCTGGCGGAGCGCCAAAGGCCCGGTGTGCCGGGAGGCGGCGGTCGAGCACGCTCGAGCTGAAAGCGCAGCGTCCGGCAAGCGAGGCGGCGATCAGCTCACTGCAGGGCTCCCATACGCACCGCCCGTGAGGTAGATACGCGGGCTCGGTCACGAATGTCGAACGACCTCCGGGCCAGCATCGGTGAGCACATCGGCGGCGCGGACGCGCTCGTCCGGACGTCGGCGGAAGAGCTCGATCCGCTCCCCTCCGTCCTTCCTCCCGAGGGGGTGGTCGTCACGCGCCTCGCCGCGATCGCCGCGCGAAACGACGCGCGGGTCGACGTGGCCGACGTCCGTGGCTCCGCCGACGCTGCGGTCGTCGCTGCGCTCGTACGCGACCCGAGCGCACCCCCGACGGTCGTGATCGCCGAGGACGCCGACGCCGCCCGACGTCTCGCCGGTGACGTCGCGTTCTTGCTCGGTCGCGGCGGTCGCGCCGGTGACCTCGAGGACACGAGCGACGTGCTCGTGCTGGCGATGGCCGAGTCGTCGCCGTATGCCGACGTGAACCCGGACCGGCGCGGCGCGATGGTGCGCATGGCGACGCTCGCGCATCTCGCGGTCGGCCGTCCCTGGCGTGTGCTCGTCGTCCCGGCGGCGGCCCTCGTGCGCAAGCTCGTTCCGCCGTCCGCTCTCCAGGCGCATACGCGACGGATCGTCCACGAGGAGGAGCTCGATCGCGATCGCATCGTGCGTGATCTCGCGGACGCCGGTTGGCTCCGTGTACCCGTCGTCGAGGACCCGGGGACGTTCGCCGTTCGCGGATCGCTGCTCGATGTGTGGGCACCAGGCGCGCCCGAGCCCGCGCGCGTCGAGCTCTACGGCGATCTCGTCGTGTCGATCAAGCCGTTCGACCCGGTGACGCAGACGACGCGCTCCCTCGCGCGCAAACGTGACGAGAGCGACAAACGCGACAAGACGGACAAGACGGACAAGGCCGAGGAGGCGAGCCTCCCCGAGGTCTGGCTCCCGCCGGCTCGCGACGCCATTCTCGCGAAGGACCTCGTCGATCGCGCCAAGCGACGGATCGCGAACCTGTCCGACATGATCGATTGGCCGACGATGAAGACGCGGGTCCTCATCGACGACGTCGCGACCGGACGAGCGTTCTTCGGCGCCGACGGGTTTCTCCCGGCGTACTACGAGGAGCTCGCGCCGCTCTGGCACTACGTCCCGGACGACGCTTGCGTGGTGCTCGCGTCGCCGCCGGATCTCACGCGCGTCGTTCGCGACGAGCTCGCGCGCGCCGAGCAGGACTACGCCGCGAAGGCGGAGGAGCCGAGCTTCATCGTCTCCGCGCACTTCCTCTCCGAGGACGAGGCTGCCCTCGAGCTCGGCAAGCGTCGCGTCGTCGCCCTCCACGGCACGGCGATCGCGGGCGCCGGCGAAGGCCTCGCGGCGTTCGAGACCACGCACGAGCCGATCCACCTGGCGGCCTCCGATCACGCGGACATCACCCGAGCGGTGAAGGCCGCGCGGTCGTCGAAGGGGAAGACGAACGCGCTCGCGCCGGTCGCTCGACGCATCGTCCACTTCAAGGAGAGCGGGCTCCGCGTCTTCCTCACCGCCCGCGCGCAAACGCAGGCCGAACGTCTCGCCGCGCTCCTCCAGCACCAGGGCCTCACGACCCGCGTGCGCGTCACCGGCTTCGATCCGGCCTGGCTCTCGGAGAGCGGAGGCGTCGATCACGACGCCGAGGTGATCGTCGGTCCGCTCGCTCGCGGTGTGATCCTCCCGGGCGAGGGCTACGCGATCGTGACCGAGGAGGAGATCTTCGGCGGCCGAGCGCACCGCGCCCGCGAGAAGAGGTCGCGCGATGCGGCGCGGCCGTTCGTCGAGGACCTCCGCAGCTTGAACGTCGGCGACTACGTCGTCCACGTCGAGCACGGCATCGGTCGGTATGCCGGTCTCGTCCACCGTGACGTCGGCGGGCTCACCGTCGATCTGCTCGTGGTCGAATACTCCGGGGGCGACAAGCTCTACCTCCCGGTCTATCGCCTCAACCAGATCCAGAAATTCTCCGGCAGTGAGGCGGGAGAGCCGAAGATCGATCGCCTCGGCGGCGTGACGTTCGCGAAGACGAAGTCCCGCGTGGAGAAGGCCGTCCGCCAGATGGCGGACGAGCTCCTCCGCCTCTACGCCGAGCGCCAGGCGCAGCCCGGCGACGCGATCGAGGCCGCGAACGACGACTACCGCGCCTTCGAGGCGACGTTCCCGTTCGACGAGACCGACGATCAGTCGCGCGCGATCGAAGAGGTGAACCGCGACCTCGAGACTCCGCGCCCGATGGATCGCCTCGTCTGCGGAGACGTCGGCTTCGGCAAGACCGAGGTCGCGCTCCGGGCGGCGTTCCGCGTCGCGATGAGCGGCAAGCAGGTCGCGGTCCTCTGTCCGACGACCGTGCTCGCGCAGCAGCACTACCGCACCTTCGAGGCGCGGATGCGCGACTACCCGATCTCGCTCAAGGTGCTGTCGCGTTTCCAGTCGAAGAAGGAGCAGGACGAGGCGCTCGCGCTCCTGAAAGACGGCAAGGCCGACGTCGTGATCGGCACCCACCGTCTCCTCTCGAAGGACATTCACTTCAAGAACCTCGGTCTGCTCGTCGTCGACGAAGAGCAGCGCTTCGGTGTCACCCACAAGGAGCGCATCAAGCAGCTCCGCACGAACGTCGACGTCCTCACGCTCTCCGCCACGCCGATCCCGCGCACGCTGCAGATGGCCGTGACCGGGATCCGCGACCTGTCGCTCATCACGACCCCGCCGGTCGATCGCCGCGCCGTCCGCACGTTCGTCACGGCGTTCGACGATCAGGTGCTCAAGGAGGCGATCGGCCGCGAGCTCTCGCGCGGCGGTCAGGTGTTCTACGTCTACAACCGGGTCGAGGGCCTCTACGAGAAGGCGCAGAAGGTCCAGCAGCTCTTCCCGAACGCGCGCATCGCGGTCGCCCACGGCCAGATGGGGGGACCGAAGGGGTCCCCACGTACTCGTGGGGATGTGAACAAAGGCGGAAGCAAGGAGGGCACCGAGACCGCGCTCGAGAAGACGATGCTCGACTTCGTGGAGGGCAAGTGTGACATCCTCTGCGCCACCGCGATCGTCGAGAGCGGCCTCGACATTCCGCGCGCGAACACGATCATCATCGATCGCGCCGACCTCTTCGGGCTCGCGCAGCTCTACCAGCTCCGCGGCCGCGTCGGTCGGAGCAGGGAGCGCGCGTATTGCTACCTGATCGTGCCGCCTCCGAACACGATGACCGACGAGGCGCGCGCGAGGATCGAGGCGCTCGAGCGCCACACCGAGCTCGGGAGCGGCTTCAAGATCGCGTCCCTCGATCTCGAGCTCCGCGGCGCTGGCGATCTCCTCGGCGCCGAGCAGTCCGGGAACGTGGCGAGCGTCGGCCTCGATCTCTTCTGCCAGATGCTCGACGAGGCGGTGCACGAGCTTCGCGGCGAGCCGATCGTCCACGACGTCGATCCGGAGCTGTCGTTCGACGTCACTGCGCTCCTCCCGGACGACTACGTCGGCGACGTCGGCGTTCGCCTCTCGATCTACAAGCGCCTCGCGAGCGCGAGCGACGAGGCCGAGGTCGGTCAGATCGCGGTCGAGATGGAGGACCGTTTCGGCGCGCCTCCGGCGGAGGCGAAGTGCCTCGTCCGCCTGATGACGCTCAAGTGCGAGCTGAGGCGGATGCGCGTCCTCGGATGCGAGGCCAACGCCAAGAGCGTCACGCTCCATCTCCGCGACGACACCCCGCTCGATGCCCAGAAGATCCTCGGCCTCGTGAAGGGCAAGGTCTCGCCCTGGAAGATCACTCCGGACATGCGTCTCACGCGCCGCTTCGACGGCTCCGCGAACGGCCTCGTCAACGCGGAGCAGATGCTGGTGGAGCTCTCGCGCTGCTGGAAGGACTGACGCGCCGATTCGTTCACGCGCTCGAAGCGAAGCGCGCTCGACGACGTCGCGTCAGAACGTGCCCACGGCGAGCAGCCCGGCAGGACCGGCAGGGGTCAGTCGCACGGTTGCGGTCTTCGAGGAGCGGCTCGAGCCGAGGAGCCAGAGCGTCGCGCCGCCGGCGGTGAGGACGCCGCCTGCGATGAAGGCGACCGTCGAGATCGTAGCGGCGTCGTTCGCCGCGCGAAGGGTGCTCGCCGCGGCGTCGTCCCTGCAGACGTTGTTCGGACAATCGGCGGCGTCCTGCTTGCTGCTCGCCTGAAGCCCGAACATCGTCCCGACGACGAGCCCGGCGAAGCCCACTCCCGCGCCGATCATCCCGACCGTACGCAGCGTGCTCCCTGACGACTCGGGTGAGGTCGCGGCGACCGTGGTCTCGGAGGCCGGACGTGCCTTCAGCGAGAGAGCGACGGTGATGTTCTGGTGCTCCGACAGCTCGACGTCCTTGCTCGCGTCGTGCGTGACGTCGCTCGATGCGACGAGCCGGTGGCGTCCCGGGTTCACCCGGATCGGGAGGAGCGCTGCCGCCGGTGGGAGCGCGACGCCATCGACGGAGACATGGAGGTCCTGTCCCCGAGGGAGGCCGTCGACCTTCACGACGATCGACGGGATCCGCTCACCGAGGAGCGTCGCGTGTCGTTCGGCTTCGACGCGTGCCGCAGTGTAGGCCGCCGGTTCGCTCGGTGACTTGGGATAGCGAACGGCCTCGAGGAGCGCGTCGCGCGCCTCGACGAGGTTGCCGAGCGCCTCCTGCGCCTTCGCGACCTCGAGCGCCGTGGTCGGTACGCGCATGATCGCATGCGCTCCGGCGTAGGCCTGGAGCGCGGCGGCGTAGTTCTTCTCCTCGAAGCGCTCGTCGCCCTGGTCCATCAGCGCGCGTGCCGTCTCCTTCTCCTGCGGAGAGGGCTCTGCTCCTGCGCGGAGCGGGATCATGAGCGCAAGCAGCGTCAGCGCTGCGGCAGCCGTCTTTCGAGCTCTAAAAGCCACGGTCCCTCAGTGCCCGTCCGGTGGAGGGTGCAGCGGGAGGCTGCACCGCCGGCGGAGCGGATGTCGAAGTTGCAGCAGCGGGCGCCTCGGGAGCGTCGACTGCCGGCGCAGCTCCCGCCGATTTCGCGCGTGTGCGTGGATGAGGAGCGGCGGCCCGTTTGGAGCCGCTCGTCGTTGCGGAGGGAGGCGTCGCCTCCCTCACTCCCGTCTCCGTCACTCCCGTCTCGGGCGGGGCCGCGGGCGCAGCCCCAGGTACGGCCGTCGCCGCCGGCTCGGCCGTCGCTGCCGGCTCGGCCGCCGCTGCCGGCTCGGCCGCCGCGAGGGCGGTGGTGGCGGGAGCTTCGGGAGGCGATGCCGACGCATGCGGGACGGCGGTTCGGCTCATCGCGACGAACGCGATCGCGGCCGTGAGGCCAGCGCCGATCGCGAGCGCGCCGGCGAGCACACGACGGCTCGGTCCGGGCCGAGGGAGCTCGCCTTGCGGGCGGGGGGGAGTAACGGTCGTCGCGGCGAGCTCCTGATGTGCCCGGACCGTGCGAGGCGTCGTCGGTGGGGTCGGCGCCGGCTCGTCGACCACGACGATGCGCGGGGACGTCGTACGGATCGAGAGCGTCATCCCGTCGGTGGCACGAGAGGCGGCGAACCCCACGAGCGCATCACGCAGCTCGATCACCGAGCCGTAGCGCTTCGAAGGGTCCTTCTCGAGGCAGTTCCGGACGATCTCGTCGTACTCCTTCGGGATGTTCGGATCGAGGACGGCCGGCCAGACGGGCTCGTCGTTGTGAACCTTCAGCGCGATGTCGCCGACGCCTTCGCCGTCGAACGGGAGCTGTCCGGTCGCGAGCTCGTAGAGGATGACCCCGAGCGCCCAGATGTCGCTTCGTACGTCGGCGTTGCGTGACGACTTGAGCGTCTCCGGAGACATGTACGGAGGCGAGCCCATGATGGTGCCCGCGGCCGTCGCGCGGGTGGGGGCGTCCACCGTCGCCTTCGAGATCCCGAAGTCGAGCACCTTCACGAACGGCGCCCCTTGCGGCGTCTTCGTGAGGAAGAGGTTCGCGGGCTTGAGATCGCGATGGATGATGCCGGCGTCGTGGGCTTCGGCCACCGCCTCGCACGCCTGCGTGACGAGCTCGGCGGCGACCTCGGGCGAGAGGCATCCGCGTTCTTCGACGAGCCGCTCGAGGTCGATCCCTTCGAGGAGCTCCATCACCATGAACGGCGTGCCGTCTTCGATGACGCCTACATCGAACACCCGCGCGACGTGTGCGCTCCGGAGCTTCGCGGTGGCACGCGCTTCGAGGGTGAACCGGCTGGTCGAGATGTGCCCGCGCAGCTCCGCGCGCATGAACTTGAGGGCGACCGCCTGATCGAGCTCGACGTGCTTGGCGGAGAAGACGAGCCCCATCCCTCCCGCGGCGATCTCGCGGTCGACGACGTATTTTCCGGCGACCACCTCCCCCGGTTGGACCGGCGAAGGCGGCGGCGGCGGCACGGACGCTGGCTGCGCCATCAACCCGAAATGCTACCCAGCCGACCGGCCAGGTTCAACGTCACGGGTGTTCACCATGGCGCCGATGTGGTCGCCGGTCGGCCCGGTCTCACGGCGTGCACGCGCCGGGGTGGCATCGGGGGCCTTTCTCAAACGCTACAACCCGGACGGAAGCCTCGACCCCTCGTTCGACGGCGACGGCGTCCTTCCTCTCGCTGGGAGCGCAGAGGGCTTCGTCGTCGACGCCGAGAGTGGACGGGTGAGCCTCCTCCGCACTCCGGTCAGTCCGGGGCCGATCGAGCTTCGGCGCTACTGGCTCTGACAGGGGCCTGCCTCATCGCGGTCCGTGTCCGACGGGCTCTCCCTATCGATCGTGGCCGGAGTTGAAGAAGCGGACATCTGTCTTCCAACGAGTGTGTCGCTCCGCCCATGCAGCGATCGCTCCTATCGAAGCATCCGCCGCGTTCCTGCTCCGCTGGCGATGCCACGACATCTGCGGGTGAACACTCGTGCTCGCTGCGTCCGGCCTGGAAAGGCTGAGCTCTGCGGGCCGCCTCCGCGCGCTGATAGGTACGTCCGCAACGGCGCCATCGCCGGCCGCCGCGGCGTGCTCCAGCATGTCGGTCTCGCGGCATCGTGAAAGAGCACGCGCATGCGCAAGGGAGCGGAGCGTGTGTTCGGTGTGGAAGCAACGCCGCCGCTCCGAGAGCCGCGCTAGTCTCGTCGCGTGACGAAGGTGTGGTCGCTGCTTGCGATCGGTGCGATCGCGACCACGCCTCGGCGCGCGATGGCGGAGACTGTGCCGCTCCCGCTCGAGCTCACGTGGGATGCGCCGGAGGGCTGCCCGTCGTCGTCGTTCGTCCGTCGCCGGATCGAGCAGATCGTCCGGGGACCGCAGACCGCCCCGACCCGCGCGGAGGCGAAGGTCGAGGGCGGCGCACACGGGCGCCTCAAGGTCACGCTGAGCGTGCGCACCGGTGACGTCGAGGAGCATCGAACGGTCGAGGCGGCTTCGTGTTCGGCGCTCGCCGAGGCGTTTGCGGTCGTCGTTGCCTACGTGATCGATCCATCGAGCGACGCAGCTCGGATCGATGAAGCAGGCTCTGCGGAGGAGCTCTTTGATCCACAAGGTCCAGGCGCCCCACTCGCCCCAGCAGAGGCGCCTCCATCGGCCGCACCGCCGAACGTCGGCCAACCGGAGAAGACGCCTCGGCCGCACGCGCTACCGTCCGGGCCACCGGCCACGCAGTTCGCATTCGGGCTCGGCGCCTCGGTCGCGTCGGGGCCACTGCCTCAGGCGAGCACGGGCGTCGTCGCGACTGCGGCGCTCCGCCTTCACCGCCTTCGTGTCGGAGCGCTGGGGACGATCTCGTCTCGTCAGCGCCGGTACTTCGATGGGCCCGCCGGCGCGTCGTTCGACATGATCGACGTGGGCGCGTTCGCCGGATACATGGTGCCGCTCGGCGTCTTCGCGCTCGGGCCGTGCGCGAACATCGAGGCGACGTACGTCCAGCTTCAAGGCTTCGGCATTCGGAGACCGTGGACGTCGTCGGGAGGGTGGTTGACCGCCGTGCTCGGAGCTCGGGTCGAAGCGCGCGTCGCACGATGGCTCGGGCTGTATGCGCGGACCGATCTGCTTCTCCCCGTCGGACCTCCGACCTTCATCCTTGCCACGAGGAACGACGACGTGCGCTTGCACGATCCTCCATCGCTTGCCTTAAGGTTCAGCTTGGGCGCCGAATTCGTCATTCCCTGAGTGCTTTTCGTGACGCTGGGGGGCCCTCCCGGGAATTTTCGGGGCGATGGTTGCTCATTGGAGCGCGGAGGTCGTCGCTGATCGTGCGTCGGCAGTGGTGCCCGACGCAGTGACGCTCCCCCCTCCTCCCGCATCCGGTGTCGCGAACGTGGCGCGTAGCGAAGGCAGATCCGGAGCCTCGAGCAGCTTCGCCGAGCTCTACTGGACGCACCTCACGTACGTGTGGAAGACGGCCCGTCGCCTCGGCGTCACGGACGCCGAGGTGGAAGACGTCGTCCAGGAGACGTTCTTCACGGCTCATCGCCGCAGCGCCACGTTCGAGACGCTCGGGGCCGAGCGCGCCTGGCTCTTCGCGACCGTCTATCGCGTCGTCCTGCATCACCGGCGATCGTTTCGAAGGCGGTCTGCGCTCACCGAGGACGGAATGGACCTGGACGCCTTTCCGGCCTCGCCTGCGGCCGCTCCGGACAGAAGCGCCGAGACGAGTGAGACCGTGCGTCTGCTCGAAGCGATCCTCGACTCTCTCGATCCCGAGAAGCGAGCCGTGCTCGTGCTGGTGGAGCTGGAGGGAAAGCCTTTGATCGAGATCGCCGAGATCCTGGAGATCAACGTGAACACGGTCTCGAGCAGGCTGCGGCTTGCGCGCGAGGCCGTCGAGGCGGCGATGGCGAGACATCGCGCTCGCGACGGCTGGAGGTACAAGTGAAAGTCGAACCCGAGAAGAAGGCGCTGCTCCTGGCTCCGCTCGCGGACGAGTACGGGCCGACGCAGGCTCAGGCAGAGCGCCTGTTCGCGAAGCTCCAGACCTCACTCGGGCAGGGGCTCGACGGCACCCCGTCGTCAGCCCGACCTTCGACGGCGAGTGTCGGTCGAGCGTCCGCGGCCTGGGAAGGGAAGAGCATCCTGCTCGTCGGCCTCTCGTGCATGGCTCTGGCGATCACCGCCGCGATCACGCTGCGCGAGCCGCCGCCTGCGAGCGCCCCGACGACGATCGCCCTACCGTCCACTGCGCCGCGGGAGATCGACGCTCCACGTGAAGGAGAGGGCGCTCCTGCCGTCCCATCCATCTCCGTCCATGCGCTTCCGACCGCCGCGGCCGTGCAGCGGACGGAGAAGGCCGCGACGAAGGTGGCGGCGTCGACGTCGGCATCCGAGCTCACACCTTCGTCGAGCGACACGCTCGAGCGCGAAGCTCGTCTCCTCGCGGACGCCCGACATGCCCTCAAGAACGGTGACGGCGCCGGTGCGCTCGCGCTCCTCGACGAGCACGCGCGCGCCTTCCCGCGTGGCTGGCTCGCGAACGAGCGCGCGGCCGAGCGCGTCGTTGTCCTCTGCAGCCTGGGGCGCCGCGCTGATGCCGTTCGGGAGGCAACCGCCTTTCTCGAGGGGCGCACGAAGGGCGCGCTCACCCGCCGCGTCGAAATGAGCTGCGCGGGCGAGCCCGCGCCAGAGGCCGGAGAATGAAACGATCCCCATCCCCCTTTTCCTGGGTCATCGCCTTGCTCCCTCTCGCTGCGCTATCCGCGTGCGTGAGCAGCCGCGACCTTGCCATCGGCGAGGACTGCGACGACGGCTTCTGCGAACGCGCCCCGGCGCTCGCGCCCACGCCCGACGCATCGACGGAAGCCTCGACGCGGGAGCTGACGAATTACTGCGCTTCGAACAAGTGCCCCACGGGGTTTACGACGTGTCCTAACTCGAAGTTCCTTTGCGACGTGGACCTCCGGTCGGATCCGAAGAACTGCGGCGCATGCGGCGCGGCCTGCCCCCAAAAAGGAGCCGGTGCGGTCTTCGATTGCCTCGAAGGTCGCTGCGTCATGCGATGCGAGAGACCCTACCTGGACTGCGATGGTCTCATCGAGACTGGATGCGAAACTAGCGACCTCGAGAATGCCAGTTGCGGCGCGTGCGGGAACAAGTGTCCTGAAACGAAACCATGTAGTGAATTCAGCGGGTCCACGCCAACGTGCGGATGTACTGAACCCAAGTCGTACTGCGCGAACGCCTACCCGACGTGCCAGGATTTGAGGTTCAGCGACGAGCATTGTGGAGTGTGTGACAACGCATGCGACCGCACGGGCGGAGCGGGAGCCGCTCCCGCTCCGCCGAACGCCTACTACGGATGCGGTCTCGGGCAGTGCGGCAGCCTCAAGTGTGAAGACGGATACGCCGACTGCAACATGGACCTCGGTCAACCCGAGTCCGACGGATGCGAGGTACGCCTGGGGAGCCACGAAAATTGCGTGGCCTGCGGGGACAACTGCCGCGCAATCGGCATGGATTGCGTCTTTTCGACCGACTTCGAGGACGTCGGCCTCGGGTGCAGGTGCCCTCCCGGTCAGAACTTTTGCGGAATCTCCACCACCGAACCTTTCTTCGGCGTCTGCGCCGATTTTGCCTCGAATGCGAAGAACTGCGGCGGTTGCGGACTAGCGTGTCCCGGCGTCACGCTACGCAGCAAAGGCGTCTGTCAGTACGGCACATGCAAGCTCGAGTGCACGGGACGCTGGGCCGACTGCAACGGCAACGTCGACGATGATTGCGAGGTCGATACCTTCAGCGATCCGCAGAACTGCGGCGGCTGCGGGATCACCTGCGATATCGCCGCCGGCCAAGCATGTGCGGGCGGCAGATGTGTGGTCGAACCGTGCTCGGGCGAGGTCGCTCAATGAGAGCAAGAATCCTTGCAGGAGCGGCGATCGTTGCCGCGTGTGCTTTCACGTTCAGCGCGTGCGCCGACACCGAGCCGGGCTCCCTCGCCGCGCCCGACGCATCCCAGATCGTCATCACAGCCAGCGATGCTTCGGATGCGCCTGCCGACGCTCCGTGCTCGCGCGACTGCGAGTTTTTCCCGCCGGTGTGCACGGACGACGTCCTCTGCCCCAACGGCCTGTTCGATCCCGCCAAGCCCAACGGCGGACCGGATTCGTTCGACGTGCGCACGACCGTCCACCTCATTCGCGGCCGCTCCGCGAGCGACGTCTGGGTCGTCGGCGCGCTCGGGGCGCTCACCCACTTCGACGGGACGTCGTGGGTGCGAGTGGCGCTCCCCATCGGCGGCCCGTCGCCGAAGGGTCGCATGTCAACGCTGCGAACGCTCTGGCTCGGGCCCGACTATGAAGTCGGGATCGAAGGGCTCAATCAGATCTATTCGCGCGGCCTCGTCGATCCGCCGGACGCCGGCGGGGACTGGACGGACAACAGTGCATTGAACATCGCCGCGCCACGTATCAATCCCGCGTCGCTGACCGTCACGTCCGGGTGGGCGTCGCCCGGCGAAGACTGGTTCTGGTTGTCGACGGGGCCATTGACGAACGCGGCGTCGACCCCCTCCGGTCTCATTCGCTTGCGCGTGGGTGATCCGGGCTCGTTCACGGGCGAGATCGCGGCGACCACGACCGGCACGTTGAACGATCTTCACGGCGCTTCCGCGGACGACTTCTGGGCCGTAGGGATGAACGGCAAGGCGGTGCGTGTGACCGGCGCGGGCGGCGATTCGCCGAGCATCAAGGCCTACGACAGCCAAACGCGCAACGCGCTGTACGGTGTATGGGCGGCCTCCGCGTCCGACGTATGGGCCGTCGGATTCGACGGAACCATCCGGCACTACACAGGCGATCCTCTCCGCTGGGAGGTCGTCTCAGACGTCCCGGCAGGAGCGCATCTCAACGCCGTGTGGGGCTCGTCCCCCTCCGACATCTGGGCGGTGGGCCAAGATGCGGTCGTCCTTCACTACGACGGCGCGCGTTGGTCGCGGGTGAAGATCGCCGGACTCGGCGAGCGTCGTCCTGACCTCGTCACCGTCTGGACGGCCGGCCCTGGTCACGTCTGGATCGGCGGCCACGGAGTCGTCCTCTCCCTTGGAGGAAAACCATGAGGCGCATCGTACTTGTCGGCAGCGTGGCGACGGCGATCCTGACCGTGGTCGCGTGCGCCTCCACGGGGGACGATCCGCCGGCGCCTTCGCCGGACGCAGAGTCTCCGGCCCCGACGCCGGACGCATCCGAGCGTGAAGTGGTCGTCGGCAGCGACGCGGGCCCCGAAGCGCGCGCACCCCTCTGCAGCGCGGACGGGTGGTGCGAGACGCTGCTCCCCGACGGGGATCTCTTCCTGCGTGACGTCTGGCCGTTTCCGGACCGGGCATTCGCCATCGCGGACAGCGCCACCGTCGGCATCCGAGTCCTCGAGTGGACGCGCGAGGACTCCACGTGGAGGTACATCGACGACAACAGCCAGAACGAAGCGCTCGCCGAGTCCGCCTCGAAGATTTGGGCGCCCAACGTCGACGAAGTCTACTACTCGGCAGGGCCTGCGATGATCTATCACGGCACGCGCCCCGTCCCGCCCGCCACGGCGTGGACCTGGCGAAGTGAACGTCTCCCGGACAACAGCCCCGAGGGCGCCCCTGGCATGACTGCGGATCAAAAGCGCATGGCGCTCGGCGTATGGGGAACCGGCAAAGGTGATGTCTATGCTTGGTATTCCAATACGATCTTTCATCGAAAGATCGGTGACGCTGGCGCGGTCTCATGGGTGCCGGAGTACATCGTGGACGATCCGGACACGGCAGCGCAGCGCCTCCTCATCGTCGGCGCGGCGGGCACGCGTGCCGACGACGTATGGTTTTCCGGCGTACGGTACGAAGATAACTACGCTTGCAACGTCGTCGTACGCAAAACGTCCGGCAGCTACCAGCGGATCGCCGATGGTGTCCAGCAGGACGCTTTGTGGCTGCCCTGCACGGCACGAGCCGACGTTCCGCTGCTCCTCGGCGGCAGCGAATCGCAATGGCCGCAGCAATTCCAGTCGCCGGACGGCCATCGTTTCCTGATCGGGGGGGACGTCCAACAGATCGCCCCTGAGGGAGACGGCGGCTATGCCGTCAGCCGCACGAGCCTCTCGTCGCGCGTGTGGAGGACGTTCTGGACGGATCCCGACGATCGCCTGTGGGCGGGTGCCAATCTCACCGACGATGGTTGGGGCGTCGTCGTCCGTGCCGACATCGGCGCAGACGCCGGCGAATATCAATACTCGCGGACAGCGCGAAACGGCGCACCGGCGGCAGGCACCATCGCGCAGATCCGAGGCACGTCCGCCACGAACATCTGGCTCGTAGGAGATCGTCATGCGATCCACAAGACGACTCCTTGACCGGTATTCGTCGGTGTCCACCGTGGCGCTGCTCTCGGCGGCGGCCGCCGTGGCAGCGCTCAACTGCGGGACCGAAGGAGAGGAGCGCCGCGAGCTGTTCGACCGAGACGCCTCGCCCGAAGCTTCGACCCCGATCGAAGACGGCGCCGTGACGGACCGTTCCTCGGACGCAGCCCCGCCTGTCCGCCCGCTCCCCGTCGAATGCGCGTCTCCCTCGTGCGCCTTGGAGCTCACGACCTCGCACGACGAGAGCTTCTGCGCACGGCTACAGGACGGCACGGTGGCATGCTGGGGCGCCAACGACAAAGGTCAGCTCGGCCGCGGAGACACGTCCGTCGGCAGTGCGACGGCGGCCCGGGTCGTCGGCCTTTCGAACATCGTCGCGCTCGACCACACGTGCGCAGTCGACGGGGACGGCGCGGCCTTTTGCTGGGCAACGGGCCCCTTCCTTCAGGGCGACGCGGGCGTCACGACGGAGCTCGCGCCCGTCAAGCTCGGCATCCCCCCGGCCAAGAAGGTCAGCGCTTCCCCTCGAACGGCGTGCGCCGTGGTCGACGACGGGGTCCTTTGCTGGGGATCGAACGCGTCCGCCCAAGTGACGCCCGACGCGTCCCCCGATCCAGCCCTCCCGCCGAGCGTGATCGCGCTGGGCCCGGGAGCCGCCATCCTCGAGGTCGCCGTGAACGAGGCCTCGTTCATCGTCCGGGAGGATGGCACGTCCGAGAGCTGGGGAGCGAACGCGCTCTTGGCGCGCGCGTCGTCGCTGTCTCCCGATCCGTACCCGGCCCCCACGAGCTTCGCGCAGATCACCGCCCTCGACGTCGTAGAGAAGCGCGCCTGCGCAGCGGTGGATGGTGACGCGCTCTGCTGGGGTGGTGACATCGGAGCAATCCCGCGGCGGGTGTCGATGCCCGAGCCAATCGTGCAGATCTCCACGACGAAGACGATCGTGAATACCCGCTCTCCCTATGATGTCCTCAAGCCTTCGCGGTGGTGCGCGGCCGCGGCTTCGGGAGCGGTCTATTGCTTGGGTGACAACAGGTCTGGCCAGGCCGGAGACGGTACGAAGGACCATGCCTATCGGCCGGTGAGGATGGTCGATCTCCCCGGCCGCGCCGCGCAGGTGAAAACTACGAACGACACCACGTGCGTCCTCGTGACGAGCGGTGACGTCTACTGTGTCGGCAACAACTATCTGGGGCAGTTGGGCGATGGGTTCATGCGAAGGCCGAGCCTCGAGCCCGTGAAAGTGATCTTGCCATGATCGTATACGCACGCTTGTCATGCGGGCCACGCTGGTCACGCTCGCCGAAGGCCGCGCTCGCCGGTCTCGCCTTCTTCGTCGCCGCCGGTGCATGCGGATCGGATCGCGCCGCAGTCGAGACTGGTCCGGAGGTCTTCAGTGAGCCCGACGCCGACGCCGGCAGCTGCGCGGACCGTTGCTCGCTCGACGGCCGCGCGGTCGTCAAATGCTCGGGCCAGATCGAGGCGTGCGCGCTCGAGCTCGCGTGTGGCGGTGGAAGATGCCTGCCGCCGTGCGCGGCCGCCGCCGCGGAGGGAAGCTCCAATGGCTGCGAGTTCTATCTTCAACCACCGCTGCTCAAGAGCAGCAACAACCTGGTACAGAGCTGCTACGCCGCCTACGTCGTCAACACCTCGACGATCCCCGTCGACGTCGCGCTCGCGTACGAAGGGACGGCGCTCGACATCTCGAAGTCGATGTACCGCACGGCGCCCGGAGAACCCACGCTGGTCCAGCACCACGGGCCGATTGCTCCAGGGGACGGCGTGATCCTCTTCGTCTCGGACCGCCCGCTGCGACCCGACCGGCCTTCGGCAGAGAACCTGAGGTATGCGGGTTGCCCGTTCGGAGTGACCCCCGCACATCTCTATGACTATTATCCGAAGGGGACGCAGTTCGGTTCGTCCTTTCACCTGAGCGCGAACGCCCCCGTCAGCGCCGCCACCATCTTTCCGTTCGGCGGCGCGTGGACCCAAATACCTTCGGCGACGCTGCTCTTGCCCGTCTCGATGTGGTCGAAGGAGAACATCCTGATCAACGCGTGGGGCCTCGGACGTAGCTATCCGCCGGGTGCCCAGATCATGGCATCCGAAGACGACACGGACGTGACCATCCTACCGAAAAACGACATTCAAGATGGCATTGGTGTCGTAGGATCGGCGGCTGGAGTGCCGGCCACCTACCGGCTTCAGAAAGGCCAGTTCTTGCAGCTTGTCCAGCCGCAAGAGCTCACGGGGAGCTTCGTAACCTCCACGAAGCCCACGAGCATCATCGGAGCGCACGTCTGCGGGAATGTCCCGGCGGACGTCTTGAATTGCGACCTCATGGCCGCGCAGATCCCTGCCTTTGCCCTCTGGGGCTCCGAGTACGTCGGCGTCGGTTATCGCCCTCGCCTCAATGACGAGCACGAGCCCGTGCCTTACCGTATCGTCGCCGCGCGGGACGGGACGCGTCTCGACTACGATCCGGAGGTTCCGCGCGGGGCGCCTCTCGAGCTGAACGCCGGCGAGACGGCCACGTTCGCCTCCGGCACCGGAGATGCGTTCGTCGTTCGCACGCAGGACGCCGAGCATCCGATCTACGTCGCTGCTTACATGAGCGGCGCAGGCGGAGACTACTGGGGCAGCGGACGCAACTTCGGTGGGAAGGCCGACCCGGCGTTCGTGAACGTGGTTCCGGCAGGGCAGTATCTGACCACCGCGAGCTTCTACGCCGATCCGACCTACGGGGAGACGTCGCTCGTCATCGTCCGGGCAAAAGCGGCCGGCGAGGTCAAAGACGTCCGCCTCGAGTGCCTCGGTGGTCCGGGGACGGGGTTTGCTTCGATCGGCACACGCGGCGACTACGAGTTTGCGCGCGTCGACATCTCTTCCGCTGGCCTACCGGGTGCCAAGTCCGGCGACAAGGCGTGCTTCTACGGCACCCATCACCTGCGGAGCGAAGGCCCGTTTACCGCGACGTTGTGGGGTTGGGACACCACCGCCAGCTACGCCATCCCGAGTGGAATGGCCGCCCGGAAGCTCGTCAGCACGCCGCTCGTTACGAGATGACGCGGCGAGGATCGCAAAGGCGCGACCCGTCGCGCGTCAGCGGAGCGGTGCTGGTCGTTGAGCGGACCTCGTCGGACCTGCGCTCAATCCGCACGTGCACGCGGTGTTCTTCGACGGCGTCTATCACGCGGCGGGGGATGAGGGGCCGAAGTTCCCGCTACACGCCGCGGAGTGCTGCGAGGCGCGCCTTTGCGCGATCGATGCGGACGGCGGTGCCCGTCCAGCGCCCGCAGAAGAGGAGGTTGTGCGGGGTCACCGTCGCGCCGACGAGCTCCGTGAGCTCGGTCTCGTAGCCGGCGGCCTCGAGCCGGAGCTTTCGCTCCATGTCGATGAGCGACGCACGCATGCGCTGGCGAATGAGGTCGTCGGCGACGAAGCTCATCTCCGCGACGACGGCACGTGCTCGAGCGGCGAACGGGATCGCATCGCCGTAGCAGCAGGGGACGACGAAGACGAAGCGTGCACGGCTGCGGATCGCTTGATCGATGACGAGGTCGGCCGCGGGCCCGCACGCATGGAGCGCGACGACCGCGTCGGGTGAAGCGGGCCACGCTGCATCGTCGGCCACGTCGGCGTGCCGGATGTCGATCGGAAGCGATCGCTCCACGCGCGCCTGCGCGGCGCGGCAGGCCTCGACCCTTCGCGCGTCACGTTCGAGGACCGTCAGCCTTCCGAGCGGAAGGAGCTCGGCGGCGACGAGCCCGACGCTCGCCTTGCCTGCAGCGGCGTCCACCAGATGGGCGCCCTTGCGGATCCGCGCGAGCCGAGAGACGAGCGCAGCGACCTCTCTGCTCTTCTGTTCGTCCTCCTTGCGCAGCGAAGCTTCCTCCGTCGCGATGAACAAGCGATGGACGATCGCGCGCACGTCGTCGATCGAGAAGGAGGCCACGGGGTGAAGCTACTACGGCGAGCTCGCGAGCGCGCCCGTCATCATGCTCGGCAGTTGGGCGATCGCGAAGAGGCCGACTCGCGCGCACTCTCCGGCGCCTTGCTCGCCGTGGAGCGGACCTCCGTGGAGCGGGTCGTGAAGCGCGCGTTGCCGAGACCGGTTCCGATCGTGAGGATGCCCCATCGCTGGACGTGCCTCATGAAGGGCGCTTCGCTGAGGCCTTGCACGACCGCGTCGTTGTGCATCACGACGTGCGTCTCGTACTTGCCGACGCGTGGGATTCCTTCGCAGAGCCGCGCCACGAGATTGAAGCGGCTGCTCTCCCAGTTCCCTGGGAGGTTCTGGCCGCCGCGCTCGATCGAGCCGTTCTCGGCGATCCGCCCAGGGCAGGCGACGCCGATCAACGGCGCGAGTGTGAGGCCCTGTTTGGTCATGGCCTTGATGAGGGTCTGCAGCATCTCCACCAGCCGTGCGACGGCATCCTCGCGCTTCGGTCGTGGATCTTCGCTGGCATGACGCCAGATCTCGGAGGCGATTACCCTGCACGCGGAGAGGTCGGGCGTTTTCGCGAGGTGGAGCGCGACCACGCCCGCGCGGATGTTCGAGCCGCCGATGTCGACCGCGAGCATCGCGTCGCTGCCGTGGAAGATCCAGGACGGGGCGAGGTGTACGTTGCCGATGAGCCCGGCCTCGTTGGGGGCGTAGCGGAGCGGCGCGATGTCGACCGCGGGGCCCCGTGCCTTCACGAGCACGGGGGGGCGGCCAATCGCGCCCTCGCCGCCGCGGCTCCGGCGGAGCCCGCCGCCAATGACGATTCGCTCTGTTCCACGCCACGACTTCAGCCTGAGGAAGCGAGTGATGACGGTCGCGAGCTCGGTGGCGAAGTCTTCGATCGCTGTATGGACGAGCCCAGCCGCGAGTGGTCGGCCGTTGCGGAGCACGCGATCGAGCTCCTTCTTCGGGATCGCGCCGCTCGGTTGCTCGCCGAGCGGATCCTCTTCGCCGAGCTCGCGCATGTGCCCGCGCCACTCCTCGAGGATGGCGCGGAAGGCTCCGGAATTCGCGCGATCGCCGACGTAGCCATCTGCGTCGCGGAGCTCTTCGTTGTAGCTGTCGACCTCGACGAGCGGGAGCCTCTGCGCGCCGCTGCACAGCGACAAGGGAGCTCTACGCGTCTCGTGAGGCATCACGAGTCGTTGGATTGCTCGAATCGTGCCCGCGCTTGAACCGTGGGAATCCCACCGCTAGGCGCGCTGGGAGCCGCGCCTGAATGCCTCACTCACGAGCCCGAATGCCTCACCGAGGCGAGGCGTTGCCGCCGGCTCAGGGATTGCCGCCAGCGTTCCGGCACTGAGCCTCGAGCGCCCTGACGATCGCTTCCGGACGCCTCTGCGCTCGTGCCTCGCGTGCGCGAGCACACGCTTGCGGCTCCGGCGTGGGCGTCGGGCTCGGCGGCGGCTTCGGAGTCGGCGTCGGCGTCGGCGCAGGCGTCGGCGTCGGCGTCGGTGCTGGCGTCGGCGTCGGAGTGGGCGTCGGCGCGGGCGTCGGCGTCGGCGTCGGTGCGGGGTTCGGGTTCGGGTTCGGGTTCGGGTTCGGCTTGGGAGCCGGAGCCGGTGCCGGGCCCGGCAGCGGCGGAGCAACCGTGTTCGTCAGCGGCGGAGCAGCAGTGTTCGTCAACGTCGGCGCGGTCGGGGTCGACGGATCGGTCGGGGTCGATGTGTCGGTCGGGGCCGGCGTTCCTCCGCCGAGATCGAGCGGGGGCACCGGCGGAGTCGACGAGCTCTCGAAGACGCCCGCGCCGAAGAGGATGGCGACGATGCTGAGCACGCCCACGACGCCCGCGACGCCGAGGATGAGGCCCTTGTTTCCGCCGCTACGCCCACCGCTGTCCCGCGGGGGCGCGTGTGGAGCAGCAACGACCGGTGCCGCCGCGTAGTGGCCCGCGGCGGGCTCGGGATACGGAGCTGCAGCCGGCGCGATCATCGGGGCGGCGAGCGGTGCCCCCATCGCGGTGCCGCCGCGCGGCGCGCCGTAAGCGTTCGGGTCTCCGCCGCTGAATGCTGCCGGAGCCCCCATGTCGAGCGGCTCTCCCATCTGCGTCTTGCCGCGGAGGCTCGCGCCGGCGGGCTCGGGCGCCGGCGCCGCGCCCAGCGCAGGGGCGGGGCCCTTGGCCAAAGCGGCGATGCCCGGCGCAGGCGCGGCGACCGCGCCGCGGGTCGCGGCCTTCTGCGCGATCTCGGCGGCGCTCGGACCCGACCGGCCCGTGAAGCGCTCGACGAACTCGTTCATGGTCGCGAAGCGCTGGTCGCTGTTCTTCGCGAGCGCGCGCATGATCGCGTTGCGCATCGACTCGGGCAGCGAGGCGCCGTTCGGCGCGGCCTCGATCGGCTTGGGCGCTGCCGTCATGTGCAGCGTCGCCCACTCGAACGCCGAGCTCGCGTCGAACGGCAGCGTGCCGGTCAGCATCTCGTACGCCATGACCGCGAGCGAATAGACGTCACTCCGCGCGTCGAGCGCCTGCCCGGTGAACTGCTCCGGGCTCATGTACGGCGGCGTTCCGAGCACCATGCCCTGCTGCGTGAGCTTGGCCTCGTTGCGATCTTCTTCGCCGCTACGCTTCGCGATCCCGAAGTCGAGGACCTTGGCGAAGTCCCTCTGCCCGGCGCGGTCCGTGAGGATGACGTTGTCCGGCTTGAGGTCGCGGTGGATGATCCCCTTCGAGTGTGCCTCGGCCAGCGACCCGCCGATCTGATCGATGATCCGTTCGACACGCGAGGCCTGGAGCGGCCCGTCCTTGTCGATGACGTCGGCGACGCTCCGTCCCTGCACGAGCTCCATCACGATGAACAGGTGGCCGTCCTCCATCGTGCCGAAGTCGAAGACCTGAACCGTGTTCGGATGCTCGAGCGACGCGAGCGTGCCGACCTCGCGCTGGAACCGGGCCCGGATCGTCTCGTCGCGCGAGAGATGCGCGTGGAGCGTCTTGATCGCGACCTTGCGGATGTTCGCGCCGAGCATCTGCTCGCCCACGTACACCGCCCCCATGCCGCCCTCGCCGAGCAGCTTCACGATCTTGTACTTGCCGTGGATGACGCGACCGATCAGCGGATCCGGCGGAGCTTCACGCGGCAGCGGGGCGCCACAGGAGCCGCAAAAAGGCGGCGTTCCCTGGACGTATTGGTGACACGACGGGCATTGCATCGACGGCGGGCTAGCCTACCAAAACTTGGACGTAGGAGCGGCCCATCGATCCGTTCCTGGCAGTGCCCTCGCGCAGTGCCCTCGCGCAGCGCCCTCGCGGCTCGAGCTATTGCCCGAGAGCGCGAGGGCGGCCGAACGCGATCAGGGCGTGCCGCCGGCGCTCTTGCACTGCGTCTCGAGCGCCGTGACGACCGCGGCCGGGCGCTTCTGCGCGCGCGCGTCCCTTGCCCGCTTGCAGACCTCGGGCTCGGCCTTCGGCGTGGGCGTCGGCACTGGGGTGGGCGTCGGCGTCGGCTTCGTGTTCGAGGGCGTCGTCGGCTTCGTCCCGCCGCCACCGCCGGTGTTGTTCGACACCGGCGGGATCTTCGTGTCCGTCGTATCGAGCGGAGCCGCCGACGTCACGGGCGGTGCGGGCTCGTCGACGCTGGGCATCGACGACGCCTCCGAGGTCGCGGTCGCGGTCGCGGTACCACCGAGGTCGATCGCCGTCGTCGTGGCCGGGGTCTTCTTGCCGCTCATCGCGATGCCGATGCCGGCGCCGATGAAGAGCAGGAGCGCGAGCCCACCGAGCCCGATGACGAGCATCGGCGGACCGCTCTTCTTGTTCGCGTTCGGAGCGTGTGCGGGCCCGGCAGGTACGACTGCGGGCGCTGCGCTCGCACCGGGCCCGTAGGAGCCGGACGACGGACCGCCACTCATGAGGGGCGCGCCCATCTCCGTCTTCGCGCGCGCGATGTTGCCGCCGCTGTCGGCGGGCGCTGCGTCCATCATCGCGGTCGCGGCGCTCGCGATCGCTGCGCTTGCTCCCGCGGCCGTCGGAACGGACACCGGCGCGACTGCGCCGCCGGAGAACGCGTCGAAGAACTCGCGCACCGAGCCGAAGTGCTCGTCCTTGTTCTTCGCGAGCGCACGGGTGATCGCGCTTCGCATCGAGTCCGGGACGTTCGGTCCGAGCGGCTGGCGCTCGAGCGGCGTCGGCGGCTCGGTCATGTGCTTCGACGCCCACTCCCAGGCGGTATTCGCCTCCCAGGGGAGACGGCCGGTGAGCATCTCGTAGGCCATGACGCCGAGCGCGTAGATGTCGGAGCGGACGTCGATCGGCTGCCCGGTGAACTGCTCCGGGCTCATGTACGGCGGCGTCCCGAGGACCATGCCCTGCTGCGTGAGCTTGGCCTCGTTCGGATCGTGCTCGCTCGAGCGCTTCGCGATGCCGAAGTCGAGGACCTCGACCCAGTCCTTCTGTCCCGCGCGCTCGGCGAGCACCACGTTGTCCGGCTTCAGGTCGCGATGGACGATGCCGTGTCCGTGCGCTTCTTCCAGCGAGCCGACGACCTGGCGGAGGATGTTGAGGACGCGCTCGGGCGGCATTGCGCCGTCCTTCTCGAGGACGTCGGCGACGCTCCGGCCCTGGACGAACTCCATCACGATGTAGAGGGTTCCGTCCTCCATCGAGCCGAAGTCGAAGACCTGGATCGTGTTCGGGTGCTCGAGGGCAGCGACCGTTCCGACCTCACGCTTGAAGCGCGCCTTGATCGACTCGTCGTGCGAGAGGTGCTTGTGGAGGGTCTTGACCGCGACCTTGCGGGCGGTCGTACCGAGCATCTGCTCGCCCTGGTAGACGCAGCCCATGCCGCCCTCGCCGAGGAGGCGCACGACCTTGTACTTGCCGGCGATGGTCTGTCCGACGAGCGGGTGCTCGTCGCCTTGCGTGTCAGGCGCCTGAGTCATCGGGAGAAGGGTCGCACAAGTCGCGAGGTTTGTAGAGGATCCACGGAGGCCTCGAGGCCTCGAGGCATATGGGGTGGGGGACATGGGGAGACGCCGGTCCTACGCACGGGGAACGTCGCCGATCTGAGCCGTTTCACGGCAGAGGTAGAATGCTCCACGCTCAGGTCGGGCCGGCGGACGCGTCCGGAGGGGCGGAAGGCGTGGGAGGATCGGAGAAGACGGCTTCTTTCGGCGGCCACGGGAGCGGCCAGCGCCGGTCGGTCGCCCGGTCCCAGAGCTCGAGGCGTGTGCCGCGCTTGGTCGCGGGGAAGAAGACGCCGATGCGCGTCTTCAGGCCGGGCTCGAAGCGCGGCGGCGTCTTCCACCCCGCGTCGGACGCCTCCGGGGCTCCGAGCATCGGGAAGTTGAACCGTGCGCGCTCGATGAGCGTCGGGCCCTCGTAGAGCTCGAGGGCAAAGCGACCCATCACGCGCGGCGTCGGGTGCGATGCGCCCATGTCCGTCTTGTGGATCGAGACGAGATAGGGCTCGTTCTGCGCCCAGCGGAGGACGAACACCCATTGCTCGCGTTCCGAGAGCGCCGGCGGGTCCGGAGGGATCCTGGCCTGCGAGCTGTCGGCCTTCGCGTCGGCGGCGCCGGCGTCACCCGCGTTACCCGCATCGGCGCGTGGGCGGGCGTCGGCATGGGCGCCGGTCTCGCCCAGCGCAGCGAGCGCCCCCGCAGCGACGAGCGCGCCGACGATCAGCGCGACACTTCGCCGGTGGCGCCTCGGGGGGCGGGCGGAACGTGCCATCGGGACGCTCTATTCCACGCTTCAGCCGCGCCGCCAAGCGTGACGCTCGCCCTGCGGCATCGTGCGCCGGCGGCTCGCCCTGCGCACATCGCTCGAGGTGACGATCAGGCGTGGCGAGAGTCGAGGGGAGGCGTCTCGCTCGCGATCGCGCGCTCCCACGCGCCGGCATCGCCGCCGAGCGCGCTCCAGGTCTCCATGAGCTCGGCCGGGATCGGAGCGCGGGCTTCGACCAGGCCACGGGCGCCGGGAACGATGACGCGTGCTGCGTGGAGCGCGATCCGCGACGGCGCGAGGATGCGCCCGTTCGGGAGGACGATCCGGGTCGGGCCGCCGTAGTCGCGATCGCCGATGAGTGGCGCGCCCGCGTTGCTCGCGTGGACGCGGATCTGGTGCGTGCGTCCGGTCACCGGATCGACGGCCAGCATGACGGCGATTGCTTGCGGGCCCACGTTCGTCGCACTGCTTTCGCCGGTCGCGATCGTGCGCCAGCGGGTCGTTGCGTCCTTCGCATCGGGGCCGCGAACGGCGCGAAGCCGAGGATCGGGGGCCCGGCCGATCGGAGCGTCCCAGATGCCTTCGCCTGCGAGCGTGCCCGCGGGCGTGAGCGCGAGCGCGATGTAGCGGCGCTGGTAGCGACCCTCGGCTCGTGCTGTCCGGAGCCGCTCCTCTGCCGCCGGGTCGAGGGCAAAGACGACGACGCCGCTGACGTCACGATCCAGGCGCGACGTGACGCGGAGGTACTCCGTCTTCGCGCCGATCGATCTCGCCACGATCGCCACGAGCGAGTGCGCGCTCCCGGCGTGGTCGGGAACAGTCGGCAATCCGGCCGGCTTCACGCAGGCGACGAGGCCGCCTTCGTGGAAGAGGATCTCGACGTTCGGTGCGACGTGGCTCGACTCCGGCGGGCGACCCGGACCGATGCGCACGGCGTCGCCGGCAGCCACGAGCTGATCCGCTCGCGTCACGCGCTTCTTCCCGATGAAGACGCGACCATCCTCGATCGCCGCGGGGCTCTCGCCCGCACGGCGCACGATGTCGGCGACCGTCCGGCCGTCTCCGGGGCGGACCACCCAAATCTTCTCGCGAGGGCGACCACGCACGGCCGGGAGCTTAGCCCGGGCCGCGGTCGAAGCGTGAGCCGTCTCCGGTCGGGCTACAGCCGCTCGATGACGCCCGCGTCGCCGTCGAGGCGGATGCGGTCGCCCGTCTTGAGCGCTCGCGTCACGCCGTCGACGTTGACGACGCTCGGCACCGCGAGCTCGCGCGCGACGACGGCGGCGTGGCTCAGCGGGCCGCCGAGCTCGGTTGCCACTCCGGCTGCGATGCAGAACAGCGGTGTCCACCCGACGTCGGTGGTGTGGACGACGAGGATCTCTCCGGGGAGGAGCTCGCTCATCTGCGAGGCGGAGAGGAGGACGCGCGCGTTGCCCTCGACGACGCCCGAGCTCGCGGCGGTACCACGCAGCACGGCGCCGCCCGAAGGCGGGAGCTGAACCGGGGGCGGTGCGCCGATGAACGTGCGCGGCGGATCCGGGCGCGCCTGGTCGCGGGCGAGCTCGGCGCGGCGTGCGCGAACGAGGGGGGCGAGGTCCGTGCGGGATGCACGCAACGCCTGGACGACCTCGTCGACGGTGAGGAAGAAGACGGTGTGGATGCTTGCGAGCGAGGACGTCTCGGGCTGCGTCGCTCGTGAGTTCAGGGGGGCGCCGGACTTCAGCGCGGCCCAGTCGTGCGCGAGATCGGGCACGAGGCGCAGGAGGCGGCGATCGGCGTCGAGCGCGACGTCGCGGATCATCCCGAGCACGCGCGTGACCCAGGTGCGCATCCGTTCGCGGAGGCGCGCGGCCTTCTGAGCGCGAGCGACGAGATGGCGGACCGCCGTCTGCTCGGCGAAGTTCAGGCCGCGGAAGAGGCGTTGCATCTCGGCGTCGGCGCCCGCCTTCGCGCGCGCGAGCTGGGGCTCGACATCACGGGCGTCGGCGCGCAGCGCGACGCGGATCATCGCGAAGACCGGGCGCGGATCCTCCTTCCAGCGCGGCGTCGAGATCTCCGCTTCGCGGACCGCGCGATCGCCGTAGAGATCGAGGAAGCTCGCGAGAGCTCGCTTGGTCGGTCCCTCCGGCAGCGAGTCCATCGTCGCGCCTTCCTGCTCGAGGACCGCGCGCGCGTCGTGATCGCGACGTGCGAGATGGACGATTCGCATCACGCCGATCGCGGGCCGCGCGCTCTCGAGATCGCGGATCCCGCTCGTGAGGTCGTGGGCGAGGCGCTGCGCGTCGGCGCCCTGGGTCTTCGCCACTCGCGCCAGCGCGCCCTTGAGGAGGATGTGCGAGCCGAGCGCGCTCGAGGCGCACGTGAGCATCACGTCGCCGGTCCGCTCGAGGAGCGCCTGGACGTCACGGAACTTCCGGCCGACGCCTTCGTCCGGGAGGATCGCGAGGTCGAGTGCGTTGTGGTCGCGGAGCGCGCGCTCGGCCTCTTCCTCGAAGCGTGCGACGTGATCGTCGAGGCGGAGCTGCTCCTTCAGGAGCCGTGTCGTCGTGAGGGGGAGGCGAGCGTAGAAGCCCTTGCGCGATACATCGCCGATTTGCATCGCGAGCTCGTCGCCGCCCGAGCCTCCGCCGAGATCGACGAGCGTACGCGGATCGAGCCACGGGACCTGCGCCGCGATGCGCATGAACTCGGACAGGTTCAAGTAGAAGCGCCCGTGCACGTTGCCGACGAGCACCGCGTTCTTCGGGACGGCGCAGCCGAGCGTGCCGAACGCCTTGCGGAAGCCCGAGTCGCTGTACGCGCCTGCGACCGACCACGTGAAGGGTGTGGCGACGCCGGGCAAGGCCTCGCCGACGTTGACGCTGCTCCACACCGTGTTCGCATCGCCACCCTCGGGGAATCCGAGGCCCGTGACGTGCCGTGCCTGCACGACCCAGACGCGTTCGCCTTCGCACGCGAACTCGACGTCCCACGGAACGTCCTCGAGCTTCTCGAGCTTCTCCGCGATCTCGGCGAGGGCGAGCACGTGGGAGGTCGAGAGCGCAGGCTCGTCGGGGCGTTCGACGGCGTGCTCCTCGAGCCCGGTCGAGCCGACCACGGTCGCGCGTGCCTTTCGCGCGATCGTCTGCTCGAGGACGGAGCCGTTCTTGCCGATGCGGAGCATGTCGGGCGTGGTGACGCCGTCGACGACCGGCGAGCCGAGGCCCACGCCGGCGTTGACGATGCGCTCGTCCGCGGCCGTCCTGCTCTTGCGCGTGAACATCACCCCGGCCGCGACAGCGCGTACCATCGGCTGGATGACGACGCCCATGCCGACGTCGCGCACGCCGTGCGCCGCGAGGTAGCCGAGCGCGCGCCCCGAGGCGATCGACGCCCAGACGGTACGCACGGCCTTCGCGAGCCCGTCGGCCCCGCGGACGCCGAGGACCGTCTCGGCGAGGCCGGCCATCGAGACCAGCGCTCCGTCCTCGCAGGTCGCGCTCGATCGAACGGCGAAGCCCCAGGGCGCGTCTGCCTGGTTTGCACGCCAGAGCACTGCAAGCTCTTCTTCGAGGCCATCCGGCAGCGGCGCACGGAGGATCTCCTCGCGGGCGTCCGCGGCGCGCGCGTAGACCGCGCGTCCGGAGGCGGCGCGGAGGAGTGAGCGAGGCTCGCAAGCCGGCGAGAGCTGCCGGATCGCCGACGCGAACGCCTTCTGGGACAGCACCCAGGTCTGCGGGACGAGGAAGCCGTTGTTCTGCAGCCACGCGAGGCGTGCCGCCTTGCCGCCGACGTTCTTGCGCTCCGCGAGCTTCTCGTCGCGCATGAGGTCATCGAGAGAGAGCAGCCATCGGCTCTCCGACGACCGTCGCGCTGTCTTGGGAAGAGCGGCCTCCGGCATGCGGCGCATCCTAGCAAGCCTCGCGTGCGGGGGGACCTCACGCTCGAGCATGATTGCGCGACAGGGAGCGGCACCGTGGGTCAGTACGAGGCTCTGCAGTAGCGGAGGTCCGTCTCATCGAACCGCACGGCGAGGGCGCGCACACCGGCTCGTCTCGAAGTCGGGATGGCGCTCGCCTCGTGACCGCCCGCGGTGCTGCCCACGCATCGCGCCGCGAGAGCGCTCGACACCGTTGCCCGAGCGAGAGGACTCAACGGCCACGGGCGCCGGCTCGCGGGAAACCGATGGTGTGCAAGCCCTGAGCCAACTACCTCCTTTCCTCGTCGAGGTAGTAGAGGCATGCGCGCAAGCGGCTGTGGCTGGCCCACCGCCGCGGTTCCAGATGGCGCGTCTTTGCCCTACGGTCGTGCGCTCGGAGACGTCGACAGCGAGGAAGACGTCGCCGACGCACTAGACTGCGGTGCGCTTCACGATCAGCGCACCGGGGGCGCCTTACGGGTGCGATATCGCCGACGCCGCAGACATGCTTCGAATTTCCGGCTCTCGACGATCCTCGAATGATGCGTGGTGCTGGTCCCGCATGGATCGGCGACACGCTGGCGACACATACGCGCGCATCAGAGCTGCGGGGGCGCGGTTCGTTGCGCTGTGCACGATTGCTTGCTGCATGGGCCACGCTGCGGTTGCTGCTGCGGACACGGCACCAATGGAGGTCCCATACACGGCCCCGCCCGAGTGCCCCGACGCGTCGGCATTTGCTGCCGAGCTCGCCAAGCGGGTAGCTGCTCCGCAAGGTGGGAGCGGAGATGGCGCGGACGACCCACGCCGCTTGTCGGTCCACATCGAAAAGCGGGATGGCGGCTTCGAAGGTCAGCTCACGGTCGCTCAGGAGGGATCGGTGGGAACGCGTCAGGTGCGGAGCGCCGATTGCGCGACCGTCGTGCGCTCACTCGCCGTCTTCGTGGCCCTCGCTCTTGCCGAACGTTCCGAGTCGGCTCCGCAGACCTCTGTTCCGAAGGAAGACGAGGCCCCTCGACCCACGCCAGCCACGCCGCGGCAGCTCGATCGGCCTCGTTCAACACCACGACCGGAGTCCACACGCCCGAGTGTGGCGCCGACGCGCCGAGCGAAATCCGCTGCTCCGAGCGTTTGGCAGTTCGATTCGGGGATTCAAGCCCAATACAGCAGAGCTGGCGACGACGCGTTCGGCGCTCGCGTGTCGGCCGAGTGGTCTCGCCACTTCGCCTCGACCCCGATCGTCCCGGCGCTGCGCCTCTCGTGGGGATTCTCGGACTTCGACCGTCCCCTCGTCGGTGGCGGCGAGATTGATTATCGGCTGCGAACGGCACGTGCCGAAGTCTGCGGCGGGGCCGTCTGGTGGCGCACGCACCCCTCTCTCTGCGGCAGCTTCGAGGTCGGTCAGCTCGCCGTGGCAAGCTCAGGCTTGCCGCGGAGCGGTCGTGCGGAGTCGGGCTGGTCTGCGGGGGGCCTCATCGCGAGGACCCGCGTGACCATCCTGGATCCCGTCGGGGTGGAGCTTGCGCTCGGTCTCTTCAGCCCCTTTCAGCGTCCGGAGTTCACGCTGATCGATCCTGTCCGCCAAGCTCATCGAGTGCCACCGGTCACGGTCGACGGCCAGCTCGGCATTGCCGTGTCGACACGCTGGAAGTGAGCTCGGCGCGAAAAGCGGCATGACCGAAGAAAGGTCGATCGTTGGCGCGGGGTCCGGGCTTCTTATAGCTCCCCGATGTCGAACTCGCGTGCTCTTCAGCTTCACGAGCTCCCCGCCGGTGCTGGGCAAGCGCCGGTGACCGCGACGATGGCTGACCCGAATCTCACCGTCGAGGGCCTCATCCTGGAGCACCACGAGTTCGTCTGGCGGAGCCTTCGCCGGCTCGGCGTGCCCGACGCCGACCTCGAGGACGCGGTGCAGGAGGTCTATCTCGAGGCCTCGAAGCGGCTCGCCTCCATCACATCGGCGCGTGGGTTCCTGTTTCGCGCGTGCATGTACGTCGCCTCGCACGCGCGTCGGTCGATCCGGCGGCGGCGCGAAGTCCACGACGACGAGCTCCTGAAGCGACAGATCGATCCTCGGATTACGCCCGAGCAGGCGATCTCGCAGTCGGAAGCGCGTCAGGACCTGCAGCGCATGCTCGAGAAGATCCCGGAAGAGCCGCGCGCCATCTTCATTTTGTTCGAGCTCGAACGCCTCAGCACGGTGCAGATCGCCGAGCTGCTCGAGCTTCCCGTCGGAACCGTCGCGTCGCGTCTGCGCCGTGCACGAGAGCTCTTTATGCAGGCCGCCGCTCGAAAGGGCGCGCAGGAAAACCACCGATGAAGGACCCCAGTCCGCTGCTCGATGACGAGCTTCCTGAAGAGATCGCGTCGATGCTGCGCGCCGCAGACGAAGACGTCCATCCGAACCCCGCCGCGCAGAGCGCGACGCTGATGGCGCGATTCGGCGAGGCCGCGCCGCCCATGATGCCCACGCTCACCCAGCGCTTCGGATCGCTGCGCGCCGCCGTCGTCTACACGGGGTTGGCGGCCGCCGTCGGCCTCGCCGCGTTCGGATGGCACGCCTCCTCGGACGAGCTCGGGGCTCGCGCCCCATCCACCCGCGGAGGTGCGCCGTCGGCGCACGTCGAATTGCCCGCGCCGACGCCTCGCGTGGCGCCGATCGCGGCGGTCTCCCCCATCCCTCCGGCGAACGACGTCCAGGAGCCGGCTTCCGCGCTGCCGTCGATCGATGTCTCCGCGCTGCCGCCGTCGCCCCGCGAGCCCAGACGTGCTCCGTCGCCGGCTCCAGGTGGCTCGAGCGCTCGCTTCGCTCCCTCCTCGCTTGCAGCCAAGGCGGAGCGTTCGAACACGAGCCTCGACGATGAGCTCGCGCGCATCGATCGCGCACGCGGTCTGCTCGCTTCGGGCAAGCCGTCCGATACTCTCGTGGAGGTCAAGGCGTACCGTCGCGAGTACTCGGCTCAATCCTTCGCCGACGAGGCCGACTCGCTCGAAGTGCGCGCGCTGGCAGCGCTGGGACGCACGAGCGAAGCGCGTGCGTTGGCCGAACAGTTCCTGACCAAGCGACCTGGCTCCCCCTATGCCGAGCCGGTGCGCGCAGCAGTAGGGATGACCCGATGAAGCACATTCGACTCGGCTCGACGCTCTTCGTGTTCGGCGCGGTGCTCGCCGTCGCGTGCTCGAGCAGCGAACGCGCGTTCGTCGTCGGCGGCGGACTGCCCGACGCGGCCGCTCCTGGTCCCATCTTCGAGGCGCCCGATGCGTCCGAGGCGTCCACCCCGACGCTTCCGACCGACCCGATGAACCAATGCGTGGCGACCGAGTGCACCTACCCGTACGCGACATGCCCTGGGGACGACGGTTCGCTGCCGACGTTCCGCTGCGGTACGGACCTCGCCAACGACAAGAACAACTGTGGCGAGTGCGGCAACACTTGCGACAACGGCAGGGCCATGACGGTCGCCTGCCATCAAGGTAAATGCCGCGGCACCGGCTGCAATGACGGCTACGGCGATTGCAATGGCATCGTCGACGACGGCTGTGAAGCGTATTTCCGTGAGGACCCCAACAACTGCGGCGGATGCGGCATCGTCTGCCCGGCCGGAGTTCGCTGTCTGAACTTCTATTGTGGTGGGTGCCCTCCCGGTCGGGTCACTTGCGGCAATGACGGATGCGTCGACCTGAACAGCGATGACAGGCATTGCGGCGCGTGTCGTTTCAATTGTCTCACCAATCCGTCCGATGCCGGCCTGCCCGAGCCGCCTCCGAACATGTACTACGGCTGCGGGGGCGGGACATGCGGCGAGCTCAAGTGTGTCAAAGACAACAACCACACATGGGCCAACTGCAATGGCGACCTCGCCGACGGCTGTGAGGTCGACCTGGGCGCGCCCGATCCCGAGCATGGTCGTCCGTTCCTCGATCGGAACAACTGCGGGGCCTGCGGGAATGTCTGTGCCGACGGGAAGCTGTGCTTCGCGACGGCCTTCAACAAGCCGCCGGCGTGCAACTGCGATGACGGCCTGACCCGATGCGACACCACGTGTGTCGATCTCGACAACGATCCGTTCAACTGCGGGGCGTGCGGATACCAGTGCAACGGAGCGATTTCCAACACCGGGACCAAGAATGCCTGCGTAAAAGGCCGCTGCACGGTCGAATGTGTCGAGGGGCTCTCCGACTGCAATCAGAATCCCCTCGATGGTTGCGAGGCCAAAGTTCTGAGCGACCCGACCAATTGCGGCGGATGCGGGATCCAGTGCGATATCGCGGCGGGCCAGCCGTGTGTCAACGGGCAATGCCTGACCAAGCCTTGTGAGGAGCCGACGAAATGAGGTCCACGCGAACGCTGGGGCGCTGGCTTCTCTTCGTGTCCCCGAGTCTGGTCGTCGGGGTGGCCTGCGCCAACGCTGACACGAATGACGCCGCCGTCACCGTCGGCGAAGACGCGTCGTATGTGATCGACACCGACGCACGGACGGATGCGGACGTCGACATCGACTGCGATGCCGCCGATGCCTGTGCACCCGTAGGGTGCGAGAGCACCGACTTCTGCGTCGTGCCGAACGCGGTCACTCCTCAGATCGCCGTCAACGCGATCTCGGGAACGGCGCCGGACGACGTCTGGTTCGCCGGCTCTCGCGGCACCCTCCTCCACTACGACGGCAAAGAGCTTCGCGCGATCGATACCCAACTTCCCAACGCCTTGATCGCCGTGTGGGGAGTCGAGCGCAACGTCGCGTGGGTCGTGCCGTTGAACGAGGCGCCGCTCCGCGTGCGTGTGAACGCCGCCGGCGAGAGCGAGGTTAGCCCCGTGCCCGGCAACGTCTGGCCAGGGCCGAAAGAGAAGGTCGGTCGAGGCCGGGCGATTGGAGGGAGCAAGGACGCCGTCTGGCTGGTCGGTGATCCGGCCGATTACCCCGACGACTGGGTGCTCAACCAGAACATCCGCCAGCTCGTGACCGACGAAGATGGTGGCGCCACATGGCGGTCCCCGTTGACGGACTGTCGGCCGTTCCTCACCTGCGGGCCGCAGTTGCGTGCAATCTACAGCTTTGGCCCGACGTCGGCGTGGGCGATGGGGGTCGGAGGCGGATTTCGCCTCGAGGCGGGAGGAGATGCCGGCACCTTCGCGTGGACGCCGTATCCGCTTCCATTGATGACGACCTTCGAAGGTGTCTGGGGGACGCATGCGGACGACGCGTGGGCCGTCGGCACGAACGGCTCCATCATCCGATTCGGCGCGGCGGGCGAGCCTCGTTGGGAGCAGCAGGAGCCGGTCGTCGCCGTGAACTTGCACGCCATCTGGGGCAGCGCGAAGGACGACGTCTGGGTGGTGGGGGATCGAGGGCAGGTGCTCCACTACGACGGCGCAAGCTGGGCGCTCGCGGAGTCGGGGCTACCGCCGGTCCGGAGCGAGGCGGAGCTCTACGCAGTGTGGGGCAGCGGACCGGACGACGTGTGGATTGGTGGCAACGGCGTTCTTTTGCACCGCTCGAAGCAGAATCGGAGGCGGCCATGAGCCGGCGCGTGAGGGTCATGTTGTGGATGCTCGGCGTGCCCGCGGCCGTCTCGGGGGTCGCGGCGGGCTGTGCGAATGCAGAAGAGCAGTGGCACGAAACGACGCCGAGCCTCGAAGACGGCGGTGTCGTCCCGACGGTGCCCGATGACGCCGCCGTCGTCCCCGAGGACCCCGACGGTGACGCTCCCGACGTGCTCGAGCCGACGCGTGCATGCAGCTACGACCACTGGTGCCCGACGCCACTGCCCAAGTCGGTCGAGAGCCCGAAGAAGTACGACCTCCGCGCCGTCTGGGTCGCGCCGAACCACGAGGCCTTCGCGGCCAGCTACGGCGGTGACGTGCTCGCGTGGGATGGCGTCGCGTGGAAAGAGATCTACGCGGATGGGCCGCGCTTCCTGCGGATCTGGGGTGCCAGCACGACCGAGCTCTGGCTCGTCACCGAGACGCAGCGTCTCTTCCGTGGAACGAAGAACGCCGCAAACGTGTGGTCGTTCGCCGAGGTCCCCACGCCGGGCCCGGTGAGCACGGTGTGGGGCGCGAGCGCGAGTGAGGTCTGGGCCTCGGGGGCAGGGCTGTTCCGCTGGAACGGAGAGGCCGCCGCCGAGCCATGGACGGAGGTGACGCCGCCGACGACGCTGTCTGACGTCATCGTGGGCGGACGCATCTACTCCCTCTGGGGCACTGGGCCGAACGACTTCTGGGGGAGTGGTGCCCAGTGGTCGGCCCCGTGCTTCGACTGCGATGGTCGGCAGAGGGCCTGCCGGGTGCGCGGGGACCCGACCGCACCCGCGCCCGAGCTCGACGCCGGCGTCGAGCCTGTAGCCGATGGCGGCGCGAGCGCGCGGCGCGGCGCATGGAAGGCGGTCGCACTCGATCCCCGAGGCAACATCGACTTCTATCAAGCCAAGGCCTCCGGCAGCGCGGGCGGTCAGGCGCAGGTCATGTGTCGCGACCGATACTGCCTGCAGACCTTGCACGCGATGCCGGTCGACGGCTCTCCAGACGAGCTCTCCTTTTCGGTCTTCCCGGTCGTCATGGTGGCAGACCGCGCTGTCAACGCGATCTGGGGAAGTCGCCCGGACGATGTCTGGCTCGTCGGAAAACAGGGGTCGGTGAGCCACTTCGACGGGACGGCATGGTCGGTCTCTCGGATCACCAATACCGATACCCCGATCGCGCGTCCCATGTACTCCGTGCACGGCATCACCGACGGCACGCAGAGCGACGTATGGGTCGTCGGTAACAACATCACGCTGCACCGGACGGTCACGCAATGACGCGGTCGCGATTCATTCTCCTCGTGTCACCGCTCGCAGGGCTGCTCGCGACGTTGCCGTTCGCGGGCTGTTCCAACGAATCGTTCGTCGGACCGATCGAGGCGCCGGCTCCGGATGCGGATGCCGCGGACGCCTCTGACGCCGGCGAAGTCACCGAGAGCCCGGATGCGGCGAGCGACGTCGTCGATGCGACCGCTCCCTTCGACGCCGCTCCGATCCCGGTCCAGTGCGGCGGGCCCTCCTGCGTGATCGCGCTGGCAGCCGGCGCCGAGCACTACTGCGCGACGATGCACGATCACTCGGTGCGCTGCTGGGGCGACACGAACGCGCTCCCGCTGCCTGCCGATGGCGGCGCCGAAGCAGAGCCAGGCAAGCCAGTGCCCCTGCTCGAGCTCGGCTCCGTCGTGGATCTCGCGGCGGCGAACACTGGAACGTGCGTCGTCTCTGCCAGCGGAGCCGTCTCGTGCTGGAGCGACTGGCAGCGCACGCCAACGACTGTGCCCGACATCCCAGCGGCACGGCGCGTGTTCGTGGGCCCCGACGGCATCACTCGCTGCATCCTCGACGCCTCGTCCGAGCTGGTCTGCTGGGGCGAGTCCTGGTCGCTCGGGCAGGGGCTCCGCCAGGTGCAAGGTGCCAAGCCGCTCGCTGTTCGCTTTGGACAGGAGGTCGGCCTGGTCGCCCTCGCGGATGGCAGGTTGGTCAGCTGGGGGTACGGCCCTCAGCTCGCGCACCAGTATGGGGGTGACGAGCCGAGGCAAGTCTTCGGCCTGATCGACGCTGAGGTCCTTGCTGTCGGAAGCGGTCATGCGTGTGCGCGCACCGGGACGGGGGAGCTCTCTTGCTGGGGGCGAGGGGGCAGGGGCCAGCTAGGGAGCGGGCTTTGGCGCGACGAGGTCACGCCCACGCCCGTCGCGTTGCCGGCATCGATCGCCGTGGTCGACGTCGCCACTGCCGACCAGCATACGTGCGCGCGAACCACGACGAGCGACGTGTACTGCTGGGGCGGCGTGAATGCGCGCGGCGAGCTCGGGCTCGTCGCCAAGCAAGGCGTCTATGCGCCGACGCGCGTCATGCTTCCCGCAGGCCCGCCCGTCGTCGCGGTCGCCGTCGGCAATACTTCGTCGTGTGTCCTGCGCAGCGATGGCAGCGTGCTGTGCTGGGGCGACAACACCCGTGGCCAGCTCGGGCGTGGCAGTCGTGACGAGCGACGCCATCCCGAGCCGCAAGTCGTCGTCTTTCCGTGAAGGGAATCGAGATGTGGTCATTCCGCCTCGCGGTAGCGAGTGTTCCTCTGGTGGTCTGTCTGGCCGCGTGCAGCGCCAAGACGCGAGATCTCGGGCCGACGTCCGGTGTCCTGGTGACCGACGCGGGAGCGCCGGAGCCGGCGGCGTGCGAAGGGCGCCGTTGCTCACGCGACCTGCATAGCGTGCTCGACAATTGCACCGGCGCGGTGCTCGAAGCGTGTTCTTCGGACAGCGGCTGCGCAGACGGCGAATGTGTACCGGCCTGTAGCAGCGCGGCCGGCGCGCAAGGGTCCATCGGCTGCTCCTTTGCAGCCGTACCGCCGGACGTTCCGGCGGACAAAGCTCCAGGCTGTTTTGCAGCGATCGTGTCCAATACCTGGACCACGCCGGTGCACGTCACTGCCGAGCTCGCCGGCGCGCCGCTCGACGTGTCGAAGAGTGTATATCGGGTCACGTCCGGCCCGGACGGAGCGCCCGTCTACGAACCGCTCGACGGCGTGATTCCGGTAGGAGAAGCCGGCGTCGTCTTCCTCGCGCAGGGGCCCGACCCGACCGGCACTGCCACACCGTGTCCTCCGGGCGTGAAGGAGGCCTACTACGGCGTGATCGTGAACGAGCACCGGACGAGCATCTACGACACGTTCAAGCTCTTCACCGATCGCCCGGTGGCGGCTTACTCGATCTTCCCGTACGGCGGCGCGAAGAGCTTCATGCCCACGGCCACGTTGCTCTTGCCGACGACGTCCTGGGGCACCAACTACCTGCTCGTCGACGGATGGAACAACAAGCGTGTCGACGATAGGTCCTTCGTCCAGATCGTCGCGCGAGAAGACGATACCGAGGTTCTCGTTCGCCCGCGGGTGGACATCACCGCGAGCTCGTCGACGTCGCCGGTCCAGTTCACGCCCGCCGGAGAGGTGAGTCGCACGCTGCTTCAGCGCGGGCAGGTCCTCGAGATCTCGCAGCGAGAGAGTCTGGTCGGGAGCGCGCTCGAAGCGAGCCGCCCTGTGGCGGTGTTCGGGGGCAATCCGTGCACGTACCTTCCGGCGCAATGGGCTGCGTGCGACGCCCTCCAACAACAGATCCCGCCCCTGAGCCAGTGGAGCTCACGGTACTCGGCGGTCCCCTACCGCACACGACGCACGGCTCTCGACGGCCTGGAGATCAGCGAGAACGTCCACTACCGCATCGTCAGCGCGCAGGACGGAACGACGCTGCACTACGAGCCGACACGTCCGGTCGGCGCTCCGCTGACGATGCAAGGTGGAGAGACCGTCACGTTCCGAGCGGACTATCCGTTCATCGTGCGCAGCCAGGACAACGATCATCCGATCTACGTGGCGGTGTACATGAGCGGGACGGTCAATCCGAGTCCCTATGACGGCGAGCCCGGCTACAACGTCAACGGTCAAGGTGACCCTGACTTCGTGAACCTGATCCCCGACGAGCAGTTCCTGGATCACTACGTCTTCTTCATCGACCACACCTACGCGAACACCTCGGTGACGTTGGTGCGCCGCAACGACGGGCAAGGCTTCCAGGACGTCGACGTGGACTGCGTCGGGACCGTAGGCGACTGGCGGCCGCTCGGTACCGACGGCAAGATCGAATACACCTGGCTGGTGCTCACGAAGGACGGCAAGGGCACCAGCGTCGGCGGCAACACCTGCAAGTACGGCCGCCACGAAGCCTCGAGCACCGGCGCGTTCGAGCTCTACGTCTGGGGTACCGATTCGTTTGCGAGCTACGGCTATCCCGCCGGCGCCGGCAGCCGCCCGGCGACGAAGGTCCGCGTCGAGGTCAACTGACGTCGGGTGACCGGACGGAGCGGCGTTACGTCGCGGTGGAGCGACCTCGTTCGATCCGCACACCGGTTGTCAAGCACACGTTCGTTGACTTGAGGTGACGGTGATCACGCTCTGCGGATCATCGCCAACACGTGTCTGCTGCTTTCGCTTCGTTCCGAAGCGGCGATGGATCTAGGTTGCAGGGCCAATGAGAAACACTTCGTACGCGATGGCTATCGCCATCGCCCTTCTCTCTACGCAGCTTGGTTGCAAGAAGCTCGCCCAGACCGGCGCCCGACTCCTGGATGCCGGCGGCGAAACCGCGTCGAAGGAGGCCGCAAGCGTCGACGAGGACGAAGCGCTCAATGGTCTCGTCGATTGCTTGAACGGCCTCGACCACGCCATCTCCAAGAGCCTCGAGCGGTACACGAGCTGGTTGCCGGACGCGAAGGAAGGCGCTCCGCAGCCCGGGCCCACGGGCAAGGAGACCAGCGTCTGGGGGCTCTACAAGATCACCGATCACGAGATGACCACGTGTGACAAGGGGCTGAAGCTCGCGAGCGCGAAGCCTGAATTCAAGGACACGTCGGAGAAGTTCAAGGCGGTCGCCGACAAGATCGTTCCGGTGATCAACGAGGCGAACACCTATTACGACCGCAAGGACTTCAAGGATGACAAGTTCGCCAAGGGCAAGGAGCTGCACACCAGGCTCTGGCCGCTGGCCGAGGAGTTCTTCAAGGTGTCGCACGACTTCCGCGCGATCGTCGTGAAGGCGAACGACGTCCGGATGGAAGCCGAGCTGAAGGAGGTCGAAGCCCAGCACGGACGAAACCTCCTCTTCCACAAGCTCAACGTCCTGAAGCACGCCAAGGCGAGCGTCCGCGTAGCTACCGAAGAGAAGGCCCCGCTCATCGAGCTCGAGCCGCTCATGGTCGCGTACGAAAAAGCGGTCGAGGAGATGAAGACCTACGCCAGCTCGCACAAGGACGAGACCGGAAAGGTCATGATGTGGTCCATGTTCGAGAGCAAGGTCGAGGACTATCTCAAGGTGCTCAAGGAGCGCGTGCGCCGCGTGCGCGACAAGAAGGCCTACACCAGCAGCGAGATCCGGATGCTCGAGTCGGGCTCGGGATGGATGGTCGAGGGCAGCACGGCGAAGGTGAGCCGAGACTACAACGACCTCGTGAGCCGCTCGAACTCGCTGCGCTTCTGATCCGAAACGGCGTTTCGTCCAGCCCGGCTCTTTCACCCCAATCGCTTCACGGATTGGTGTGTGGAGCCGGGTATCGCTCTCGGGCTCTAAGCGCGCGTCGCGGACAGATTGAGGCGGACGTAGTCGAGCTCGAATGACGGGGCGACGCGCGCGACGACCGCGTCGAGGTAGCGCGCGCGGAGCGCGTCGTAGGGGAGCCGTGCAAGGTGGTGGCGGAGGACCACCGTACGGACGAACTCGCGAAAGGTCGGCTCATCGGCGAACGGCGTCGGCGCATCCTCGAGATTGCACGCGACATCGACGAAGCCCGCGCGCTGCAAGCGTGCGGCGGTGGCGTCCGGGCCCTGGAAGTTCCACGCCGGCTCGAAGTCGACGAACCATTTCGCGAAGGGCTCGTCGAGACAGACACGCTCTGCGTGCGCGTGGAACCGCTCCAGGTTCCCTGCGCCGCCGCACTGGGCCACGAGGCGCCCTCCGGAGCGAAGACATCGGTGGATGCTCGCGAACAGCCGATCGTGATCGTGCAGCCAGTGAAATGTGGCGGTGCTGAAGACCGCGTCGACGGGGACGTCCGAGACGAACGTCGTGAGGTCGGTGCAGACGAAGGTCACGCGGTCACCGAGCTCCGCCAGGCGCCGCCGTGCCTCCTCGACCATGTTCGTCGAGCGATCGACCGCGATGACGTGCCCGCGAGGCAACCTCTGCGCGAGGACGCCGGTGAGCCGACCGCTGCCGCAGCCCGCGTCGATCACCGTCTCTCCTCCTTTGAGCGGAAGACGCTCGAGGACGCGAAGTCCCCACGCGAACTGCGGATCGGAGAGGCGCTGGTAGGCCTCGGCATCCCATTCGTGCGGTGCGCTCATGATCGGAGAGCATACGCCCGTTGCCAGCGCACCGATGCTCGACGATGTCGCCATCGGGGCGATGCATCGCATGCCGCTGCGCTTCCAGCAGTCACGACTGCATGTGCTTGCGACGCCGGACGCGCGAGAGTTTTTCCTCGGGTAGAGCGGGCTCCTCCGCGAGCTCGGCTTCAGATTCGTCTACGTATTCGGAGGAGACACGTTGCCCCTCACGCCCTCGCGAGCAGCCGGTCGTGCCAGAGGAGCATCTCGATCGCGCCGGGGCCCCGATTGAACGGGTAGTCGTGCACGCCGGGCACGTCCTCGAAATCGTGCTCGAGCCCCGCGGCACGCCAGGCGGTCGAGGCGGTCCGGAGCGCCCTTCGGAAGTAGTCCTTGTCGCTCGTGAGGAGGCGAAGCTTCAGGCTCGGGTTCTTCGAGCGCGCAGCGCGCGCGAGCTCGGTGAGCTCGGGGACCTGGTCTTCGCCGATCGCGGCCTGGAGCGTCCCGAGTGCGCCGAAGGCCTCCGGGTTGCCGAAGCCGATCCGGAGGGCGAGCGCGCCGCCGAGCGAGACGCCGTCGATGCCGATCGACGAAGGTGTACCGAGGACCGGCAGCTCCTTCTTCGCGCGTGGCAGCACCGTCTTCATGAAGTACTCGGAGTACTCGCGGATCTGGGCCGGCTTGCGGAGATCGACGTCGGGCGAATACGGGCAGACGACGACGAGCCCCGCGAACGGTCGCGCGCGCAGCGCGTCGTTGTGCGCGGCGAGTCGCTTGGCCTCGACCATTCCCTCGAAGTCCTGAGTCGTGAGGGGCGGCGTGCACACGCGCTCGATCGCGCGAAGGAGCGCGTAATCCTTCGGCCAGCCCATCACGCCGAGCGCGGGGCCCTTGTTCGCCTCGCCGCGACCGTGGAACGCGAAGAGCATCGGCAGCTTCTCGTCCGGCTTTGCCCACGCCGGGACGATCGCCACCGCGCGTCCGTCTCCGGGCAGCGTCCACGTCTCCGTCTTCACCTGGCCGCGCGCGCCGACGCCGGCGTCGGTGATCTCGGGCTTCTCGGGGACCACTGCTGGAAGGACCGTCGCGGCGATCGTCGAACTCGCAGAGGCTGCTCCGGACACGCTCGGCGCGCCGCTCGCGTCGCGGTCGCACCGCGAGCAACCGGCGAGCGAGAGACCGAGGAGGAAGGACCTGCGCCCGAGCACGCATGCACGGTAGCACGTGGCTCTGCGGAGCCTCGTGCTTCCGCGCCTCGAGTCAGGAGCTCAGTCTTCGGGGATCTTCGGCGTCTGGCCGGTCGCCGTACGCACGAGGTCCACGAGGCCCGGATCGGTCGACATCTGATCGCGGAGCACCTTCTTGATGTCCTCGAGCTCGGCGGGCGAGAGGCCCTCGAGCCCTCGCGTCGCCTCGTCGACCTTGAGGTCGACGTAGCCGTCGACGTCGATCTCGCCGGCCCGGAGCCGCGCCAGCGCCTGCGAGCCCTGCGCGGCCTCGGCGGCACCGGCCTGCCAGGCCTGTTTCGTCGCGTCGGGACGCTCGACCGAGAACGCCTTCTCGATCGACCCCTTCTTCTCGACCGACCCCGAGCCTTGGGTCTCGGGAGCCGCGGGCGGCGCGCCGCCCTTACCGATGCGATCGATGCCCATGAGGACCTCCTCACTCTACAGCAGGTCGGCCCGGATGCGCGACAGGCGCGATCCGGGCCAGCTCTTCGATTGCCGTCGACGTGCGGTCAGCGGATGTTGCCGATCGCCGTCTTCACCGTGTCGTGCTCCGCCTTGAGGACGTTCGAGAGCGTCGTGAACTGGCGATTCTGGGCGTTCACGCTCTCCTGCACGCGCAGGTAGTAGATGTTCATGTCCTGGCTCTGCTGGAGCGCCGCCTCGATGCCTGCGGCGTCGCCTCCCGGAGCACCGGTTCCGGTACCCGAAGGCGTGACTCCGGGCGCACCCAGCGCGCCGGAGAGGCTCGGGGGGGTGGCCTGCGCGCCGGCCACGGTCGGACCTGCTGCGGTCGACATCCCGCCCGACATCGGGCTCATCGGAACGCCGAGCGCGGCGCCTGGCCCCGTCGCGCCGCGGACCGCGACCGCCATCATCGGCGAGCCGGGCAGCACGCGCATCGCCGACTCCGCCGAGCGCACGACCGTGTTGGAGAGGACCTCGCCAAAGCGCGACGCGCGGGGTGGGGTGGGGGTCACACGGGGGGACGTGCTCGCAACAGCGACGTCGGGACGCGCGGAAATCGTACGGGGTTCCATGGCTCGAGTGTCTCCTTGTGCCGAGGGCCTCGGATCCCCGATGCCCGTTGTGCGGACCCTCATCGGCCGCGCGGCGTAGGAGTTGCCAAGAAAGTTGGGAACCCCCTCACGGGCTACAGCGGAGGCGACACTCCATCAGTGCGTCGAAGCGGCAGTAGTTCGACGAGAGCCCGGGCAAGATGCTCTCCGGGCCTTTGCAGCTGAAGCGGCAGCCGTTCTGGCCGGGCTCGGCGTTGACCGCGTAGCCGTCGGTCGAGCACCGACCGTCGCCGCACTCGGCCTTCTCGGTCCTGCACGACGCAACCACGTAGTCCGGGGGGCAGGTCCAGTCGCGACGTGTCGAAGCGTAGTCGGGCTTCCGACCCGAGCCGCTGTCGACGTGCTCGTGGCGCTTGAAGTCCGCCTTGCCGGTGCGCACGCGCGAGACGACGCGGACGCTCTGTGTCTTCGGAGTGACCGGCGCGCTCCCATCCCGCGGGTAGAACTGGAGCGTGTCCTCGCGTGTCTGGGGCTGGCAGCCCGCCGTCGGTGCCGTCGGACGCCACGTGAGCGGGACGTCGACGCTGCCGAGCGCGGGGATCGCGAACGTTTGCTCGCCGAGCGTGGCGCGGAGGTCGAGCGACGCCCGATTGACGATGTGAACGAGGCGGGTCTCCTCGCGACCGTGAGGGACTTCCCCGAAGTCGAGCGTCTCGGGCGAGACCTCCGGCACGGGGAAGGCGAACTTGCACACGTCGGCGAGCGGATAGACCGCGTACGCGATGGGCACGGGCGTCTTCACGCGGAACGTCAGCGGCTTGCTCGTGTCGGTGCTCGATGCACCGTCGAGCCCGTCGACCTCAAGGCCGCCGACGACGGTCTGCGTGATGCGCGTGTCTCCCGCAGCGACGCGCGCGCGGACGAAGTCGAGCGCGCGGCCGCGCAGCTCGCCGGCGCGCACGCTCATCTCGTACGAGATCAGGCCGCCCATCTTCACCGAGCCGACGAAGTGGGTCGCGCGCCCGCACGTGCAAGCCGTGCCGCCGAACGCGACATCGTCGGAGGCGTTGAAGAACTGGGGATCGAGGTCGCGTACGAACGCCAGTGCCACGAGGCTGATCTTGCGCTCCGTCGTCTCCGCCCCCGCCGAGAGCCACGGGGCGAGATCGGCGTCCGCCGAGACGAGCGCCTGATCGATCGCGACGCCGATGTACGAGAAGTCGATCGTCGAGGCATCGACCTTGTCCGCACGCGCGGCGCGCTCTGCTGACTGCGTTCTCGAGCTGGCGCACTGGGTGGGAAGCACCGTGAAGGAGCCTGCTTCGCCGCGCTGGACGCCACGACCCGGCACCATCGCGCTCGCCGGATCGAGCAGGTATTCGTGGCGGACGTTGCCGAAGGCGCCTGCCGCCGAGAGGAGCCCCTGCGCGCGCCCGCACTCGGGGGAGTCGAGCCCGGCGCACGCACCCTCGTGCGAGGCCTTTGCGCTCGGCTTGCTCGGATCGATCGGCGCGGGTGCGGACGGGCATGCCGCGAGGGCGAGCGGGAGGGCGAAGAGGGCGAGCACTGCAGGGCCGCGCTCGGATCTCGTGGTCATCTGGTTTGCTGGGTCCACGCGATGCGGGCACGACGAGCGCGCCGGTCGAGCGCGTGAGGGCCCTCGTCGTTGAAGTAGAGCACATCGTCGTTGAAGACCATCGCGATGTCGAGTGACGGCGGACCGTCGAGGGCGAGCAGCGACGAGACCTTCGGCGGCGACGCGACGAGGTCGACGGCGTCGAGCGAGATCACCTCCGGCGTGCTCCGTGCGACGACGGCGCGGAGACTGGGGCGCGACTCGAACGCGACTGCGGTCGCCGCGCCTTCGCCTGCGAGCGGGATACGTGACGGCTTCGCGCTGGGCTTTCCCACCTCGTCGAGCGTCGTCCAGAAGGCGCCGTAGCCGCTCGTGTTCGGCGTCTCCGCGCCCAGCGGAGCCTCCTCGATCCACGCGACGTGCATGCCGTTCGGTCCGAGCGCGAGGCGAGGCGTTCGGGAGTGCGCGGCCGTCGGAAGGAGCCGCTGCTCTTCGAAGAGGCGCTTCGCATCGTGCATCTTCACGGCCGAGACGAAGATGTCGGCGACGCCGTCCTTCGGGCTCTCGCGGGAGTCGGCCCATGCGAGCCATACCGCGTCGCCGTGGGCGAGCGCGACGAGGTCGCTCGCGTCGCCCGGCGCCTTCGTGATGCGCTCCTCGCGAGCGACGCGCGTGAGATCGGGCGAAACCTTGGTCGCGTAGACCTCTCCGCGACCGTCACGACTGTCGACCCATGCGACGATCCATCCGCCGCCAGCCCACGTAATCGTCACGTCGGCCGCGTCGCCCTTCGTCGTGGTGAGCTGGACGTCGTTCATGCGCCGGCCGCGTTTGTCGATCCGCGTGACGTGCACCTCCGGATCGCCGTTCTCGCGAGCGACCCACGCGATTGCGCCGCCATCCTCGGGACTCGAAGCGCCCGCGATCGCGACGCTCCCGACATGGAGCGCCTTGTTCGAGATGATCGACGGTGTGGAGACGGTGCCGTCGTCGCCGACGATCCGTGTCGAGAGCGTGAAGGGTGTGGTCTTCGCCTCGTCCGCCGTGCTTCTTCGGGCGCCGTCGGTCGCCTTGGAGCTCAACATCGCGACGAGGTTCGCCTCGCCGAAGCGTGTGGTCGCGATGTCGACGACGGTCTCGCCGGAGGCGATGGCCGTGATGTCGGTGATGTGCGGACCGTCCTTCGGGGGGTCTTCGGGCCTCGGCGGCGGGGGCGCCACGTTGGTTCGCGGGCGGAGCGTCGCGGTGCGAATGCGCGACGGCGTTCCCGGCGGGCCCGGGGACGCGGCGAGCGCGAAGCACGAGTCTCCGTCACACGTCAGGCCCCAGCCGAGCGTCGCCGGATCCGAGGTGAAGGTGAGCGGCTCGCGCTGGACGACGGTGCCCTTCGCGTCCGTACGAAAGAGCGTCGCGACGGCATTCGCGTTGAGGCACGCGGCCGAGTCACGCTCGCAGTCTGCGGTCGTCGCCAGCGCCGCGAACCCGGTCGACGTCGCGGCGAGCTCGGGCTGTCCGCGGCCGACGACCTCGAGCGAGAGCGGGCTCCGATCGAGGACGAGGCCTTTGTCGACACGCGCGACGTGGACGCGTCGCGTCTCGCCCTTCCGGCGTGCAGGGGCCTCGAACATCACGGCGACGCCTGCAGGACCGCGCGTGAGCGCGAGCAGCGACGCGCCTCCTCGAGCCTCGGCGACCTTTCGCGGAGGCTCGACGACGTTCTTGTCGTCGATCGCGGCCATCGTCACGGCCGGTTCGGTGGCCCCGCGGTCGGTCCACGCGAAGACGAAGCGCGAGCCGTCACGCACGACCTCGACGTCACCGCTGACGATCGGCTTCGTGGTCACCGTGACCGGCGGAGCAATCTCGCGTCCTTCGGCATCGAGGCGGTGGAAGGAGAGGGCTCCGCCGGGGCGCGCATCGCGGACGAGGCGGTGCTCGGTCGGCCTGGCCTTCGGATCCGCCGGCGCGGCCTCGACGGTGGAGAGGCCGACTCCTCCCGGAAGCTCGAGCGCGTGCCAGCCGACGACGCCGCGTGCCACGCGCGTCGGGACGCCCTGCACCTTGCCATCGGTGTCGACCGCGGCGGCGATGAGGTTCGCGTCGCTTCCGCGTGTCTCCTCCGCCCACATGCAGAGCGCGCCGTGGTCGGTGGGGATGACGTCGACCCAGATGATGTCGTCGTTCGTCCGCGAGATCTCGACGGGCTTCGCGCGCGGCATGCCGTTATCGCTCACGGCGACCGCCCACAGCGACTTGCCGCGATCCGTGAGCGACGTCCATGCGATGAGGAAGCCCGGCACCGGACCGCGCAACGGCCGGACCACGAGCATCGTGGTGTCGACCGAGACGTGGGCGGCGATGGTCTCGCCGCCGCGAGGCGTGCCGTCGGGAGCCACCGGGACCACCACGACGCGGCGGCCCTGGCCTTCGGCGACCGTCACCCACGCAACGAGACCGGCCGCGGCGAGGCCCGATTCGCGTCGCGCGAAGAAGGGACCGAGCGTCCGCTCTCCCACCGACGCGACCATGTGGCCGGCGACCGGAGGCTCGACCTTGGCCTTGCGCGCGACCGCTGCGCGCCGCCCGTCATCCGTCCCGACCGGGGACAGCGCCTCCTTCCCACCGCAGGCCGCGACCGCGAGCGACAGCGCGAGGGTCGCGCGGAAGCTTCGGGTCACTGCACGAGCTCCTGGTACGTCTTCGTGACGGTGATGACGCCCGCATGGCTGCGCGGGAACTGTGCGCCGTCGAGCGCGCGCTGCACGCAGCGCTTGAGCTCGTCGTCTTCTTTTCCCTTCGAGGTCACGCCGAGGAGCCGCCCTTCCATGTCGATCCCGAACGAGATCGAGACACGCTCGCGGGCCAGGTTCTTCCGCACCCGGAACTCGCGGACGCACGCACCGATCTCCGAGCCCTTCTTGTCGACCTCCGCCGAGATCAACGTGGTCGCCTCGGCCGGCGAGCCTGCAAACGCGCGCTCGGCGCTCCCGGCGTCGGCCGTCGCGTGCTCGTCCGCGTCGCTCTTCGGCGCGGCATTCTTGCTGGAGGCGGGGTCGGGCTTTCCACCGCCGCAGGCGCTCGCGAACGAGGCGAACGAGCACAGCGCGAGGATCACCGCGAGGGGAGCATGACGAGATGCAGAAGCAGGGCGCACGATCTCTACCTTCCTCCCCGAACTCGCGAGGAGGCTACCACGTTCCCTGCATTCGCCATTCGGCGAGCCTCGGTTCCCTGCCGTTCGCCATCCGGCGAGCCTCGGCGACTTCCGTGGCCTCCGTCGTCCAAGCTGGACGCCGTCCTCGTGGGGCCGCTGCGTTCGCCGTGCGGCGAGCCTCGGGCCCGGCCGCTAGGAGCGCGTCGCGCGGATGTGCCGCCTGCGAACCTGCGTGCGGCCTAGCCGCTGAGAAGCCGATTGATGTGACGCCGCTCCCAGTCGAGGGCGCGGTCGTAGCCGCGGAACTGACGCTCGCGCTCGAGGAACTCCGGCGGGTGGAGGACGCGACGTGCGATCTGCCCCTTCGCGGATGCGATGTTCGAGCTCGCCTGGCGCGCGTTGCCGCGGGCCGACGGGATCATGTGATGGAGCATCTCGTGGTAGACGACGTACGCGACGAAGTAACGTGGCACCCAGGCGCGATCGAGCACGGGATGGATGCGGATCAAGCGCTCGAGGCTCGAGTAGCTCCCGAGCTTGATCGCGCGGCGCGGCGCGTCGTTCTTCCGCGTCGTGCGCCGGCCCACGTGATGAGCGCGTGGCAGGCGTTGTCGAAGTAGCGCGCGTTCAGGTCGTTGAAGAGCGAGAGCAGGTCGTGGTGCTCGCCCTTCGCGTGGAGCGGGATGGCGCGTGCCCGGCGTCGAGCGAGGCGAGCGCCGTTCGCCTCGATGTAGTGACCGACGAGAATGCTCGCCGCGCGGTCGTCACGCGTGACGTAGCGCACGAGCGCGTCGACCACCCGGGGCGGCGCATCCAGGAACATGTGGTGGACGCGGGCGTGGAGGACGCCGTTCTTCAGCGCGTGTGAGATGATCGAGTGGCGGTTGTCCGTGATCGAGAGGACCACCGGACGACCCGGGCAAGCTGCCTTCAGCCGCCGCTCGAGCGCCTGGCGCGCGCCCTCGTGAACGAACAACTGCGGCGCCGCCGAAGGGAAGACGAGCGCGAGCTGCGCGCTGAGCCGCTCGGGGACGCGAATCGCCGCCGCGGGCATCGGCCCCAGCGAGCGGCCCCGCCCGACCGAGCTCCGAGCGGCCCCCGTGCCGCCGCGTGACCAGCGCGGAGCCAGCCACTGATCGAGCTCGGGGACGCAGGTTCGCGCGCTCATCGGGGGGTCTTATGCGGGGTAAGGGACAGGTCCCGAGGTGTCAAGGAACCCCAATTTATCCTGTATTTACCGCCACATGAATGCGGGGTCAAATCCCCCCAAATGGCCCGAATCCGGCGTAAGGAAGTGTCGTTAGGCCATGTTTGGATGACCCTACGCGGAAGTGCTTGACCGGGAGCCTCCGGAGGGGCAGCGCCGCAGCACGGAGCGTGGCCGGCGTGGTCAGTCGCGCTGCCAGTGGAGCGACTTCGGGTCGAGGATGAAGCGAAGCGCAGCGCTCACGCTGCTCGCCGATCGGCCGTTGGCCGCATCCGCCGGTGTTGGCTCGACCTTCACGCCCACGACCATCGACTTGAGCATCCCTTGCTCAGGGGCACGGTTCACCAGGCGCGCTACGAGCATCGAGAGGTCGGGTTCGTGGCCGACGATCATGGCGCGCTTGCGGCCGCTCTGCACCAGCTCGCGGATCAGGCCGACCGCATCACCTCCGGGCGCCATCTCCCGCCGGATCTCGACCGCGCCGGATGCACCGCCGGGCTCCTTCGCCTCGCGGACCCGCTTCTCCAGATCGGTCACAGCGGCGACGATCTCCGCGGTCTGGAGCGCACGGACGAGGGGGCTCGCGATGATCGTGAGCGGCGCTTCGTCTGCTGCCAGCAAGGCGCGCGCGACGGCGCGGGTTCGCTCTCGGCCTGCGGGCGTCAGGGCACGATCTTCGTCGCGCCCCGTCGGTGCGTTGTCCTCCGCAGGCCCGTGGCGCATCACATAGAGCTTCACGCTGCGCATCCTATCGCCAATCGACGTTCGGCCGTCCACCCATCCACCGAATGGGGAGAAGCTACCGCCACGGAGAACGCGGGCGGGCTCCAGTGCGAGCTGCTATCGTCCTGCCGATTCATGCGTGCACGGCAGTGGTGGTCGTGCCTTCTTGCTCTTCCGCTCACGTGTCTCGCCACGACGGGGATCGCTGAAGGCGCCGAAGAGCAACCGCGATCGCTGGTGCTTCTCGAGTGGACGCGGGGCCGGGGGGCAGATGCGTGTCCTTCGGAGTCGGAGCTGATCGAGGACGTCGAGCGCTCGCTCGCGCGTCGTGCATTCGCCGACCAAGCGCACGCCGATCGCGTCCTTCGCGTGGAGATCCAGAGAGCCGATGCTGCGCCTCAGTGGCTTGCACGGATCGCGCTTGCGACGCCGAGCGGCCGCCATCTCGGGCGCCGTGACCTCACGATCGACAGCGAGAGCTGCGAGGAGGCATCGGAGTCACTCGTCCTCGCGCTGGCCCTCATGATCGATCTTCCGCCGACTCCGGAGGAGCTGGCGGACGAACGAGAGAGGCGTCGGGTGCCCTGGCACTCGACCGGGAAGCTCGGTCCGAGCGCGGCCGTCGACATGAGCTCCTCCGGAGGCGTAGGAGGCGGAGCTCATGCGTCCGTCGTTCTCGTGCCGGGGAGCTTCTGGCCTCTGATCGCCGATGCGTTCTTCTGGGGCCAAGGTGAGTCGGTGCCCGAAGGGCGAACCGTGCGGCTCTTCCGGACGATGTTTGGCCTCGGCGTATGTCCGCTGACGATCCCGGCCGGACGCTTCGTGATGACGGCGTGCATCGGACCTCAGGCTGAGCTCGCCGTCGCGTGGGGAAGCGGCTTCGGCAAAGATCGGAGCGGCATGGCGGTCAGGTTCGGGGGCCTGGCGCAGGCGAGCGCAACGTACAGGCTCGGGGAGCGCGTCCACGCCTTCGCCGCGATCGGCTTCGCGGCGACTCCTCAGCGGAGCGACTTCACGGTCCTCGACGACCGTCGGGTCGAGCGGTCCCTGTACCGCGGCTCACCGGTGACGGGGATCGGCTCTTTCGGCGTCGCGCTCGATTTTTTTTGAGAGTGACCGCACCGTCATCGCACTGCTCCCGGGAATGACCTGGGCTACAGGAGCGACTGTTCCCGATCTCGGGGACGCATCGGCGGTCGACGCGGACGCGGTCGACGCTGTCGCCATGCAAGCTCACGCCGCCGCTCGCCAGATCGTTCGACAGTACGGCGCCTTCGTGTGGCGGACGCTTCGGTATCAGGGCGTGGCGGAGCGGGACCTCGAGGATGTCAGCCAAGAGGTCTTCATCATCATCTTTCAAAAGCTCGCGCAGCTCGAACGGTCGAGCTCGATTCGAGCGTGGATCTACGGGATCTCCGTCCGCGTAGCCGCCGGCTACCGGCGGCGTTTTCGCATCCACCGCGAGGTCCTCGTCGATGAAGTCCCCGAGCTCGCGGCGTCGGCGGACAGCGGGGAGGCCGACCGTCTCCATGCGCGTCGGCAGCTCGCGCAGGTCATCGCTCGTCTGGACGAGGACAAGCGCGCGATCGTCGGCTGTCCCGTGGCGACTGGGTACTCGCGCCTCGCCGCCGCGAAGAAACAAGCGCTCGCGATGCTCTCCAGAATGTCGAAGGAATCGAAATGAGCACCAGCCAAGAAGAGGAACAGGCGCTCGAGCGGCTCCTGCGTTCGGGGCGGAGCGATCCCGACGATGCGCAGCTTCGTCGGCTCGAAGATCGGTTCGACAACTGGCTCGAAAACGCTTCGCCGGCATCGAAGGGCTACGCGGCTGCGAAGGCGACGCGCGGGATCCATCGAATCCTTCCGTTGATCGGTGCGTCGCTTGCGGTGCTCGGCATCAGCGTCTTCGAAATCTCGTCGAAGGACGATCGCGTCGCGAGCGTGAAGGAGGAGCGTCGTTCGGTCGTCGCATCCGAACGCGTGACGTTGGCGAACGAGCCGACTCGCCCCGCTCGTCTTTCGACGCACGAGCCCACGCTCCTGCCGACGACACGTCCGCCCGTTCGCGTCGTCGCTCCGCGCGAGCTCACGGGGCCATCGAAGGAGCCCGCATTGCCGGCGGAGCCCGCATTGCCTGTGGAGCCGACGTTGCCCGTGGAGCCCGCTCCCCCGAGTCAGCTTCCGGGCGAGCCCGCCGTCGCCGAAAAGAGCGAGACCGAAGTGAGCTATCTGCGTCGCGCGCGCGCCGCGCTCAAGTCGGATCCGGCGCAGGCGCTGGAGCTCGCCAACGGCCATCCATTGCGATTTCCGCATGGAGCGCTCTACCAGGAGCGCGAAATCGTCGCGATCGACGCGCTCGTCCGGCTCGGACGAAGGGGCGAATCACGCGCGCGAGCCGACGCCTTTCGCGCTCGGTATCCGAGCTCGGCTCATCTCACCCGTCTCGACGCACTCGTCGGAGGTTCACCGTGACGAGGATTGATCGATTGAATGGCAAGGCCGCTGCGGTAGGCGCGGTTCTGCTTCTTTGTATATCCGCTGCCGCTCCTTCGGGTTGTTCGCAGTCGGTTCGTGTCGGCGAAGAGATTCCGTCCGACGGCGGAAACGTCTTCGTCGTTCCGGAGGCTGACGCCGCGGTCACCGGGGAAGAAAACGACCTCAGGTCCTATTGCCCGTCGAACCGGTGTCCCCCGGGCCACACTACGTGTCCGACCTCGCAGTTCCTCTGCGATGTCGATCTCCTCACGGATCTGAACAACTGCGGCGAATGCGGGAACAAGTGCCCGTCGAAAAACTCCATGTGCGCCGACGGCCGCTGCGTCTTGAGCTGCAACAGCGCGACTGAGCTCGACTGCGACGGCGTTCCGGACAACGGCTGTGAGGCGAAGCCTCTTAGTAATGACAATTGCGGATACTGCGGGAATAAATGCCCCGCAGACAAGCCGTGTATCGACCGTGGGCTTCTTACTTCTGATTTTCAGTGTGGCTGCAAGCCGGGCGAGCTCTACTGCGGAGGGCTCTTCGGCAATCCCGACCTCGGAGAATGCCTCGAGCCGTCCCACGATGACAAGAACTGCGGTGCGTGCGGCAACGCCTGTCCGCCCGAAGGTGACGGGACCCGCGAGGCGCAGCCGAACACGTACTTCGGCTGCTTCGAGAGCGCGTGCGGAAAGCTGAAATGCAAGTCCGGCTGGGGCGATTGTGACCTCAATCCAAACAACGGCTGCGAGACCAACCTCAGTAACAACGACGACAACTGCGGAACGTGCGGAAATCGATGCCTGGACGGCATGACGTGCGATCTGATGGCACTGGGCATCGCCGGGGCCATCCCGGCGTGCATGTGCCCCAAGGGAACGACGTTCTGCGGGGCTACCGTGACCCAAGGCGGCGTCGAGGTCGAGAGAATGGGCAACTGCCGCGATCTCACTTCGGACCCGGACCACTGCGGCGCGTGCGGGGCCCCTTGTCCCCGCGACGCGCCGCACGCCATCGCGGCTTGCGTCCACGGAAGTTGCGACTGGTCGTGCAACTCCGGCTGGGGCGACTGCAACGGCAGCCGCGATGACGGTTGCGAGACCAACCTTTCATCCGATCCGAAGAACTGCGGTGGGTGCGGGGTCGTCTGTGACGGCATCGCCGGTCAGGCATGCGTCAACGGTCAATGCATGGTCGAGCCGTGCGACGAGCTTCGGGATGCTGGAGGACCGCCGCGATGAAGACTACCTGGTTCATTGCCGTCACCGGGACTGTGTGCGCGCTCGCCATACTGGCAGCATGCGCGACCGACGGTGAGACGCCCACCTCTCTCTCGGACGACGCGAGCACGCCTTTGCCGTCGGCCGAGCCCGACGCAGGTGGTGACGCAGAGACCGGCGAAGACGCCTCGGTCTGCGCCGACGACTGCGAGTACTACCCGGACGAGTGCTCCGACGACGCGCTCTGCGAAAGTCCCCTCTTCGGCGCAGTCGCGACGCCGGAGATGTTGGATGTGCGCACTCACGTTCGAGCGATCGCGGGCCGGTCGCCGACCGATGCATGGCTGGTCGGTTCCGCCGGCGCGGCCGCACACTTCGATGGCACGTCCTGGAAGCCGTCCGTGACGGACACGCAGTATTCGTTCCTCGCGCTCTGGGTACGCGGCGAGGCCGAGATCGCCTTCGAGAATCCGAAGCGCTTGTACACGCGCAGGCTCGATACCGACGCGGGAGCTCCATCCGCTGGTGGTTGGTCGCTCTTCGGCTCTGCGAAGCTTCATCCAGCCTGGGCCGAAGGGCGCGTCTACACGTCGTGGGCTCACGCGGAGTCGACGTCACTCTGGATCGGCGCGACGACGCAGCGCCGTGGCGGCCTCTGGCGATTGCGGCGGGCCGCCGCCCGGGGCCTCGCCCCCCCCCCCCCGCCGCCCCACAACCGCGGGGCGACCCTCCCGTGCGGGGGGGTCTATGGAATCCACGGTCGCTCCGCCGACGAGGTCTGGGCCGTCGGGCCGCGAGGTGCCGCGTTCCGCGTCACGAACGCCGAGGCCGACGAGCCGACGCTGTCCGCCTTCGAGACGGACACGCTCGTCGCGCTCGAGAGCGTCTGGGCCGCCGGGCCGAACGACGTCTGGGCCGTCGGCTCGACCGGCACGGTGCGTCGCTGGCGCGGGGATCCACACTTCTTCGAGACCTACGACGAAGTGCCGACGAAGCAGCACCTCCGCGTGATCGCCGGCTCGTCGCCGAGCGACATCTGGATCGCCGGAGACGAGGGCACCGTCTTTCACTACGACGGCACCGCCTGGAGGCGCGTGAAGGTCGCCGGCCTCGGCGGACGACGCCCGCGGCTCGAGCGCATCTGGATCCCGTCGCCGGGAAAGGTCTGGATCGCCGGACGAGGAGCGCTGTTGTCGCTCGGAGGAAAACCATGAGAACGATCATCGTCCTCGCGTCCGCCATTGCATCGGTCGCGATCGCCTCTGCCTGCGCGCGCTCGGAAGACGCACCTTCGGTCGGCACCGATCCGCCGCCGCCGTCGGAGGTCCCCGACAGCGGTGATGACGATGGCGGCGATGAAGACAGCGACGTCGACGTCCCCGATAGTCGTCTTCCCGACTGCAGCCCCGCCGGGTGGTGCATTACCGGCTTCCCGGACGAAGACCTCGTCTTCCGTGACATCGCGCCCTTCGAGGAGGTCGCCTTCGCGATCGCCGAGAGCGCGACGGAGGGCGTCAAGGTCCTCGAGTGGACGAAGTCGACGAACACCTGGAAGTACATCGACGACGGCACGCAGAACCAGGCGCCCATCGGCACGTTCGCCGGTCGCATCTATGCCCCGAACGTCGACGAGATGTATTTCACCGTCGGGCCGTCGCACATCTTTCACGGCCAGCGCTCCGGTGGCACGTGGACGTGGACGAACCAGGCCCTCCCGGACAACATCGCCGGCCACACGGACAGTCACGGAAGTCCGGTCGAGAACGCCAGCAACCAGCCAATCGCGACGCTCGGCGTCTGGGGAACCGGCGCGGGCGACGTCTATGCATACTACAGCAACACGATCTTCCACCGTGACCCGGCCGACGGAAGCTTCGCCGCGGTCTACGTCGCCGATGACCTCGAGGCGGCCCACGAACACATCTTCTTCTCGTCCGTCCACGGAAGCGGCCCGAACGACGTCTGGTTCGTCGGCGCTCGCGATCGAACGTGGACCAACTGCCCCCTCGTCGTCCGGAAGTCTGCCGCCGGCTGGGAGCGCGTAGCAGACGCCATCGTCTCGGACGACGCGTGGGCGGCCTGTACCGAACGTCCGGAGACGCTCTTCCTCGGCGGCAGCGACAGGGGCGGGTGGCTCGTCGACATCGCCCCGGTGTCGACGACCGAGTACGTCGCGCTCCACAACAAGACCTACCAAGGATCCCTGGAGGACATCTCCGCCACGACGATTCGTGTCACGGACGATGGATACTCGTTCGAGCAGTCGCTCGTTCCGGTGACGGTCGCGCCCAACGCCGGCACCAGGACCGCGACCGCGCTCTGGCGCGGTGACGGCGAGACCTGGTTCACCTCGTGGGGACTCGTCCTTCGCGGGGGCGATGAGGGCACGTTCTCGGTCTCGACGCTCTCCCGCAGCGGCGGGCCGGTCATTGCGCCGTTCTACAGGATCCGCGGCACCTCGAACCAAAACCTCTGGGCAATCGGAGCCCGCCATGCGTACCACAAGACGACCCCTTGAAGCGGAGTGGACGCGGTCCAGCATCGCTGAACCGAGCCCACGCGACACCGATGGCGTTCGGCGAACGCGTCGCCCGATCGCCGCGCGCGTGCCCGCGCTGCTCGCGCTCGTCACGAGCCTCTCGGCCGTGGTCGCCATGAGCACGAGCTGCTCGAGCAGCGACGACGACACGCGAGAGTCCCACCCGAGCGACGCGGACGGCGGGGCGGATGCCGCTCCCGAGGCCGATCGCGAAGACGTCGTCATCGACGCGGGCATCGCGGATGTCTTGGTCGTCGACAGCGCGCCGCTGCCGATCGAATGCAAGGATCCACCGTGCGCGATCGCGCTCACGACGACCTCGGCGACCTCAGGCTCGCTCGAGGAGGGCTATTGCGCGCTGCTCGACGACGGCACCGTGGCGTGCTGGGGCGCGAACGCAGAGGGACAGCTGGGGAGCCCCGAGACGATCGGCAACAGTCCGGTTCCCGTTCGGGTGTCAGGGCTGTCGAAGATCACCCAGCTCGACCACTCGTGCGCGGTCGACAGCGATGGCTCGGCCTTCTGCTGGGGACGAGGCCCCTTCCTCCAGAGCGAGGCGTCAGCGACGACGGTGGAGACCACCCCCGTTCGGCTGCCACTGCCCGGTCCCGCGACGAAGGTCGCCTTCACGACCGCCAACAACTACGTCGGCTGCGCCCTCCTCCGCGATCGCAGCGTGGTCTGCTGGGGCTCGAACCTCGGGCAGCAGCTTGGTGACGGCGTCCCGACCTCGGGGGGATACAACCATCCACCCCGTACGATCGAGGCCGCCTCCGGGGCCAAGGACATCGCCCTCGGGAGCGCGGCGTTCGTGATCGATGACACCGGTACGCTGAAGAGCTGGGGCGCGGCCATCGGCGCTGGACGTCCGATCTCGCTCCAATTCGACAGATGGCCCACGAAGGTGGCTCTCGACCACGTCTCGATGATCGATACCATCGGACAAGAGGCGTGCGCCGTCGCGAACGGCATCGGCTGGGGCTGGGGCGCCAGGGAGGGCCTGGCGGGCGGCAGACTCGACCAGGACCTCCGCGCGCTGCCAGCCGCGGTCGACACTCCCCAGCCGCGCACGCGCCTCGCGCCGTC